>Ga0302237_1002132_pt1 | contig 12533 bp, 5 predicted proteins | sample AAG_UR_Ala_MG_FD_193530 | JGI IMG/M metagenome (GOLD analysis project Ga0302237, IMG submission 193530) | Enriched activated sludge microbial communities from anaerobic digester in WTTP, New Holstein, Wisconsin, United States - AAG_UR_Ala | ecosystem: Engineered > Bioreactor > Anaerobic >...
CCGCCCGCGTTTGCTAGGCTACCCGCATCCGTCAAAGCAGCCGTGAGAAATCGCTGGACCACGTTTCGGCAACGGTCAGCTTGTTCTTGCCGGTAGTCGTCAAGGGGCCGAGGTTCTGCGTTGAGAAGATCCAACCACCGTTGGGCAAGGCGGACGAACTCCTGGACACGAGAGCAGATGGCGGTGCGGGCGCGAGCCTCGATCGGACGCCGTCGGGCGCCGACCTTGCGAATTTCCTCGTCGGTTCGAGCCAACTCGCGTTCGACGTTCTTTCGATTTAACCAGTGGTGGGCGGCCTGACGGACCTCCTCGGCGCGAGCTACCTGCTGGCCTATAACGATTTCGAGGACGCGTCCCAGAGACCTGCTGCGTTCAAGCCAGCAGTGCCAAACATCGGTGGTCGGCGCATAGATGATGTTGGCCTGGCGATTGGAATCGAGCCAACTACGGGCCTCCGAACGCAACGCGTCTAGCTGCTGTTGCCAAATCGCATGGTCGCAAACGCCTTTCAGGACGGTCGGGCTCAACTCTAGGTTGAGACTGGCAAACTCGGCCACGCCGCGACGGATTTCGCCCAGAGCGGGCGAGAGTGAATCAAGTGCCGACACTGCCTGGATGAGGGGCAGGACGCCAGCTCCGGGGGCGAGCAACGTTGGGCGGAGCGACAAGCCGAACAACAACAGGCGGGCCGCCAAAACATGCTCATCCGTCTCTTGATCCTGCCAATCCAGCAGCCAGTGCTGCAGGCTTTCCACACAGTTGCGAAGCTGCTCAACTACCTCACCGGAAGATGACCGCAGTCTGGGCCCCAAAGCCGCGGCAGCCAGGAGCGCTGAGGGGGGTAACAGACCTGTAGGTGCGAGCGACTCCGCGCATCGGGCCAGTTGGTAGCTCAACCCCACACGGTTTGCGGCCACCATTCGCCAAATGAGGTCACGGAGTCCCTCGCAGCGCTCGGCATTGAGAACAGGCTTTGACTGCTTGACTCCCGATATTTGAGCGGGTAGTGCCTCAAGCATAGCACCGGTCTCCGAGTCCGGTGGCGGCGATTCGACTTCGGGTGGGGCAGAGACTGCGCCCTTTTTCTTCGCCGGCTGTTCAGCGCATGGCGGTGTGGGTGGAGCACAACTCTCCGCTTCAGCGGGCCGCGACTCGACTTGTGGCGGCGCAGCGATGGCTGCCTCTTTCGTCTGGGCCATTTCAGCGGGTGGCAAGTCGAGTGGAGCACCAACCTCCGTTTCGGCATGCCCCAGCTCAAGTTCTGGAGGGGTGACGATGGCCGGTTCGGCGGTCTCGGGGTGTTCAACCGACGGCGGGCTAGCGGTACCGCATGCCTTGTCAGCACTTTCCAGTTGGGCTGCCGATGGAAAGGCGGGCGCCGCAGCGTCCAAGGATGCTGCGGGGACGGGGGCTTCGGCTGCTGGCCGCGCAACCATCAGGGGCTTCGACTCCACCAGTGCCAGGTCCGATGGTTCTTCCACGCACGACGCGATTGTCTTCTGCACGGACAACCGACGGAGCATCACTGCCGAAACAAGGCTCCTGCCGAAGTCCTGTTCCAGTCGCCCCAGTAGTTCTTCCGCCTGCAAGTCACTTAGCGACTCCGGATCGTCCAGGAGGAGCCAGAGGTCTCGGAACGGCTGGACTTTCGCCCCCCATTCTTGCCGAGTTGTCGAGTCGGGCGGCGACGGCGAACTCAGGGCATCCACACATTGCTGAGCCCGACTGTGAAGTCCCTGCAGGAAGGGCGGCACCTGCCCGCTCTTGTGGGCGACACAGAGCATTCGCTCGGCGACCGGCCGGTATTCACTGCGGATCGCGTTCCACGATTCCCGTTCAATCGCCTCATGGAGCACACTTAGGAGGTGCGTGATCCCTTCCCCCTCGGGGACCGAAATTCCCAAAGCGGAGGCTGCAACCAGAACGTCTTCGGCTTCGGCCGACGCGGCACCGAGGGCGCCAAGGGTCGGTGCGTCGGGAGGAGCCCCACGCAACAGCTGTTCGACAACATTTCTTTGCGCGAGCGGGGCAAGGTCGGAGAGCCGTTTGACCAAGCCCTGTGTCCGTTCCTGCAACCCAATTACATCGGTCAACCAGGATTCGGAAATCATTACAACTGCTCCCGTCCTTCAAAGCTGCCAAGGCAGCCGTGTTTCAGGTGCTTGATAGTCCCAAGTCTAGGGTCATCCAACAGATTGCAGTCTAATCGCAACGCGGCGGCCCCTCAACGTCTCCCGGCAGTCGCTGCCGAGTTCAGTGATGCGATTGCCAGCCTCGTACCACGGTGGAGTTCAGGGGAGTCGTAACCGATCTCGACATCTCCCATGACAGCCTGATCCTGTCGAAAGCCGCCCTAGTTTGAAACTCGATGTTCCGCGATCGTCTCGCAGACCCTTGGAATAACCGATTCGCAGACCATGGCAGCCCTCGTTCCGCCACTCGCGGTGCCATCCCAACTGCCAATCGCGGGCACGCTGCCGTCGAAACAACGAGGGCGATATCCCGCGGATCGGATTTCGCCAAGTCTGCCGTGATTTCAGTCATGGCTCGATTTTCGCCATCGCTCCGGCCAGGGGGAAGTGGATGTACGCGGCGTGGACGGAAAATCCCAGGTCCTCCAACACCTGGCGGTAGGCGGCGATCTGCCCCGAATAGCCAGCGGCTTTCGCTTGGCAGTGCTTCTTCTGAATTGGGGCGCTTTTGTGGTCGATGACCACGACGTTGCCGTTGGGCAGCTGGAGCAGCAGGTCGATCGTTCCGAGCCATTGGCCAGCCCCTGATCGGGGCGCCGTCACAGGAACTTCCGTGTACCAGACTGCTCCCGGGAAACTGGCATCAACCCACGTCCGAAGCGACTCACCGACGGTAACCAAATCGCTGGCAGCAATGAGGCCCTCCACGCCGAAGGCGCGAAGACAGCGGGTTGCCGCCTTGCACATCAGTCTCTGTTCTAGCCCAGCCAGTGACGGGACGGCCGCCAAGTACGCGTGAACGGCGTTTCCTAGGGCATCGTACTGATCAGGCTTTGCGCCCGTCGGGAATACGGGCTTTCCAGGAAGCGTATGGATCGCCACCGACGGCGAGACGGCCTCAGCCTGTTGAGCACTCGGCTGATGATATCGCGCGACGACCGGCGACACCGGCGCCGTTGCCGCGGGGGACACACTCAGCCACCGTTCGTCGGTCGGAGCGAGTTGACGGTAGGCTTCTTCCGTTTTCGCATCCAGTTGCCGCATGACGTAGGTGGTGTCGATGCTCTCAAGTGGATGTTCACCAACGGGCGCTGTCGGATCAAGCACGGAGTCGATATCGGGGAGTTTCTGCAACCAGTCGTAGGCCGTCGCGCGATGCGCCAGCACCAGCTTATCTCGCGCCCGAGTGAAGCCTACATATAGCAGCCGAATCGCCTCTTCCTCCGTTTTTTGAGCGGCTCCTTGACCCTCCGGCGAGTTAAGCCCATCAATTTCGAGGCCGCTTCCTTGGAGGACCTTCGTCGGGAACTTAGGATTTCTCCCGAATGGCCACGGCCAGTAACGGATGGAGCGTCCCGCCAGCGGATCGCGGTCCGGTTTGCCGCCAGTGACGGTTGGCGTCCACATGTCTGGGTCGCGATCGAACGCGAGTCCGGTCAGGATCACGACGGGCCATTCCAAGCCTTTGCTCTTGTGGTGCGTCAGCAACGTTACCGCGTCTAGGCCTTGAGGCGCGAGACGCATGTCCTTGTTCTCTTCACGCAGTTGCTCAAAGTACGTGATCAGACCAGTCAATGTTGCCGCCGCTCCGAAGTTGCGACATTCCTGTTCGTATTGTTGCGCCCGCCGAACGATGGCATCCAATTGCGAGTTACGTCGATCAACGTCACCCCAGCGGCAGACACTGCGTCCCAAGTCCAGGGCCTGAATGACTGACTGCACGACGAGCCACGGAGGCAGTGTCCGATGATCGATCAGTCCCAAGCGATTCAGTCGGGGGTCTTCAGGCCAGGGTACGCCGGAACTCGAACACAGGGAAATGCTGGTCTCTTGACCGTCGTCGATCGCATCAGGCAGTTGGGGGTCCGCGGTCTCCGAGTCCTGGACTGCGGCAAGCCGCTCTTCGAGCCATTTCGGTGTTTCGTCGGACGAGTCTCCAAGAATATGCAAGACCGCTGCGGCCGCGAGACTGTCCCTCCGATCCGCTACAAGCCGAAGGCCCGCCAGTGTCAACGCTCCCTCGCGAGTTGCGAACAGCCCCGGTAACTCCAGCCGAGCCGGAATGCCGAGTCGTTTGAGCGTCGTGGCCAGGGACTTGAGTTGGTCATTTATCCGTCCCAAGACGGCGATATCTCGCAGCGGAACACCTTCGGCATGCAGCTGAGCTATGCCAATTCCAATGGCCGACTGGTCCTCCTCCTGGTTTGTGGCGTCAAGAATCCATCGCTCAATGCCGCGGTCGGTCCCCGGCCGTTTCGGTTCCTGCTCCGCGTCCTTGCCTAGCACGGGCTGAAATAGCCTGCTGAAGAGCTGAACCAGTCCTCGGTTGCTTCGGTAATTGGACGGCAACGTGTCACGGGCGTCGTTGGGAACGCTGCTCCAGACCGCTTGGACCAAAGACGGATCGGTTCCGCGAAATCCGAAAATCGCCTGCTTCGGATCTCCCACCCAGCGACATCGCGGTACCAACGATCGCAATCGTTGGAAGATCGCCAGTTGGATTGGGTTGGTGTCCTGAAACTCGTCCACCACCACGAGCCCGAACTCCGCAGCCAGGCTCTCGACCAGGTCCGGAGTCTCCAGGACCACGAGGAACAATTCCTCTAGATCCGTGAAATCTGCTAGACCGCGCTCGGCTTTGTATCGACGATGTTCTTGCTCCAACAGCAGAGTCTGATCCGCGAGCCGTTCGGCCAGTCGGCGAATGGCCGCGTGTAAGTCCGGTTCTCGGCGAACAGCCCCTCCTGCCGACCTAAGATCCGACAGGCATGCATCGGCCCCCGACCGGGTACCAGCCTTGATCTTCGCGGCTCGCAAGAAGTTCTCCCAGATGGGTTCACGGCCAGCAAGCAACCTACGCAACTCCTGCTTCGCGTCATTGGTCTTGCCGGTCGTGTCCGTCTTGGACTCGATGCAGCGAAGCGCCGTCTCGGCGGCGGCGTAAAGACCCTCGAATCCGATGCCCGAAGCAGTCGGACCTTGGGCATGCAGGATCTCGGACAATCGCTGGCAACTGTCCAGCATCTGTTGTCTGAAGGCGTCATTGCTGATCCGGTTGCTCCGCTTCGCATCCAGCAATGCCAGCACCAGCTTGTGCATTTCGGTCAGCGAGAACTGGTAGGAGATCGCCGAAAGTTCGTCCCAGGACGACGTGTCCATCGTGCGCAACAGGTCCCGGAGATTCCTCTGGCTGCCTTCCTCTTCCAGGACCTCGATGCGTGGCGACAAGCCCAAGGGGATCGCGTAGCGCGTGGCAAGACGGTGCCCGACACTGTGAACGGTACCGATGGCCGCCAACTCCAGACGTTCCGCGAATTCCAAGCGTTGCGGTGGCGTCAGTTCTGGGTGCGACAGTATCTTGGCCTGGATACGGCCCTTCAGTTCAGCTGCCGCCTTGCGCGTGAAGGTGGTAGCGAGGATGCGCGCCGGGTCCAGGCCGCCGACGACCGCATCGCCCACGTTCTCGCAGAGGTCGGTGGTCTTACCGGCCCCAGCGCTTGCTGTAATGACTTCAAGACTTGGCATCACTCCAACCCCTCCATCCCACAAAGCACGCCGTAGTCACAATATCGACACACGTCCTGGCCTCTGAAGTCTGGCCCGGCGCTATCCGGATCGACCAAGGCCATGGTCACGCCCTCCGGCCACTCTGCAGCCGACTGCAGCGGCCTGGCGGGGATCGGCGCCGCACCTCGCAACCAGTCCTCGGAGGTGGTCAGCACGCGGGTGAAATCCTCCCAGACCTGCCGAATTCCTGGACCCTCCACAACTTCTCGCCCGCCATCTCCACGGATCGGACTGCCCTTGGGCGTGTACAACCGCGCTGCTGACAGCACGAGGTATGCGACATCGGAAAAGGGCGATCCACCGCCTGTCGTCTGATGCCGGCTGTAGGCGTACGCGGCCAATTGGATGGAACGGCCCTCCTGCAACATCTGGCGATACTTGGTGGTCCCGCCGTACTTGAAATCGACGAGTGCTTCCTTTCCGTCCTGCCCGGCAGCGAGGCAGTCGATCCGACCATTCAAGTCCCGCCCGCCGAATTTTCCCGCCACTTCCACTTCAAGCCCGACGATCCGGTAGCTGCCAGCTCTTAGCGTCTGGATGAGCACTTCCGTCGCGCTTATCAATTCGCGGCGCAGCTTCTTGCGCTCCCCAACGTTGGATGGTTGGGCCAGGGGAGCCGCATCTCGCGGCAAACGGGCGTCGAACTCGCTGGCGACGCTCTCGCAGGCTGCTGCAACCGTCGGGATCTCGCCCCCGCGGCCAAAGACAGACTGCAAGACCGAATGGCAGAACGTTCCCTTGAGCGTGAAGACATCCGGCAAGTTGGCGATCAGACTTGGCGACAGACGTGCAAGGTAGTTCAACACCCATTTCAGCGGACATGCCAAACGATCCTGCAGTTCTGTGGCAGAACTGGACGACCGGTCGCGGAGCAACCGGGTTTCGACCCGCCAGAGACAGCGAGAGGGCTGCGGTGGCTCGACGGCATACACGGTGGTAGTTACCGGCCATTGTGCGAACGATACGTTCGGGTCTGCAGCCAGTTCGTCTTCCAGCGAATCCGGTCCGGTCTGACCTCCCTCTCGGAGTCCGTTCTGAATTTGCAGCCACACTGGGTGAGGCATTCTGTCTTCGTCATCTGGCAACGACACGACCAACAGCGATTCTGTCACATTCGCCAGACCGCGCCTTTCGGCCTCGCGCAATGCAGCCACCGCATGGCGGCCGTCATCCAATTCGAGACCAGCCGCCCGCAAGGCCGTGCGTTCGTGTACCGTCCAACGCGATGCAGGTGGCGTCTCCGTGCCAATCCCCAGCCAAATGAGATGTGCGCAGGGTTCGACGATTTCTGCGAGGCTTGCGACCAGTCGTGGCCCATTGGCTGCCGGGATGTATGGCGCGACGTCGCCGCCATTTCCCATCGCTGCGTCTTGAAGGCGAGCGAGCTGCGGTGCGCTGATATCGGTGCCTTGTGTTTCCGCCAATTCGCCGAGGGTAGCAGCCTGACTTGCCAGGATGCGCAGGGAACTTACCATCGCCAGGGGCGTGTCCCCCCGGGCCTCAAGGACCGCCGCGTAGCCGATGGCCCACTGCGATACCAACCCCGCTCGCTGCCGAACGAGGCTGGCCGGCAAGCGCTGGCCGCGTGGCACACGCGGAACGTCGAGCCATATCGCTAACTGGTCCCGCAGTTTGCCGTCAGGGTCGTTCTCCAGACTACAGAGCTGCTCTCGCACCGCTTCCCAGCGCCGGCTGCCCAGGCCTGGTTGTTCGGTTAGCGCTCGGGCGAGTTGCCGTGAGGCCCGCCCTGGGATCGGCCCAACAGGCAACGACAGGAAATCCAGGAGAGAGGCAGGATCGACCGGTTCCCAGCACAGCGCCATTGCCAGGGGCAAGACCTGCTGGATGGGGTGGGTTGCTGTTTGGGTCCGCGCTCCCATGGTCGGCAGTCCGCGCTGCGTCAAACAGTGGTCGAGCAGCATTGAGACGGTGTCATCGGCACAACAAACCACGGTGCCCGCCAATCGCGACTGCAACGCGGCGAAGGCTTCTGCCAGCGTTTCACAGGCGGTTTGGGCACTGCGACTGTCGAGCCAGCGTAGGCTCGAATCGCAGCGCACCGGGCTCGATGAACCCTCCAACACATTTCGCTGAACCTGTTGCAGTGACGTGTTTGCCTTGGCCTGCGGGACCGGGCCGCTGCAGGCGGCAATCGTCAGCCTTTCAAGCACTTTTCGCCACATCAGCGGCCAGCGTTCGAGCGGATCATCCAGGAGGCAACAATGCGGAGGGAGAGACTGTCCGGCATCAAGAGCAGCCAGAATCTGCTGTAGCCTTTCCGCTTCATCTGGCCATGCAAGGTTGGAGGCTGCTGCCACGCGTGCAAGGTCTCGCACCAAGTTTGGCAACCCGGGGGCATCGCGTTCATCGAACCCGCCCAATCGCAATTCGTCACGTCGCAGAAGCAAGTCCATGGCGGTGCCCCATCGATCCGTCGCCAGGCTTTTGGCGAAGGATGCATCTTGGACTCGTTCTAGGGCACCGGCATACTCCGTAATGCGGCTGGGTAACGGAGGCGATTCCCGGGACAGTCCAAGCTGAGATTCAAGCCAACCGAGCAGGACCGCCGGACCCCCGACGTACTCGTTCCACCGCCGACTTCCGGGTAGCGGGCGTATCGCACCTACTGCTAGTCCGATGTGAAGCTGCGTTTGGCTCAACATGACGATTGTCCGCGAAACAAGGAAGGAAATGTGCCCGGCCACCACAGTTCAATGACGTCCGAGCTGCCCATGATACCGCCACGAAAACCTCGCAGCATCACCGTGCGGCCGCTCAAACATGCTCCTGGAATTCAGCACAAGCGACACGACGGCACTGATGAATCGCAACACTCATGCCGGATGCGTCGAATTCTTGACGACGACGTGGCGAGGCACGATTCCCCGTCACGGCAGCGGGTTAGTCTCAGCGGGTCCAACTGGCAGGCGTCACGCCGTTAGTGGCAGTTAGAAACAACCTTGTTCCCGCACAAGGAAGTTTATGGACGGGCCGCCTACTCGACTCACGACCTCGTCGGATCAACCGCAAGTCATGTCACGTTGGGGGCGGGAAACCACTTCTGGAGATCGAGTTGGCCAATGTAGACGTACCGCCATTCGTAGCCTTCCTTGATCGGCGCGAACACGGTGCAGAACTCGTTGACGTAGAACCGCCCCCCAGACGAACCCTTCAAACTGGCGATCCACGATGCGATTTCCCTCGCGCACACCGGATCGCGAGCCTTGCTGAGCTTGATCCGTTTCATGACGTTGGGGCGCGGGCTGATCTCAAAGTAGATGTCGCCGCCGCCCGCAGCGAGAACATAAGGAATGCCGGGATGTGGGCCGATCCAGGTGTCGCCCGGCGACAGTGGATTTCCCGCGAAGTCCATGGGTTCGCCACTCAGCGTCTTGCCCTCGAACTCGAACCGTAGGGGCTTTTCGTAGTTTCCTGCGTAGTAATACACGTCGGAGCCTGCGACAGGCACCAGGACCTGCTTGTACTCGTTGATGTAAAATGAGCCGTTCGGTGGATTGCCGTGGGACGTCTTGACGGCGTTGACCATCGCCACGAGCTGGGGATGGATCTCGGTCGTCATGTACCAGCGCTCGTCGTCCCCTGTGCAATACGTCAACGCAGCGACTGGTCCGTTGGCACTGCTCCGAACCGCGTATTTCGCGTCCTTAGAGACATTGCCCGGACAATTGCCACCAAAAATCGGAAACTGCGGCATCACTCGACCTCCTTCTCGAACCAAGCGTTCTTGTTGATGCGGCCGACGTAGTGCGGCTGCCAGGTCTCCTCGGGGGACCAGTCGTTGTCAACTGGGCATTTCGTCAGGACGACGCCTGCGGGGTTGACGAGGAACTTGACTGAACCCTGACGACGTAGGCTTCGCAGCGCGCGGACGAGGCCTTGATCCTGAACGGGCGGGTACACGGATTTCCCGCCATCTTCATCCACGTGCCAGAAGTAAATCTGGCTACGTTTGCTCAGGTGGTAAACCATGCCCACATAAGGTGCTTTCCAGGGATCGCCGCACTGCAGGCCCCTGCAATCACCGAGGTCGATGGTGTCGTCGAACTCGAATGGGTTCTCAAAAACCAAGCTCCCCTCAATCCTCCCAACGAAATACCTCGTCCCGCCGCCATCGCTGGCGGGAACGAGCACCAAGCCAAATTCGTTGATCAGGAAGGAGCCACCGCCGGACCCGCCAGCGTGGAGCTTGGCGGCGTTGACCGCCACCGCAACCTCCCGAGCTGCGGGCGTATCGAGGGCCGCACAGGTTCCGACGCCTTCGTCTGTCTCCCACTCCAACGCTGGCCACCAGCGGCCGTTGAGGAACTTGAGATGGAAGACGGAGCCGTTGCCCGGAATCCTCGCGTAACGACCCTTCCAGTAGTACAGTCCCGTCGTGACGAATGAACACGTCTGCACTTGTATCATCCCCGATTCTCCGAAAGTTGCAGATCTTCAGGAAACTCGAGTCCCTTCTCCAGAGCACAAACGAAGAACTCCTTCCCGCCCTCGCGGAACAGCACATGGCCGGCCTCGTTGACGAGAATCTTGCTGACGTTCCTCCCTCGTTGCAGCAATTGATTTAGTGCGGCGATCGCCCGTCGAGCGTCGGCGCCCTTAACGGAATCACCGGCGCGTTCCCCGCTCCTGGCGTACGACTCGCCCCCGCGAATGCGCCGGCTGATTACGCCGCCCTGCTTGCGTTTGAACCGCAGGTTGTCCAGCGATGCCTTCAAGTTACCGAATGGATACGGATCGCCGGGCTTGGCGTGCCCAGCCCACTGTCGCCAGTCGTCGGTGGAACCCTGCGGAGCAGCGTCGGTCTTGCGGAACTCCAGGGGTGTCGCCAACCGCGTCACATACCGGGTGACCCATTCGTCTCCTTCAGGAACCCGAACAAGGACGTACCTCCGAGCTGGTGTCACGCGGAATCGACCTGCACTTTTCTTGACCCCCAAGATGGCCGCAGTCAGTTGCGCCGTGTCACTGGCATACTCTCCCTCAGCGTTGCTGATGTTCCCCTGGGAGTCGCAACTCAACTCCACGCCCTCGTACTGGCCGGGGTACTCACATCCAGTAACAAGGCTCGCCGGATCGATTTGTTGGTCTGTCGGCAGGGGAGTCTGTGGCGGCCCGTCCTGTTGTCGCGGCTCTTCCTCAACATCCCATAGAAAGTACTGATTCCGGTCCACGCCGGTGGTCGCATCCCAGTCCACCTTCCCGTACAGATACTCTTCCACCGAGTTCGCCGCATATAGCACGTGAATGCACGAGGTCTTCTCCTCGCCACTGGGGCCGCGGTGGCGACGCAGGACCCGTCCCAGGCTCTGGATTCGCTGTCGCACGGACCCCGACGATGCAACAATGATGCCAACGTCAACAGCCGGCACGTTGAATCCTTCGATGAGTGACCGCGCCGACACGATGATCTGGGCGACCCCCTTGCGGAACAGGTCCAGCCCGGCCTCACGGACCGACCCCGGCAGCTCGCTGTGTTCGGCAATCACCGGGAACCCCTCCTGGTGCAATTGCACGTACAGGTCCATCACCTCGTCAATGCTCTCGTGGAACAAGATCACGCGGGCATCACGGTTGACCGCGAATTCCTGGGCGATGAGTCGCGAAACCGCCCGGTGTCGAGCCTTCAGGCGATACAGCAGTTCCTTCCGTTTGGTCGTGTCGCCGATGAATCGAATGGCGACCGCCCCGATCTGCCCCTTGTTTCTGGACGCGACATTTCGAGCCCACGAGAAGAAGTCGCCGTCCGATGCTCTGGCGTCGCGGTGGTTCTTCAGAGTGGACATGGCGTCCGAGATTGACCGGGACAGGGCGTCGTACCGAGATCGCTCGTCCGGTGCCATCGGCAGGCCGTAGTGGTTGATCGTGAACTTTGGCACCAGCCCGTCCCGCAAGGCATGGGCCAAGTTGTACTCGTAGATGATGGGGCCGATCTCCTGGCCCAGCGGCGATTCGTCGTAGCCGGTATCGACGTCTTCGTCCCGTTCGGGTGTTGCCGACAGACCTAGCGAGTAGGCACGCGAGGTCTTGAACACTTGCGACATCTCCGTGGCGCCGGCCCGATGACATTCGTCGGCAATCAGCAGTAGACGCCCGCCAACGTCCGCGTCCTTCACGATACGCGGCAGGCCCTTGTGAGCCGAAGCCAGCACGGCGATCACGATGCGCCGGCCCTGCTCGAAATCCTGCTGGTAGCCGCCGCCCAGGCGACCAATCGCGGAGGCCGGCAGATTGCCGTGTTCGAGCAACGCGTCATACCACTGGTGCATGAGCACGATGGTGGGAACCACGATCGCAACCCGGAGGTCCGGCGTCTGCTGGTTCTGGACCTGTTCGGCGATGGCCATTGCCAGCAGCGTCTTGCCGGCCCCGGTGACCACCTTCACTGTGCCACGTCTGCCGCTCGCGAACCAGCGGGCGATGCACTCCGTTTGCCATTCATAAGGCTGGATGCCGCGAGTCAGTTCCCAGCGATCCGGCACCGGCTCGACGACTTCGCTTTCCACGGCCTCGCCGGTCAGCCGGCGTTTCTGCCCCGTGGTGGCAAACCACTCCAGCAACCGCAGTTGATGCAGCCGGAGCATTTCTTGCGAGCCAAACGGCACGGCGACTGGGGCCGTCTCTTCCGGATTGATGGATTCCACAAGCCTCGTCCTTCAACGTCAATACACGTTGCTCAGCGCACGCTCTAACGCCAGCGTCTGTTCTTCAGCGCCATCGACCTCGCGTAATCGTTCCAGGTAGTGGCTAGCCTTG
>Ga0302237_1002134_pt1 | contig 12526 bp, 19 predicted proteins | sample AAG_UR_Ala_MG_FD_193530 | JGI IMG/M metagenome (GOLD analysis project Ga0302237, IMG submission 193530) | Enriched activated sludge microbial communities from anaerobic digester in WTTP, New Holstein, Wisconsin, United States - AAG_UR_Ala | ecosystem: Engineered > Bioreactor > Anaerobic >...
TGTAAACATAAAAATATTTAACGATGCACTCACGTGGGACTATGAAAACTGGAGAAAACCTAAACGTTCAAAAGCAAAACCCCTTTTTTAAATATGAAATTCGATGTAGTAATAGGTAATCCGCCATTTCATAATAAGACAGAAAAAAAATCGCTTCCTTTATGGAAACGTTTTACATTATTATCCCTAAGTTTAATTAAAAAAGACGGTTATTTGTGTTTAATCACACCAAATGCGTGGCTTTCAGATAAAAAAGTGGGACCCATAATTAAAGAATATGATGTAAAGTATATAAATTTAGTTAGGCATTTTACTACTAAAATTCAATCTTCCTTTTTATATTTTATTCTTAAAAACACCCCTTATAGTGAAAAAACACTAATTGAAACAAAGAACGAAGTATTTACTGTTAATTTAAAAACTGAGGAATATATCCCAACAAAAAATATAAGTAGCTTATCATTACGTATTTTTAAGAATTTTTTTGAAAAAGAATGTTTTGAAGAATTTATTCCAAGTAATGATACTCGAATTTTTTCAAAAACTCAATCCGATATTTTTAAATATCCAGCGTATCATACAAAGGCGCAGCCTTTAATTTACACAAGAAAAGAACATGCTGTAAACGAAAAGAAAGTAATATTTCAAGTTGTAAGTAATTTTGAGCCCTTTTACGATAATGGTACAATTGGAGTAGGAAGAGGCTGTAAAGCTATTCTGGTTAAAGATGAGATAGAGGGGAAAAACTTATTATCTTTTATGAATAGCAAACTATTTACGTTTATTCAAAAGAATAGTCGTAAATCAGGTTGGTATGGGATGCCATTTATTCCTAAAATAGATTTAAGTCAATCATGGAATGATAAAAAGGTGTACAAACATTTTAATATTACAACTAAAGAAGAAATAGAATTTATTGAGACTCGTGTAGATAATCTTTTTTATGATAAGAATTAAAATATATAAAATAAAATACTCTTATCATGGAAAAGTTAGTTAAAGAATCTTTAGAGGAATTTCGTTCAGAATTAAATGAATACCGAATGAAAGGTAAAGTTGCTAAAAGCACTTCTCAATTAGGAAATATAGAATACGCAACTCCTAATTTACCTGATGATCAGATACTTAGTTTAGCCCACGCGTATCTTTCTAATAAAATTAATTTAAAAAATATAGATAATAGAATTAAGGTAGCTAATGATTTAGGAGCATTAACAGGAAAAATGCAAAAAGACCCTTCTACTTCTACTGGAAAACTCGCTCTTTTATATAAATGCGTGAAATCAAATCTTATTACTGTAGAAGAATATAAACAACTATATTTTGATTTAAATGAATTACATAAAAGAGTAGTAAAGGGAATAAAAAATGCAGATCCTGCAAGTAGATATTTTGGACGTGATCGTGATCCTGATCAACCTGGATATTACTCGATATTAAAAGGCGGCGAATAATAAAATAAAATATTCATTATGGCAAAATTGATTAAAGAATCTTTAGATGAAAATTCTACAGAAAGCATTAATATTGTAGCTGAGCTAAATAAGATATTTGATACAAAAATGACTTATCCCAGAATTACAGATGCGCAAAAGAAAAAACTACAAATGCTTCGCGCAAATCAAGTCTTTATGGATTTGCTTGAATCTCATGTTTATGAAATTATAGAGTTTGAAATTGATAATATCGATGATCTTATAGAAATACTAATAGATGAGGATTCTACATTAGAGGATTATTCTGGAAGTAATCATCGCCAGCCAAATATAGAATATGATGTGTTAGAAAGCGATGAAGTTACAGAGCTTAAAGAAAAATTAGACACTATGTAAATGAGAGCTCGTTTCGTATTTGAAGCTGTTAACACAAGAGACAAGTATTATGCTCCTCCGGAGCTTCTTGAACATGTGATGCAAATGGTCAAAAAATACGTGCCTCTCGATCAAGTTACCGAAATCGTTGAACCTGCGGCAGGTGATGGAGCTTTCATGCCTTATCTTAATCCTCTTGCTAAGCAACTTGGTGTTAAAGTCTTCTATTACGACTTGGAACCCGATAATGACAACATCCCAAAGCAAGACTTCCTTAACGACAACCCGATGCAGTACAAACCCGGGCGTCTCATTATTACAGGTCCGCCTTATGGCACTGGTTCATATCTCTGGGAAGCATTCGCTAAGAAGGCCTCAGAACTTGCCGATTACATTGTGTTTATATCGCCTGTTTACTTTTATAACATGAAACATCCTGTGCCAGAACTCAATCTCATTAAGAGTGATTATCTTGGCAAGATTAAGTTCTATGGCTCAAAAACATTTGAAGGTATTCCTCATAAAGTTAAAACTTGTGTAAATGTATATGAAAGAATAACTCCAAGAAACAGTTATGACACTACTTATGATCAAATTGAAAAAGATTTCTTTATTAAAGAGTTTCATAAATCAAGAATGAAAGATGAGGGCTGGGAGTACTATATTGGTGCTTATGGATATGGAGTTGGAAAGTTTATGACAGAGCCAGAACTAGAGGTCACTTTAGCAGTTGATGTAAAGAATGAAAAACTTCGAAAGCCTTTTGAAGAGTTTATGTCAGATTTCCGAGATAAATATTACAAGCAAATAAAAGATCGATCAACAACTACTGAATATCTTAGTAAAAAGATGTTCAAGCAATTTTTAAAAGAAAATTTGTACTAATGCGCGCTCAATTTGTAATTGAAAAATTTACTGAAGGTGGCGACCCAATACGAGATATGGGAATCGGCACAATGGTTGTTGATTCAAATCTCAACTTTCTTAAGAAAATGGCTATTCCTGAACTCGAAGAACTTTACAAAAGAGTTCACAAACAAAATACGGCAAACGTTACAGTTGATGGTGTTCCTTATAATGGCCTTCCAGTTTACTCGAAAACTCGTCTTAATAATTTAACTGTAAAAGCGTTAAATTACAAAAGAAATCTTATAAAAAGAGATGAAGTTCGAGGTCAAGGTTTAAAACCTGGTGATGCTATAAAATGTCAAATAAAAGGCGAATGGTGGATTGGTTATCCGGAATTCAGTAAACGAGGCATCATAAAAACAGATATTCATGGACGTATAGTTGCAAAAACTTTAAAAGGTTCTATGAAAGTTCCTCTTCAATATGCAATCAAACTAACTTCCAGAGAACAGAAAAAATTCGATAAAGAATATTTTGAAAAAGCAAAAGAAAGATTGGAACGAAACATTGCGATGTATGATTGGAGCCCTATTCGTGTTAAAAAATATCAAGAAGAGCTAGAAGAATTAAAAAAACAATTTAAAGGAAAAGTATGAAATTAGTTAAAGAAAGTATAGCAAGACGCCCTATGCCGAAAGAAGAGTTTCTTGAGTGGCTAGATAATTTCATCGAAACACATACTGAACTTGAAGATGATTGGCTCTGGATTGTTGACGCATTAGTTAATGATGATGTTTCTGATGATGAAGCGCTTTATTATCATTTTAGAGAGGGCGATGTCAGTGAAGATGCTATTCGAGAACTTTTAGATAAACGAACTGAATTCTTGAATTATGGATTAGATATTCAATTATAAAAACAAAGACCGGAAAATTTCCGGTCTTTGAGTTATTCTTCAGGTACTTCTTCGATTTTCATTTTTAATTTTGTTAAATCCTCATAATCTTCGACAGCTTCTCTCATATCTTCGTCTCCTTCTTCTAAAATCCAAGTTATATCAGGATTAAATCCCCTTTCAACAACTTCATCTTTAATTATTCCGAAGAATGTTATTAAAATCCTTGAAGATTTCGTGTTAAAGTATTCAAGCTCCATAGTAACTTTAAGGTCTTGAGGAGCCTTTGAAAGGCAATCTTTAAAATATGGCAAAAATTCACCATAATATTCTTCAACTTCTGGGGAAATTGATTTTCCTTTGATGTGTACTGATCCCCCTATTTCATCATAATTAATGATTGGGAGTGTGTGTGCTTCGTTTCCTGGTAGTATCATATCACATTGTGTAATTTTAATGCAGCGCTAGCATCACCAATGTACCATATTCCTGATGAGCTGCCCTGATATATTCTTGCAACTTTTCCTATCTTTGTTTTATATATTCGTATTGTCCATCCGTCTTTTCTTTTTGCTATATCAGAGTATATTTCTTTTGCGCCTTTCATAAATGATTCGAGTTTATCACGAAAATATTGACGGGCTTTATCCGCATATTCCCACGTTGATGGATCTAAAGGATCGTACCCTAAATAGTAAATATCATCTAAATCTAAATTAAATGCATTTGATACTTGTCTTTCATGATATGGGGATATGCGAGGAAAAGCTGTTCTAAATCGATACATTTTTAATTTAGGTTTTAGGTGCTCAATTCCAACACCCATATCTTTTAAAGGATCAGAAGTTTGTATAAATTTTTCATTTACACTTACAATATCTGGAAATTTATCTAAAAATTTTATAAATGTTTTTTTACTTGTCCAATATGTTCTCTCATCGTTGTACGTAGTTGTGTTATGCGCTTCAACTACTATTCCTAAATCAGTTTTTATCTGAGTAAATATATACCAGGTGCTTGTTGCTACTTGATCCAATTCGATACGTGAAATAATTCTTTCTCCAAATTTTGCTTTCTTGTTAACTTTATTGATATAATTAATGAGTTCGTTAGTCTCATCTTTATAATGTTTTTTTGTTTTAGCTAGCAAATATATGTTTTTTCCTGAAACATTTAGAAATTCTTCTAAATATTTTTTTGCATTATCATATTCGCCCCATTTATTACCGAATAAGTTAAGGCCTATAACAGAGAATCGTTTATTTTGTAATCCTACACCTATATCTGCGACAGGATCAGATATCGCAGTAAATTTTTCATATACAAATTGAGCTCTCATTAATAACTACTTATTCTCTTTTGTGTTTTTTCATCTTCAACTTCTGCTAAATCGTAAGCTTCATCTAACCCAGCATTAAAATCATCTGCGCTTTCAAGACTTTCCCAATCATCAACGATCATTTCTGATATATCTTCGTCGCTAGTTTCTAAAACATTAGTACATAAAACTTTTTCACCCCAATAATCAAGACCCGGAATATCATCATTTATAATGTTCATGCTTCGAATCATTTTATTTTGAGGCAAAATAATGTCAATATAGTAATAAAATACAAAACTCTTATACACACCTACATCTCCCCAATGTCTTCCTCGAGAACGATAATCACGAGGGTGAAGTAATTCTTCTGCATCTACACGAATAGTGAATTCTTCTCTGTCAAATTCTAAATTTTCAAAGGGCACGGAACTATGTAAGTGCATATATTCAATAACTTTAATAAGTTCTTCAAATCTGTGTTTTAATCCAATGCCCATGTGATGAACCGGATCACCTTCTGGAGTAAATTTCTCCATTATCGGAATAGGTTTTCCTTCTTTTTTAGCGCGTTTTAAAACATATTGTTGAAACGCAGGAATATCAAAATACCACCAATTATATGAACTACGTATATCAGTAGATTGATCACCCACATTTTCAACATATTTATTTATGTAAGCCTTTAAATCTTTAACAACGTTTCCTTTAAAATATAGCAGTTTATATTTTGAAACGAGGTCAATTGGATCGGCATGAAATAATGCTGGCATTACAGCATCATAAAGAAATGCATATAATTCTTGTGTAGATGCAAATGATCGTTTATGATATATGCCGATTCCTAAGTCTTTTATAGGATCAGTATCATCTTCAGTAAATTTTTCAAATACAAATTTTGCTCTCATACTTAACTAATTTCATTTTGTTGTTTCCAAAAATTTCTTTGCTAGCGTTTTCGCTAATGCTACATTATTTTTTTCTAATGCGCCTCGTAAAGCTATGTAATTTTCTACAGTTGGATCTGCGCCAACATTTAATGCCCATTCAACTACCTCAGGATGATTGTTTTTTGAAGCTTCAATTAAAATTCTATTTTTGTACTTTGTTGCATTTGGTTCTTTTCTTTTATTTAATCCATTTTCAACAATGTATATAATTGTTTTGCTATCTTCTTTTCTAAAATATTCAAATATTTTTGCTGGCGTAACTTCTAATCCATTGTCAATTAAAAGTTTAAATACTTCATGTTTAAGTTTTCTATCTTTTAAACTGGATGCTTGATATCCTATGTATGCGCCTGTTTCATTCAAATTAATTTTTTGTTTTAAGATGTATTTAAGCATAGGAATAATAAGATCCTTCGGAAGTTCTATTTTCTGATCTTTTAAACTTTCTTCCGACCAATCTGCGTAAATTAAAAAATATTGCAAAAATCTTGCAGGTCTTTCATAAAGAGATACTCCGTCTGAATATTGCATTTTATCACTAAATTTTTTAACTACATTAGCAATGCCTATTCCCATGTCTTCAACTGGGTCACCCTCTTCAGAAAATCTTTCATTTACAAATCTTGCACGCATAATTACGAGATTTATTTTATATATTTCTGTAAAATAGTTGCTTAGAAATTTTTTCATGTCAAGAATTTTTATTATATTTGCTATAGAAATAAGGATATGAAAAAACTGTTTTTATCTCTGTTTATCATAGGATGGGTTGTTGAGTTAACTTATAGCCAACAGTTACCACTATACAGTCAATATGCGTATAACAAATACCTTATTAATCCTGCGCATGCGGGCAGTGATGGTTTCACGTCTTTTACAATATCAGCACGAGAGCAATGGATTGGTTATAAAGGTGCTCCTCGTACTTATTCATTTAGTTTTCAATCTCGAGTACTTAAAGATGAATATAAACTTCGAAAAGGATTGTTTTCAGGCGAAAACATTAAATATGTTCCCAAAACCGATGGACGAGTAGGATTTGGAGCATATCTTTATAGTGATATGAATGGTCTTGTTTATAGAACAGGAATTGCAACATCTTATTCATATCATGCATGGCTTTATGATTATACACAATTTTCACTTGGATTAGGTCTTTCTGCTTATCATTTACGTATAGCCGCAACTGAACAAAGTTTTGAAGACCCCAGCGAACCCTGGTTAAATGATAATATGCGAAAAGGAGTAATTGTTCCTGATGTTGATTTTGGAATGTATCTTCTTAATCCTCATTTTGATATCGGGTTTTCAGCTCAACAAATACTTGGCGCATCTGTAAAATTTGGACCGGATTTGGAAGCTTATCGTAATTACTGGATGGATAGACACTACTATATATTTGGTTCATATTCATTTGAGGTAGGAGTTAAAACTATAATTCAGCCTCAACTACTTTTTAAAATGTCTGAACAAGTAAGACCTCAGGTTGATATTGGCGCCACATACATATATGATAACACCTTTTGGTTTGGTCTTCATTATAGAACTGAAAGTGCCTTTATTGGAACTATTCGCCTAAAAGTTTGGCCAAGTAGAGTTATGATGCAAACTGTGTATATTGGATACGCATTTGATTATACAACTAATCAAATTCAAAGATGTACTTATGGTAGTCATGAAATGGTCATCTCATTAAAATTTGGTGCTTCTGATAAAAGATTTAGATGGTTTGATAGATATTAACGTTATGAAAAAAGTTTTATTTTTACTAAGTATTTTACTTCCAATCTCTTGTTATTGTCAAGAGGATTACATCGAAGTTTCTCCCGAAAAATGGAGTTTTATGACAGATACATCTGCATTTGATGGTATCTCGCGTGCAGCATTTATTATAGGTATAAGCAATAACCGTTATGTTCCTACTCCTGTTCTTTCAGTGAATCATACTGATGGAGAGCCCACAAAGGTTTATTTAGCCTATTTTCCTATGGATATGTCCGGTGGAAGTACTCTAATGATTAGATTTAGTGATGAAACGGAAATATACAAATTGCCCGTAGCTTATAGTTATCAGCTTAAAAGATACACTGTAATTTTTGATAGCACACTATTAGTTAGTCAATTTATTAATAAGTTACACTCAAATAAATCATTGTCTATTCGATTAATAAATTCAAATACTATGACTGATGTTAAATTCTCATTGAATGGCGCCACTACAGCATTAATGAAATTGAATTAGTAATGAAGTCACTATATTCAAATAATATGGGCCAGTGTATTAATCGAGCTACTGGCAAACTAAAAAAGACATTTAACACTTTTGAAGAAGCTGTTGAATGGGCTAAAAAAATGAATGAAAATCCTAAATTCATTCACAAACAAGTAGCGTATAAATGCCATCAATGTCTCAAATTTCACACGGGCAGAAGCCCTCATAATACATTGTTAAATCACGAAACTAATATTTACAAAAATGACTGACGATCTTGGCAAAAGAATGAAAGAGAATTACGAGAATAGAACTCGTTTCTTTCTTCCTCGTAGAACATACACAATTATTCGTTTGGATGGAAAAGCCTTCCACACCTTTACACGTTTATTGGATAAGCCCTTCGATATTGATCTCATGAATACGATGGATGAAACTGCAAAGTTTCTTTGCGAAGAAATTCAGGGCGCCAAGTTGGCTTATACGCAATCTGACGAGATATCTCTCCTTCTTACAGACTTTGAAAAAATCACAACTGATGCCTGGTTTGATGGAAATATCCAAAAGATTGTATCTGTGTCTGCGTCTATGGCTGCAGTTATATTCAACGATATAAAGACATTTTGTCCTAATGATATGGCATTCTTCGATTCTCGAGTATTCACTATTCCCGATCCAATTGAAGTTGAAAATTACTTCGTTTGGAGACAAAAGGATGCCGTTCGCAATTCTATTGCAATGACTGCACAGTCTCTTTATTCACACAAAGAACTTAATGGTAAGTCCCAAGCTGACCAGCAGGAGATGATATTCCAGAAGGGCCAGAACTGGAATGATATGCCCGATGGGTTCAAAAGAGGTCGAATGGTTCTTTACAAGGAAAATGACTGGGAAATTATCCCGGCAATAGACATTTTGAAGGATCGAGAAACATTTCGTGCACTTATTCCGAAAATAATTGCATAAAAATTTCTTCATGTCAAGAATTTTTATTATATTTGCTCTATAGAAGTTAAATTAATACACACAATTATGAATCCGCATCGTGATCTTTTGACAAGCATTGGTTACAAAGTTGCCTCTATTGAGGAAATTTCAAAATTCTCACCTGCAGCTTTTGCGCCCAATGAGAGCCCAAGAGTCTCTGACCGCTACTCCTTCGTACCTACAGTTGAGTTGCTTGACGCATTTGACAAACTCGGCTGGACCCCCACATACACTCGCCAGAATGGCTCTGGACCTTATGCCCGCCACATGGTACGACTTACTAATCCTGATCTCGGTTTCATGGACCTCAAGTCCGACAAAGTGAAACCCCAGATCGTCCTCGACAACTCCCACAACGGGATGTCACCCGCACAACTTCACATGGGTCTCTTCAGACTCGTTTGCACCAATGGTCTTGTTGTTGCAATGCCCGGAATGTTCACCTCAGTTCGCCTTCGCCACGTTGGTATTGACATGAAGGAACTTAAGCAGCTCCTTGAAGTGGTTGCTAACCAGTACACCAACATTGGTCATCACATCGGTGACATGCAGCAGGTTGCTCTCAACCAGGCTCAGAAGGAAGAATTCGTTATCAAGGCTATTGCCGCTCGTGAACCCCACGTTTTCATCAAGGATGACGGCACCATCGACATGAAGAAGGCCACAACCATCATCAAGCCTCAGCAGATTTTTGACCCCCTTCGTGGAGAAGATAAAAGAGACGATCTTTGGACAGTATTTAATGTTGTTCAGGAACGCCTTGTTAAGGGTGAATTCGAACGTCAGACAATGAACGGCCGCAGAACCAAACCAAGAGGTATCAATAACGCCAGCCGCCACATCGATTTTAACATCAAACTCTGGCAGCTCGCTGAAGAATACATGCCTAAAACTGAAGAAGTTACCGCATAAACATAAGGGACCTCAGGGTCCCTTTCTTTAACAAATTTTTAACAATTAAAAAACATAAAACAATGGGACAAGATTATGATCGTTATCAAGTTGAAGGAATGAGAACAAAATTCCTTATTATTAAGTGGTCGACACTTGGAGTGCTCACACTCGTATTTGTAATAATGCTCGGTATGGTTGGATGCCCTCGCTATAATGTATGGCAGCAGGAAATGTCCGGTAAGGCTGAATTCGCAAAGGCTGAACAGAACCGTCGTATCAAGGTAGAAGAAGCTAAAGCGAACCTTGAATCTCAGAAACTCAATGCTCAGGCAGAAGTTGAAAGAGCAAAAGGTGTTGCGGAAGCCAACGTTATTATATCCGATGGTCTTAAAGGCAATGAAGAATATCTTCGTTACCTTTGGATTCAGGGTCTTCAGACCAATCAGATGCAGGTTATATACGTACCTACAGAAGCTGGTCTACCTATACTTGAAGCCGGAAAAACGCCTCGTTAAACCAATGGGCCTTCGGGCCCATTTAATCTTATAAAATTATGAAAAGAAAATTTTCTAAAGGAGAAATCGCATGGGTCATATCAATGCTAGCATTGATGTTTGTACTCATATTCACATCATGCACAAAAACTGAAAGAGCAAAAAGATACGGCGGATCATTTACTATTGATCTTCCCGAAAACACAAAATTTGTAAATGCCACGTGGAAAGAAAATAATCTCTGGTATATCACTCGTGACATGGACTCAACCGATGTTGCTCAAACCTATAAATTCAAAGAAAAGAGCAATTACGGCGTAATGCAGGGGACTGTAATTTTTGTTGAACACAAGACACCAAAAAAATAATGAAACGTAAATTATTTTTCATCAGCTACGCAATTGCAATAGTATTGTTACTGGGAATGTCAGCGCTATTTGTTATTCATGAATGGATATTTTTTGGATTTTTCTGTGCTGTGGTAGGCCTCTCAAACGTACTAAATTTGGTCGCTATCATTGAAGATAATCCGAAGGAAGAACCTAACACCGATAATAAAATATATGTAAGTCGTAGACGTGCGTATTTTAAAATGCATAAAGATGAAAAAGAAATAATTCATGATAGCGTAAAAGAAAATTTTAATAATTAAAATCATGGGATATTACATTAATCAAACAACGAAAGGAGTTGGCTTGCCTCCTCGAAACAAAGCTGACTATTTAATTCTTGACGGAGCAGTTGAAATTCCTGCGCCAAAAGAATTTATTGAAGGTCTTGTTTGTGTTATCGAAAACGGCCCGTTTGATGCAGCTATGTATTGCTACTGTAAAAGCGAAATGGAAGTTGTAAAAGATCCGATGGACTATCGTCCAAAAAGATGGCTTATACACCCAAAGGCTGCTGAATTGGCAGGATATAACAGATAACACTTTAAAACTTTTAGAATATTTGACATATAATATACAAAACTTATATGGCGATTAAAATAGACCAGAAAAATTCAAAGGAAATCATCGCATTAAATACCTTTGAAGCTGTTCGCCTTCGTCCAACTATGTACATAGGTCAACTTTCACCAGTTGACGAAAAACTACCACTTGTTGTGGATGGAAAACTTATGTACATTCAAAAGACTTGGTCTGAAGGGTTCATGCATCTTATAGTAGAAATACTTGAGAATGCATTGGATGAAGCGAAACGCTGTAAAGGAAAAATGAAGAACATTACGGTTAAAGTAAACCTTGACACTAACGAAATAACTGTTATTGATGAGGGTATGGGATTTCATAACGCAGCTAAGAAGCATCCAAAAACAAAAAAGAATGTGGTTAGAACTGCGTTAGAAGAACTCCATGCTGGTTCTAATTTTGCCGAAACTGAAACAAACATATTGGGAACACATGGTGTAGGTTCTGCTGTAACAAATATTCTTTCAGAATACTTTACAGTTACAACAGTAAATAAAACACATTTCGTAAGATTTGTTTGGAATAACTTCAAAGTAGTTGAAGAAGAAATACGAAAAAAGACTCCCAAAGATGTGTTAGGAACCAAAATATCTTTCATTCCGTCAGCAGAAATGTTTCCAAAATATAAATGGGATAAAGACTTAATAACAACGTATTTGTCTTACAAAATATTTTTGGTTAAAAGCGACCCAATTATTAGTAAACTTAATCTTCACGGGTTCTTTGTAGAAAACGGAAAGGAAACACCGATTCCTGTAACTGCCGCATTTATCCCTAATGAACATGTTGTAGTTACAAATAATTTTGGCACAATATACCTTTGGGAATCATATGAAAATTCGTGTTCTTTGTCATTCGTAAATGGATCGCAATGTTCTGGAATACACCAGAAAGTTGTAAACGATTGGGTTAATGATTACTTTAAATATAACCTTGCACACCATTTCTATGAAACGTTGATAATTCTCAATGTACCCTCAACCTTAATGAGATTTGCGGACCAAAATAAAACTAAATACGCAACCTCTCGAGGAGAAATTGAAGAGCCGATGAAGGAGAAGTTTCATGACAAGTTAATGAGATTTCTAAATAAGTCTGAAATTTCAAAGAATATCGAACAGGCTATTGAAGATCGAATGCATAAT
>Ga0302237_1002145_pt1 | contig 12503 bp, 9 predicted proteins | sample AAG_UR_Ala_MG_FD_193530 | JGI IMG/M metagenome (GOLD analysis project Ga0302237, IMG submission 193530) | Enriched activated sludge microbial communities from anaerobic digester in WTTP, New Holstein, Wisconsin, United States - AAG_UR_Ala | ecosystem: Engineered > Bioreactor > Anaerobic >...
GTGGAGGCCTTCATGCGGGACGAGCTCTTCCACCGGCGGGAGGAGATGGATGGGGTGATCCGGCGGATATTCGCCGGTCGTCCCGCGGAGTTCCACTCCCCGGAACAGCTGGGCGATTTCGACACGTACCTCCAGAAGCTCTGGGAACGGGTCAAAAGGTCCTACAACTTCTTCGCCGACCAGGCCGCCGGGGAGGCCCGGAGCAGGATCCTGGCCATACTGGAACGGCAGCTGGAGTGGCTGCGGAGCATGGATCGCCGCCGGGTTCCCCTGGAAATTCTTCCCGTCCAGGAAATGACCGGAGCCGCCCAGGGCGCCGGCTATCTGGTGGGGCTTCTGCAGATGCTGAACAAGAAAAACCCCGGTTCCGAGGCGGAGATCCGGTCGCTTGTGGACCTCCTTCCCCAGATCGACCAAACCCTGGAACTGCTCAGGACAAAGGTGGAGGCCCAGATCGAAAAAACCCTGCCCCCGGGCGGCGGGGACGAGAAGCAGGGCCTCCGGGTCGTCCGGCCTGAATCCCGCGCCTCCGAACCGGCCGGTCGGCGCGCACGGAGGCCGAAGAGCCTCTACGTGCTGAAGATCGACCTCATGCGCATCCGGCCCCCCATCTGGCGACGGGTTCAGGCGCCGGGGAGCTTCACCCTGGAGGAGCTGCACGAGACCATCCAGAACGCCATGGGCTGGGACAACTACCACAACCACTCCTTTATCATCGACGGCCGGTTCTTCTCCCCGCCCTCGGAGGCCTCCATGGAGCCGGACCTCCAGGAAGAGGACGAAAGCCGGTTCACCCTGGACGAGCTGGGCCTGGAGGAGGGGAAACGTTTCCGGTACATCTACGATTTCGGCGACAACTGGGTCCATCAGCTGACGGTGGAGAAGATCCTTCCCGCCCGGAACTTCCCGGAGGCTGACAGGACCTCCGCCATCTGCCTGGCGGGACGGCGGGCCTGCCCCCCGGAGGACTGCGGCGGGGCACCGAGCTACCAGGAGATCGTCACCGCCCTGAAGGAACCCCTGAAGAAGAAGCACCGGGAACTCCTGGCCTGGGTGGGCGACTTCGACCCGGAGCGCTTCGACCTCTCGGCGGTGAACCTCCGCCTCCGGGGGGGGAAGGGCTGAAGAGACGGGTTGCCCGAAAGGTCGGGCGGTATCGACCCTGCCGCCGGCGGACGGGAAGCCGGGCGGCGGCCGCCCCGCCATTCGGCCGCCGGCCGAATAAACCCTTGACGATTCCGCCGATTTCGCTATTATGATTGTGTCATCGTTTTTACGATAAACACATGAAAAGGAGAAAAGGAATGAAAAAAGCACTGATCCTTCTGCTTCTGGCCGCCTTCGTGCTTCCCGTCTTCGCCGACGACGCCCTGGTGATGCCTAAGGGGGTTTTCCGCTTCTGGGTGGCGCCGAACTACGGGATGGCGGATAAAAAATTTGACGACGATGGGAAGAAGGTTGATATTGATATACCCACTGTCGCAGTGTCTGACGGAGTAAAGTTTTTCAACCTGGCCCTGGCCCTGGAGTACGGCGTCACCGACTGGATCACCGCCGCCGTCCAGTGGGTCCCCGGCTGGACCCTCTGGTCCACCATGGGATTTGACGATGTGGTCATACCCGGCCCGACAACACTATATCTGAGTCAGGCTACCCTGGGATCTTTCGGCGACCTCTTCGTGGGCGCCAAGGTCCAGATCGTCGGCCCCAAGGCTCCGGTTCAGAACTCGGACATGCGCTTCGCCGCCGCCGCGGGGGTGAAGGTGCCCATGCCCGGGGCTGGCCAAATTAATTTTCCTGGCGATTTCTTAGTTAACGAATCCGTTGTAATGGCGGAAATCGATCATCACCTCTGGGGAATGGGTGTCCGGCTCTACTACGACTACATCATCAATCCCAACTTCTTCATCAACCTGTACAACGAAACCATCCTCTACCCCGAACAGAAGGTCAAGAAAAGCGTCAATTTCGGAGACGATTCGAAAGTTGCCTACGGCTACGACCTGACCTTCGAACTGGAGCCCCAGTACCAGATGCCCCTGGATAACGGCATAATCCTGAAGGCGGGCCTGCCCTTCACCTACGCCATGGCCCCGGAGACCAAAATCGACGGGACCGGTCAGGATAACGCGAGCTACCTCTTCTCCATCGGCCCCAATGTGGCGGCCTTCTTCACCAAGGCCTTCCTGCCCTTCGAGCTGGAGCTGCAGTACAAACTGCCCCTGATGGGCAAGACCAGCTTTGCCATGCACGTGGTCTCCCTGCAGGGCAAGTTCTACCTGAAGTTCTAATTCAGAACCGGCGGTTTCGGGGCCCGGCCTCGAAATCGCCCAATCTTTTTCAGAAACCGCCCCGGGGCGAAGGCTCCGGCGGCGGTTTTTATTTATCCCGCCAGTTTTCTAAAAAAAGGTCCGGGATCCTCTGAAAGTGTTTGTCATTGTTACTCACCAGGGAAAGATTCAGATGAATGGCGGTGGCGGCGATAAGAAGGTCCATGTCGTCCAAGGTTTTTCCCTGAGAGCTTAGTATAGCTTTCAGCCCGCCGAAGAGCTCCATGATATCTCTGGTCAGATCCAGGACAGGAAAGATCCCGGCGACCCTCCGGACTGTGGCAAGGTTCTTTTCAGGATGCGAGGATTTTTTTGCGCCGTAAACCAGCTCACCGTAGGTTACACAGGAAATGAATTTGGGCAGATTTTTTTTTGCTTCGAACCAGTCCAGAACTTTCTGATTCCCCTTAAGACTGTAAATTATGATATCCGTGTCAATCAAAAATGCCACGGGCTTTTCCGAAACGGGGAGATTCTTTCCGGGCTCTCCGAATATCCTCCACTATTTCCTCCGCGCTGCGGGCATCCTTCCAGCTGCCCGCCAGGCTCAGAAACTCCTGGGTAGCACCATATACATCTTTGTCCGGCGACGACAGATGTTCCTCGATGATCGAAATGACCTCCTGGCTCAGGGAGCGTCGCCTCCGTTTCGCCCGAGCTTTGAGATACGCGTAGAGCTGGTCGTCCATATCTCTTACCTGTAGCGTGGCCATTGTCTCATCCTCCAGCAATATCATACTTTAAAATGCATGAATTTTCAAGCATTTTACATGTTTCCGTTCAGGCTGGATGCCCCAATCGATGACCCCTCAGAACCAGAAGCCCCCCGGCCATCAGGCCCGCCAGGGCGTAGCAGAGGGACATGACGAAAAAGAGGGAGGACAGACCCCGATGGTCCGCCAGCCAGCCCGCCAGCGCCGCCGCCAGGGACCCCACGCCGAAACCGGTGAAGGCCAGAAGCCCGTAGCCCAGGCCGTGACGCCGCGGAGGCAGCAGAGAGCCCACCACCATGTTCTGCATGGGCTGGTACCCGAAGGTGAAGAAGGCGTAGCCCATGGCGCCCAGCACCAGAAGGGGCCCCCTCCCCGCCGCCAGCAGGAGGACCGACAGGGAGGACAGGAAAAGAGTGCCGGTGTACAGGAGGTCGGGGCGCCGTTTGTTCACCAGCCGTCCGGAAATGTACTGGCCCAGGGAGCCCGTTGCCAGGGTAAAGGTGGCGGCCACCCCCCCCAGGGTTATCTGATCCAGACCGCCGGGAACCGCCAGGCTGCGGCCCAGATATGTGGGCAGGAAGGTAAGAACCCCCCGGCTCCCCATCCCCGCGAAGGCGCAGGAGGCGTAGAAGAAGGCCAGGTGAGACAGGGGGGACCGCTCCATTTCCCGAGCTCCGGGGCTCCCGGTTTTCTCCTCGTCCCGGGAAACAGGGGGAACCCCCAGGGTATAGAGGCCCATGAGCAGGGCCAGGGAGCCGAAGACCAGATGGGGGGCCTTCCAGCCCAGCCGGGAACCCAGCCATGCCGCCAGGAGAGGGGCGGCGGCGGTCCCCAGGCTGCCGGCGATGCCGTTGATGCCGAAGACCCGGCCCCTCCGGCGCATCCCCAGACTCACCAGGGTGTTTCCCGCCGGGTGGTAGAGACTTCCCAGAAGACCCAGGAGGCCCATGATGATGCCGAAGGAGACGAGGTTCCCCACCGGCAGCACCGCCAGGCAGATCAGTCCCGAACCGAAGAGGAAAATCCGGAGCAGTCTCTGGGGCCCCACCCGGTCCACCAGGATCCCCGCCGGGAAGGCCCCCATCCCGAAGGCGTAGGCGAAGACCGTCACCACCAGCCCCATCTGGAAATAATCCGCCCCGAAGGCGGCCATCAGAAGGGGGATCAGGGGCGGCACCGTCCCCTCGATGAGATGGTCCAGAACGTGGGCTCCGGTGAGCATCCCCAGCATCTTCCTTTCCTTCGGTTCCATGGCCGCCTCCTGAGTACGCAGAAGGTAGCCTTCCCGGAGTTTCGTGTCAACGCGGGGCGGAATCCTCCGGACTCCCGTTCTTGACAGGCCCCGGGCCGGGGGGTAAGGTGAACCGCGAAACTCACTCCGGAGGCCCCGTCATGAACAGCCCCAGCCCCAGAGACACATTCAACTGCCGGGACAGCCTGGCCCTGCCCGCGGGTTCATACTCTTTTTTCAGCCTGCCCAGACTGGCCCGGACCTTCCCGGCCGTCGGGAAGTTCCCCTACTCCATCCGGATCCTGCTGGAGGCGGTCCTCCGGGCCGAAAGCTCCGGTGAAGCGACCAGGAAGGAGGTGGAGGACTTCCTGTCCTACGAGCCCCAGGCCCCGGGGGACATTCAGATACCCTTCGTCCCCGCCCGGGTCCTGCTGCAGGATTTCACCGGGGTTCCCTGCGTGGTGGATCTGGCGGCCATGAGGTCCGCCGTGGCCTCCCTGGGGGGGGACCCGGGGAAGATCAACCCCCAGATCCCCGTGGACCTGGTAATCGATCACTCCCTGCAGGTGGACCACTACGGGGCCTCCGACGCGGCGGCGAAGAACGTGGAGATGGAGTTCCGCCGCAACCGGGAGCGCTACGAGTTTCTCCGCTGGGGCAGGGAAGCCTTCTCCAACTTCAGCGTCATCCCCCCCGGAGGCGGGATCTGCCACCAGGTGAACCTGGAATACCTGGCCACCCTGGTGCGCCGCACCGGAGAGAAGGGGGAAAGCCTGGCCTTTCCCGACACGGTGGTGGGCACCGACTCCCACACCACCATGATCAACGGTCTGGGGGTCCTGGGCTGGGGCGTGGGGGGGATCGAGGCGGAGGCGGCCATGCTGGGCCGCCCCCTGTACATGCCCGCCCCGGCGGTGGTGGGGGTGCGCCTCCAGGGCCGCCTGCGGCCGGGGGTGACCGCCACCGACCTCGTCCTGACGGTGACGGAGCTGCTGCGCCGGGTGGGAGTGGTGGACAAGTTCGTCGAGTTCACCGGCCCCGGGGCGGCGGCCCTTTCTGTCCCGGACCGGGCCCTGGTGGCCAACATGGCGCCGGAGTACGGAGCCACCATGGGCTTCTTCCCCCCCGACAAGACCTCCATAGACTACCTGCGCCGCAGCGGCCGCCCCGAGGACGCCGTGGTTCTGGCGGAGTCCTACCTGAAGGCCCAGGGCCTCTTCCGGACCTCCGGTTCTCCGGAACCGGAGTTCCAGTCCCTGGTCGAGCTGGACCTGGCCTCGGTGGAGCCCTCCGTGGCGGGTCCCAAACGGCCCCAGGACCGGATACCCCTGGGGAAGGTGAAAAAACAGTTCACCGCCGCCCTCTCGGCCCCGGTGGAAAGCCGGGGCTACGGCCTGAAAAAGTCAGCTCTTTCCGCCTCCCGGGTCTTCACCGCCCCCGACGGCGGACGCCACAAACTGCGGCACGGGGCGGTCCTCATCGCCTCCATCACCAGCTGCACCAACACCTCCAACCCCCAGGTGATGCTCGCCGCAGGTCTCCTGGCCAAGAAGGCCGTTAAGGCGGGACTTTCCACCCGGGCCTGGGTCAAGACCAGCCTCACCCCCGGCTCCCGGGTGGTGACGGATTACCTCTCCGGGTCGGGGCTTCTCCCCTACCTGGAGGAGCTGGGTTTTCATGTAACCGGCTACGGCTGCGGCACCTGCATCGGCAACTCCGGCCCCCTGCCGGAGGAGGCCGCCGCGGCGGCCCGGGGAGGGCTGGTGGCCGCCGCCGTCCTGTCGGGAAACCGGAACTTCGAAGGCCGGGTCCACCCCCTGACCCGGGCGAACTTTCTGGCCTCCCCGCCCCTGGTGGTGGCCTACGCCCTGGCGGGGACGGTGGACATCGACATGGAGACCGAACCCCTGGGCGCGGACAGAGACGGAAAGCCGGTCTTCCTGCGGGACATCTGGCCCGGGGAGGAGGAGATCACCTCCCTCGCGGGTGCCGCCATGGACAGGGAACTTTTTCTTTCCTGCTATCGGGGCATCCAATCGTCCAGCCCCGCCTGGAACGCCCTGCCGGTCCGGGGCGGCGACCTCTACCAGTGGGACCGGGAAAGCTCCTACATCCAGGAGCCGCCGTTCTTCCGGGACCTCACCCCGCAGGTGAAACCCATCGGGCCCATCCGGGGGGCCCGGGTCCTGGTTTCCCTGGGGGACAGCGTCACCACCGACCACATCAGTCCCGCCGGCTCCATCCCCCCGGAGAGCCCCGCGGGCCGGTACCTGATGGGCCTGGGAGTGAAGCCCGAGGACTTCAACTCCTACGGCTCCCGGCGGGGGAACGACCGGGTGATGACCCGGGGGACCTTCGCCAACATCCGGCTCCGGAACCTCCTCGCCCCGGGGACCGAGGGGAGCGCCACGGTCTTCCACCCCACCGGGGAGGTGATGGACATCTTCACCGCCGCGGAAGCCTACCGCCGGGCGGAGACGCCCACCATCGTCCTGGCGGGGAAGGATTACGGCATGGGATCCAGCCGGGACTGGGCGGCCAAGGGAGCCTTCCTGCTGGGAGTCCGGGCGGTGATCGCCGAATCCTACGAGAGGATCCACCGCAGCAACCTGGTGGGGATGGGGGTCCTGCCCCTGCAGCACCTGCCGGGGGAATCCGCCGCCTCCCTGGGGCTCACCGGAAAAGAGGAGTACCACATTCCCCTGGACGACGGTCTCAGGCCCGGCGAGGAGCTGGAGGTAACCGCCCGGGACGGCGCGGGGGAGGAGAAGACCTTCCGGGTCCGGGTCAGGATCGATGTCCCGGTGGAGGTGGAGTACTACCGCAACGGCGGCCTCCTGCACACCGTGCTGCGCCGGCTGGTTTTCGGCTAGTCCCGGTCTCCCAGACCCGCGAGCCAGGCCCCGGCCTCGGCGTCGCTGGGCATCCGCCAGTCCCCCCGAGGGGACAGGCCCACGGACCCTATTTTCGGGCCGTCGGGCATGGACGAACGTTTAAACTGGTGGGCGAAGAACCGGCGCAGGAAGAGCCGGAGCCAGGACCGGAGGGCCTTCTCGTCGTGCGTCCCCGCGAAGGCCCGGAGGGCCATGAACAGGAGCTTTTCCGGAGACGCCCCGTTGCGGACGAAATGATACAGAAAAAAGTCGTGGACCTCGTAGGGGCCCAGGATATCCTCGGTTCTCTGCCCCGTCTCCCCGGAGTCCCCCGGGGGCAGCAGCTCGGGGCTGATGGGTGCATCCAGCGCCGCCCGGATCGCCTTCCGGACGGCCCCGTCCTCCTCCCGATCCGCCGCCCAGGCCAGCAGGTGCGGCATCAGGGTCTTGGGGACACCGGAGTTGACCCCGTACATGGACATCTGGTCCCCGCCGAAGGTGCACCAGCCCAGGGCCAGCTCCGACAGGTCTCCCGAGCCCACCACCAGGCCTCCGCTCAGATTGGCGATATCCATCAGGATCTGGGTCCTCTCCCGGGCCTGGACATTCTCGAAGGTGGTGTCGTGGACCTCCGGGTCGTGTCCGATGTCCGCGAAGTGGCGCAGGCAGGCGGGCTTTATGTCGATGTCCCGGGAGCTGACCCCCAGGACCCGCATCATCTCCCGGGCGGCGGCGTGGGATTTCCCGGTGGTGCCGAATCCGGGCATGGTGACGCCGATGACACCCCCCCGGTCCCGGCCCAGGAGGTCGAAGGTCTTCACCGCCGCCAGCAGGGCCAGGGTGGAGTCCAGCCCCCCCGAGACCCCCAGGACCGCCGTCTTCGCCCGGGTATGCTCCAGCCGCCGGGCCAGGGCCGCGGTCTGCAGGGCGAAGACCTCCTCGCACCTCTCCCGCAGAACGGCCGGGTCCGCGGGTACGAAGGGCCTGGGGTCGAAATCCCGGCGCAGCCTCGCGGCGGGCGGCGGGGAAGCCCCGCTTCCCGGGGATTTCGCGGAGTCCCGCGGCCCCGGCCGTTCCGGCCGCCCCGGGGGCGCCGCGGATTTCCGGAGTTCCGGAGGGTCCGCCGGCTCGGGGGGTGAAGGAGACTCCGCCGGCCCCGGGGACAGCGGGAAGGGAATGAAACGAAAGGCCCCGTCCCGGGGCGGGGAGAACCAGGGGAGCCGGCGGCGACGGTTCTTCAGGAGGTCCAGATCCACATCCCGGACGATCATCCCGCCGGTCCGGGAAAAACGCTCGCCCTCCGCCAGGATCTTTCCGTTTTCCGCGATCAGCGTGGCGCCGCCGAAAACCAGGTCGGTGGTGGACTCGTGGACCCCCGCCCCGGCGTACACATAGGCCGCGGCGCAGCGGCGGGACTGCTGCCCCACCAGCTCCCGGCGGCGGGCATGCTTGTCCACGATGTCGTTGCCCGCCGAGGGGTTGCAGATCACCAGCGCCCCTTCCTGGGCCATTCGGATGCTGGGCGGCGCCGGGACCCAGAGGTCTTCACAGATTTCGACGCCGAAGACCAGCTCCCGGTCCTCCCGGGCCCGGAAAAGAAGGTCCGTCCCGAAGGGGACATCCCCCCCGGCGAGATGAACCGACGATGCCGCGGCGGCGGCCCCGGAGCTGAACCATCTTTTCTCGTGAAACTCGCCGTAATTCGGCAGATGAGTCTTCGGCACGACGCCCAGGACCGCCCCCCGACGGATCACCGCGGCGCAGTTGAAAAGCCCGCCCTCCGCCGCCACCGGAAGTCCCAGGACGGTGATGATGTCCAGATCTTCCGTGGCCGACAGAATCTCCCGGAGGGCCCCGTCCGCGGCGGCCTGCAGGGCATCCTGAAAAAAAAGGTCGCCACAGGTGTAGCCTGTGAGGCAGAGTTCCGGCAGCGTCAGAAGCCGCACACCCTCCCGGGCGGCGGCCCGGACCGTGTCGACGATGTGCTTCCCGTTTTCCGCCGGAAAGGCCACCCGGAGGGGGACGGAGGCGGCGGCGACGGTGAAAAAGCCGTGGGACAAACTGGTCATATCCCCAGTATACGGAGTTTTCCCCTTTTTTGGTAGAAGAGGATATTCCCGCCGACGGGAAATCCTTGACAGGGGGAAAAAAAGGTTTAAAATGTGACTCTCGGTATGAACGTCCTACCCGGAAAACGGAAAAAACCGCTGCCAGGCCGGGCCGCCGGATGGGCGGACAACCTCCTCTTCGGTCTTTTCACCGTCATGATCTTTTCCGTCACCGCCAACATGGTCAGCCGCCTCGTTTTTCATCGCCCCATCATCCAGTCCGACGAGGTCTCCCGCTACAGCTTCATCTGGCTCTGCTTCATCGGCTCCGCCTCCGCCCTGCACGGCGGGGAACACATCGGGGTGGACCTGGTGGTCAAACGTCTGCCGGAGAAGATGGGCAGATCCATCCTGGCGCTGACGAATCTGGCGATGGCGGGGCTCACCGCCCTGTTCGCCTGCTACGGTTTCGCCATGGCGCTGCGGGCCCTGGGACAGATGAGTTCGGTCACGCCCATTCCCTACGGGTACGTCATCCTGATCATGCCCGCCAGTTTCATCGCCATGTCCCTGATCTTTCTGCGGAACCTCACCCTCCTTCTCCGGGGACCGGAGTGATCGGCGTTTTTCTGGTCAGCCTGGGTGTTCTCCTGGTCCTCGGCCTTCCGGTGGGCTTCGCCCTGGCCCTCACCGGTGTCGTCATGGTGGTCCAGTCGGGGAGCATCGACCTGGGGGTCATCCCCCAGAGCATTCTGCACGGCATCGACGACCGGCGGCTCATGGCCATCCCCTTTTTCATCCTCGCCGGGGAGATCATGAAAGAAAGCGGGCTGTCGCTGGGGATCATCTGGTTTTTCAAGACCCTCTTCGCCCGCATCCGGGGGGGGCTGGGCTTCGTGTCCATTATCGCCGGCGCGATCTTTGCCGGCGTGTCGGCATCCGCCGCGGCGGACACCCAGGCCATCGGGGCCCGGATCCTTCCTCTCATGAAGAACGAGGGCTACGATATCCGGAAAGGATCCGCGGTCATCTGCGCCGCCGGCACCCTGGGACCCATCATCCCTCCCAGCATCCCCATGGTGGTGTACGGCGCCATGGCCAATGTCTCGGTGACCCGGATGCTGCTGGGGGGGATCCTTCCGGGGCTGATCACCGGGGCTCTCCTCTTCCTCAGCTGGCGGGTCGTCTCCGGAGGCGGGATCCCGACCGGCCACCCCCGGGAGCCTCTGAAGAAAAAGCTCTACTACCTCAGGGACGCCCTTCCGTCGCTGATCCTTCCCTTCATCATTTTCGGCGCCATTCTGAGCGAAAAATTTTCCCCCACCGAGGCGGGGGCGCTGGCCGTCCTCTACGCCCTGGCCGCCTCGATGCTGGTGTACCGGCGCATCTCTCTCCGCCACATGAAGGTCATTTTCGTCAAGGCCGCCCGCTCCACCGCGGTGGTCATGCTGATACTGGCCACCGCCACCGCGGTTTCCTACATCGGCACCGTCGCGGGAATTCCCCCCCGGCTGAAGGCCCTGATCCTCGCGGCCACCACCGACCGGGTGGCGGTTCTTTTCGCGGTGAACCTCCTGATCCTCCTTCTGGGCTGCGTCATGGACGTGGCCCCGGCCATCACGATCCTGACCCCCATCCTGCTTCCCACCATCATCCAGATGGGCATCGACCCGGTGTTTTTCGGCATCGTCATGGTGTACGGCCTCTGCATCGGGCTTCTGACCCCGCCGGTGGGAAACGTTCTGGACGTGGGCAGCGGTATGGCGAAGATCGATTTTCTCGTCCTCGCCCGATACGTGCTGCCCCATGTGCTGGTCTATGTGGTGGTCCTTTTCATCATAAGCCTCTCCCCCAATCTGGTCATGTGGATCCCCATGATGAGCGATCTGTAAACAGGAGGTGTCCGATGACTCTTTCCCGCATGCTCGCGGGCGCCCCGCCTCCCCGGACGGGCCTGCCCCGCCGGGATGAAATCCGGCGGGAACTGGAAAAAACCCGAAGCAGACTGGTGGTGGTGGACGACGACCCCACGGGCACCCAGACGGTGCACGGAATCCGGGTCTACATGGACTGGTCCGTCCCCACCCTGTCCGCCGCCCTGGCCCGGGACGACGCGGTCTTCTATGTTTCCACCAACTCCCGGGCCCTCCCCCCGGAGGAGATGACCCGCCTCTCTCTGGAGCTGGGCAGGAACCTGCGCGCCGCCGCGGAGGGAACGGACACGAGGATCCTCATCGCCTCCCGGAGTGACAGCACCCTGCGGGGGCATTACCCCGGAGAGGTGGACGCCCTCCTGTCGGGGCTGGGCCGGGAGGCGGACGGAGTCATCCTGGCTCCCGCCCTTTTCGAGGCGGGCCGCTACACCATCGGGGACGTTCACTGGGTGGAGCAGTCCGGCGGCCTGGTCAGGGCGGGGGAGACGGAGTTCGCCCGGGACCCCGCCTTCGGGTACCGGAACAGCGATCTGAAGGAGTGGGTGGAGGAGAAGACCTCCGGGAGATGGAAGGCCCGGGAGGTTCTGTCCCTGTCCCTGGAGACCCTCCGCGCCGGAGGTCCCGAAGCCGCCCGGGACATTCTGATGCGGGCCCGGGGAGGGGTCCCCGTCGTGCTGAACGCCGCCTGCTACGAAGACATCGAAACCGCCGTGGCGGCGCTGATGGAGGCGGAAAAGGCGGGTAAACGCTTCGCCTACCGCTGCGCCGCCTGCTTCGTCAAGGTCCGGGGGGGCTTCCAGGACAGGCCCCTCCTGGGCCCCGGGGAACTGGGGCTTCGGGGCGGACCGGGGCTCGTCGTGGTGGGGTCCTACGTGGACAGGACCAACCGGCAGCTGGAGGCTCTTCTGGGGGACGGGCTCTGCCAGGGGGTGGAACTGCGGGTCGGGGAGATAGCCGAAGGCCCGGGGCCCGCGGCGGCGGAAACGGCCCGGGCGGCTTCCCTGGCGGACCGGGCCCTGCAGTCGGGCCGCTCCGCGGCGATCTACACCTCCCGGGAGGTTCGGCGGGCGGAAGGAAAGGATTTTCTCGGTTTCGGCAGCCGGGTCATGGCGGCCCTCTGCGATGTGGTCCGGGAGGTCCGAATCCGGCCCGATTTTCTCGTCGCCAAGGGGGGCATCACCAGCGTGGAAATCGCCCGCGCCGGCCTGGGGGTGAAGGAAGCTTTCGTCCCCGGACAGATCGCCCCCGGAGTTCCGGTCTGGGAACTGGGGCCGGAGACCAGATGGCCGGGGATCCATTATGTCGTTTTTCCCGGAAACGTGGGGGACGACTTCACTCTGGGACACGTGGTACGGGCCCTGAGCGCCCGTCCCG
>Ga0302237_1002146_pt1 | contig 12502 bp, 8 predicted proteins | sample AAG_UR_Ala_MG_FD_193530 | JGI IMG/M metagenome (GOLD analysis project Ga0302237, IMG submission 193530) | Enriched activated sludge microbial communities from anaerobic digester in WTTP, New Holstein, Wisconsin, United States - AAG_UR_Ala | ecosystem: Engineered > Bioreactor > Anaerobic >...
CCGTTTTCCCCGCCCGCCGGCCGCGGCGCAGGACGCAGGCCGACTTCCAGGTCGTCCGCCAGCTCCGCGCCGGACTCCTCAGCCGCATCCTCCGGGGCGTTTTCCTCGGCGACGGGTTCGGTGTCAGCGTGTTGTTCTGCGGCGGGGATCTCCAGATACCTGGCGATGGCGAGGATTCCGTCGGCGGCGTAGTCGATTTCCCACTCGGACCAGGTTTGCTCCAGCAGCCGCGCGTACAGTCGCCGTTGGATCGGTCCCTGCACCAGGCGATCGCCTTCGAACCAGATCAACCGCCGGGCATCCCAATCCACCAGGGCGGCGCCCTCGCACGATGCGTCGTCCAGCAATTCGTCGGCTGGCCGCAACGAGCGAATGAATCGTGTCGTCTCGTCGGGTCCCCAGAAAATGTCTTGGGCCAGGGACAAAGCGCCCCAGTGGCTGTAGAACAGCTGCGTGCGGCCCCCGCGACGCAGAACGTAGTTCGCTCGGTGTCCCATCGTGACCCGTCCGTCCCAGCAGTCCCATCCGTCCCATTGCGCATTGTATCGGACGAGCGATCAGACGGGACACCCCGTTTGCCGTCTATTCGGTCAGTTGCTTGCGAATGAACTCGATGCGCGGATTGGCCACGGCGTTCTGCGCCCGGAACGTCTCGGCGACGTACCGTTTCGGAGCCGCCTCGCCGGGCACGCGGAAGGTGTCGCCCTTCTGCAGGATCGGCCGTGTCTCGTGCATCGAGCCGAACTCGTCCGCGCCGGCCGCCTGGCACGGGAACCAGCGTCCTTGGCCGCCAGGGGCTTCCAAGTAGAATTCCGGATAGCAGTGCCCCGGAACCCAGACAGAGCGAGCCGGGATGCCGTTGGCGCGGCAGAGGGCGATGAACAGCGACGTCAACTCTTCGCAATCACCCTGGCCCGCTCGCAACGCTGTCAAAGCCCCCTTCAATTCCGGGTCAAATTGATATTTCACGTTGGCCCGCACCCAGTCGTAGATGGCCCTCACTTTGTCCCAGTCGCTCGCCTTGCCCTGCACGACCTCGGCGGCCAGTCGGCGAATCTCCGGGTGCGTGGTTTCGATCAAGGGGCTGACGCCCAGGTAGGGACGGAGCTTGGCCGCAGGACGGGCGGGGATCCTCCACGATCCAGTTTCCTCCGGACCCAAGATCGGGCTCTTACTCAGCGCAAAGGTCACAAGGGCGGACGCCGTGTCACCCGCGGCCAACTGGGGGATGATGATCAGCATCTGCTTGACGCCTTCCGCCAGGGTCCGGTAGCGAAGCGGGTTGATCTGATCGGATCGCTGTTCGTCGAGGACTTTGACTTGTTGTTCCGGCCAGTCCATCGGCACTGGGATGGCCGCCAAAATCCCGCTGCAAGCCCCCGTGGCCTGGACGGTCATCCCGATCTGCCAGCGCTGGGCAGCAGGATTCTCGGCAGGAATGCTCTCCGCGCCGCAGGCTGCGTCCAGGCCGCCGGTGGCAAACAGGCAGAACGTCGAAAAAGCAGCGCCGGCGATCATCCGCATGATAAGAGTTCCTCGCTTACGATGGTTGATGAAGTCGAGCCGGTCCGCCTGGCGACGAAAGACCCGACATATCCCGCCGCCGCCATATTATACCGCATCGCCGGGACGATGCATCCCGACGATAAACTCCGGGTTCTATCGGGCGTTCAAATCCCGCACATTCACCTGGACGCCGCTGCGGACTTTGTCGCTGGGATGGAGGATCACCTGGTCGCCGGCCTGCAGCCCGGAGATGACTTCGGCGGCCAGACTGTTGCGGCGGCCGATTTCGAGCGTACACAGTTCGGCGCGGTTCTCGCGGACGGCGAACGCCGACCACTGATCCTCGTATCGGAATAGTGCGCCGGTGGGGACCTGCAACACGCCGTCCTGCTCCCAGATCACGATCCGCGCCTCGACGCGAAAGGCGTCGCCCAACTCCCTGCGTTTCTCCGGCGGGTCGTCCAGATCCAGGATCACATTCACCCGCTGCTCTTCCACGCCCAGCGCCGAGACCTTCATGAACCCGGAGGGTTCGATCAGCCGCACGGTCGCCGGCAGCGGCGACTCGCCGCCCCATTGCTCCAGGAAGGCTTTGTCACCGGGCCGGATCTTGACCGCGTCGCTGGACAGCACGTCCACTTCCACCTCCAGGTCCGCCGGGTCGCCCAGTTCCAGCAACGGATCGCCGGGCCGGACGACCGTGGCGCTCTCCTGAAACACGCGCAAGACCTGGCCGCTGATCGGGGAAAGGATGCTCAGCTGGCGGTCGTCCGCCGGCCCCGCCTCGGCGGGCCTGACGCGGACCAGCGCCGCCCGGGCCATCTCCAACTCGAATTGCGCGATGTCCTGGGCGAGTCGGGCGGCACTGTAGTCTTGCATCCGCGAACGCGCGAGCATCTCGGCCTGCTCGACTTCGCGTTTCGACGCCGAGGCGGTCTTGGCCAGCTTGCGGAACCGCTCCAGCTCGCTCTCCGCGAACGCCAGTTCGTGCCGCGCCCGCTCGATGATCGGCTGCGCGCGGTCCAGGGCGGCTTGCGCGGCTTTGACTTTGGCTCCCGCCGTGGCCACGGCCCGCACGTCCAGGATCTCCGGCTCGTTGGGCTCCAGCGTGGCCAGCAGCGTCGCGCCGCGCGTGACGGCATCGCCGGGATCCAGATCGATCCGCAACAGGCGGCCGGCCAGCGGCGCCGCCACGACGTACCGCTCCTTGATGCGCGTCTTGCCGTCCTCGTCTACCGTCACCCGCAAGCGGCCGCGCGTAACCTCGCCCACCTCGACGTCCACCGGCTGGGGCCAAAACGACCACACCAGGCCGCCGACGATCGACCCGACGATGACCAGGTACAGGAATGTCCGCACCAGGAACTTCATGGCCTGCGATACTCTCTCGTTTTCAGCACCGGGGTCTTGTCCCGTTCCGATCACGGCCAACCAGTAGGCCGTGCCACGCAATTCCGTGAGCACGGCCAACCAGTAGGCCGTGCCACACGTTACTCTCTGGTCTTCAGGACGGCGATCAAATCCAAGTGGTCCAGCCGTTCGCGGACCAACAAACCCGAAATCGCGGCCCCGGCCAACACAACCGCCACCGCAAAACCATACGTCGCACGCTCGATGATCAGCGGCACGCGATACACTTCCGTGTCCAACCCCAGCACCGCCCACGCGGCAAACAGGTAGCCCACGACCAGGCCCAGCGGCACGGCGGCCAGCGTGACCACGGCCAATTCGCCCAGCAAAATGGCGGAAATCTCCGCGCGCGTGAAGCCGATCACGCGGAGCGTCGCCAGGTCGCGGCTGCGTTCGGCCAGCGAAATCCGGGCACTGTTGTAAACGACCCCGAAGGCGATCACCACGGCGAACAGGATGTTGAAAAACCGGATTCGTCCCAGGTTCTCCGCGATCGTGTCGTGAAAACTCTTGACCGACGCTTCCTTGATCGTCACGCCGGCGACGCGAGGCGTGTTCTTGAGCGTCCGGTACATGTCCTCCATCCGGTCCTTCCGGACGCTCAGGAACGCGCCGGTCAGAGTCTCGCCTTCTCGCAGCAGCCGGTGCATCGCCCCGGCGTCCATATAGGCGTTCGTCCCGCCGTACTCGGTCACCATCGCGCTGACCGGCACCTCGCGAATGGGCTGCTCGCCCTCCAGCACCTCGACCAACACGCGGTCCCCCAGCCGCACGTCCAGCAACTCCGCCAGCTTCGTCGACAGCAACAGCCCGTCGCGCGGCACCGACACCAGCCGTTCTTGCTCGTCCAGCAGCCGGTACAGCCGCCCGCCCGGGTTCAAGCCGATGATGCCCACGCGGCGCGTACGATGGCGGAAATGAAACCGGGTGGCCGTGGAACGGATCGGTTCGCAGCGGACCACACCCGGCAGATGCTGCAGCTCGTACAACGCCCTGGCCGTCGTGGGCTCCGTGAAGGTCACCATCAAGTCCTGCCGCTGGGAGAGTGCGAACTGGAAGTTCATGATGTAGTTGACCGAGTCCATCGTAAAGGCGCCCAGGACCAGGATGGCCACGGCCATCGAGATGCCCAGGCACGACATCGCCGCCTTGATGGGTTTTCGCTCCAGTTCCCGGAAGATCATGCGGGCAGCCTGCGGCAGGAATTCCCCCAGGCCGCTGCGGTCCAGCAGCGTGGGCCGATACACGGCGGGCGGCTCCGGACGCATGGCTTCCGCCGGGGGCAAGGCGACGGCCCGGCGGACGGCAAACAGCGTCCCGGCCACGGCCGCCGCGTAACTGATCAGCAACGCCCCCAGCACCACCGAGACGTTCCACTCGAAACCGAACACCGGAAAACGGTACAGCGTCGTGTACATTTCCGTCAGGCTGCGGCCCAGCACCGACCCCACGACGATCCCCACCACCGTTCCGGCCAGCGAGATCAGCAGGGCCAGCTTGGTATAGTGCAGGCCGATCTGCAGCTTGGTGTACCCGAACGCCTTCAACGCCGCGATCTGCTCCCGTTGGACGCCGATCAAACGGGTCAGTACGACGTTCAGCAGAAACGCCGCCACGGAAAAGAAGATGCTCGGTGCGATCAGCCCCAAACTCCGCAACTGGCGGATTTCGTCGGAGATGTAGCGATGGGAGACGTGGTCTTCTCGCCCGCTGGCCCCACGCCCGCCGTAGGGTTTGGTCAGGTCGTCCAGCCGCTGGATCATCTCCGGCTCCGACGCCCGGCGACTGAGCGTGATCGCCACGTTGTTGAACGCGCCGTCCAGGTTGAACGCGGAGGCCAGTTGTTCGTACCCCATCCAGAAAATGCCGAACCGCCGATCGTCCGGCAACAGGTTCGCCCCGTGGATCTGGATGATGTACTCCGGCGACAGCACCACGCCGACGATGGTCAGCTTCTGGCGCCGCCCGTTGATCACGGCGGTCACGGATTCGCCGATTTCCAGGTGGTGCGAGGCGGCAAACGCCTCGCTGACCAACACCTCGCCGTCGCGGTGCGGTTCGATCCAGCGGCCCTTGCGCAGGTGCAGGTCGTTGACCAACGGCACGCGACGTTCCGGGATGGAGATCAGCCGCCCCACCGCAGGCTCGACCATGCCCCGCACATCCAGCGTCACATCCACGACGACCCGCGGGTACGCCTGCGACACGCCGGGAATCACTTCGATCCGCCGAACCAGCGACATCGGCGCTCGCTTGACGTGCGACCAGACGTGGGCAAAGCGGTATTTTTCGTAGTACAACTTTTGCGAGTTCTGCAGCGATTTGAGCGTGTTGAGCGACATGACGAAGGTGCCCACGCCCGAGGCGATCACCAACGCAATGGCGACCGCCTGGCCCTTGATGGCCCACAGGTCGCGAACAGCCTTTCGATCGATCGCACGCACGTCGGATTTCCGAAGCGGTCAGTTGTCAGTCGTCAGTTGTCCGTCGATATTGGCCGCAGCAATTTACGATCCCGCATCCCGCCGCTACCACTGCAATTCCTTCGCCGCTACTTTCGTTGCATTCAGTTCGATGTGACTCACGTGGCCGTCCGACACGTGGATCACGCGGCTGGACATGGCGGCGATCACGGCGTTGTGCGTGATCACGGCGGTGGTCGTGCCCAGTTCGCGGTTCACGCGTTCAATCGCTTCCAGCACGACGATCCCCGTGTGGACGTCCAGCGCGCCGGTCGGTTCGTCGCACAGCAGCACGTCCGGCCGCTTGGCAATGGCCCGCGCGATGGCCACTCGCTGTTGTTCGCCGCCGGACAGCTGCGACGGGAAGTGGTTCATCCGGTCGCTCAGGTCGACCAAGGCCAGCGCGTCGCGCGGGTCCATGGGGTCGCGGGAAATCTCGGTGATCAAGGCCACGTTCTCCCGTGCCGTCAGGCTGGGAATCAAGTTGTAGAACTGGAACACGAACCCCACGTGCTCGCGGCGATAGCGGGTGAGCGCCGCATCGTCGAACCGCGTCAGGTCATAGTCCAAGTATCTGACGATGCCGCTGGTCGGCACATCCAATCCGCCCAGGATGTTCAGCAACGTGCTCTTGCCGCTGCCGGAGGGACCCAGCAGCACCACGAATTCGCCGCGGTACAGGTCCAAGTCCACCCCGCGCAAGGCGTGTACGTCGACTTCGCCCATGTGGTACACCTTGGTGATCCCACGGGCTTGGAACACGGCGTCGCGGGCCGGCGGCGTCCTTTCGAGCGGTTGCTCCAAACCGATGTCGGCGCCGTTGGCTGTCACGATCCGGTTCCTCTCTCCGTCCGCGCTGTCCGCGAGCTGCGAACTGAACCTCTGCTACGTTGGTTGTCTATTGTACTTGCGAGTCAGGCGGTTTTCTTTGGGTTTTGGCCGCTCCGAGGCACAAACCACGGAGTTATCGTCACAGCCCGTACAACCGCCACCGCAGATATTTTGGAGGGCGGTGTCTTGTCAAATTTGTCGGCAGTTTATGGTTCCCCTTGTTGATCGGCACCGCGTTACGGCGGCCCATCGTGTTTATCAGAAAGGCCGAAGACGCTGGCAGAAAGATGGGGTGACAGAAAAATGAGGAAACGAAGAAGATGGGTCTGCAGAAGGAAGTCGCGGCTCCGGCTCCTGACCTTGCCCGCATGTCATCTTCCTGCCACCCCCTCTTTCTGTCAGTTTGCGACTCTTCGACTCCTCGACTTAGCGCCTTAGTGACTCTTCGCCCTAGCGACCCGTCCCTCATTTCGCGCTATCCCGGAGCGCCCGAAACAGGGCCAGCATGTTTTCCGTCGGGGTCGGCCCTTGGATGTTGTGGATGCTGTTGAAGACGAATCCGCCGTTCTCGTTGAAGATCTCGATCCGCTGGCGGACTTCGTCATACACCTGCTGCGGCGTGCCGAAGGCGATCGTCTTTTGGGTATCGACCCCGCCGCCCCAGAACACGATATCCTTGCCGAATTCCTTCTTCAGCCGCACGGGGTCCATTTCCGCCGCCGAGCACTGGACCGGATTCAAGATGTCGAAACCAGCTTCGATGAAGTCCGGGATCAACTGGTACACGGAACCGCACGAGTGGATGAACGTCTTCCACTTGGATTTGGAGTGGATGAGCGCATTGACGCGCTTGTGGAAGGGCTGAAACAGGTCCCAATAGGCGGCTTTGGAGATGAACGGGCCGCGTTGAGTCCCAAAGTCGGTGCCGGTGATCATGGCGGCGTCGATCAAGTCGCCGAACAAGTCGATCAACGTGGCGACGTTCTGTTCGGCGATCTCGCATTGCCGTTCGAACACGGTCCGCACGTAATCCTTGCGAGTCACTGTGGAGATGTACCACTCCTCCACGTCGCGGATGCCTTTGGGGCGTTTCAGGAACGTTCCCGGAACCAGGGCGATGTCGCCGAACGCGGTGCCCGGCACACCCAGCATGTGCCCGCAATCCGGACGTTGCTGCAGCCAATCGCGCATGGCGCGGTAGTAGGCCAGATCTTCCTCGCCGAACAATCCGAACTCCTCCAGGTTGTCTTCCGGATTCAGCTTGTCTTCGCCGATCGGATCTTGGCGGATCACCGCATCGAAGAAGTACCCGCTCGCCGGCATGCGGCCGCTGGGCGGCACCGATATATCTCCTTCGGGGTAGATGTACGTGTCGCCCGCTTCGTCCTTGGTGACCACGAAATCGCCGGAGACCAGCACCTCGGTGCCGTCGTTCAACGTAAACGGCTTCCAGTTCGAGGACACGGTGCCGAACAACGACTTGCGGCCGGGCACGCCGATCACGTCGATGCCTAACGCCGCCCGCAGTTCGTCGTCCACTTCGCCCAACATCTGATAAGGCTCGATCACCTTGACGCGGAAATCGGGCTGGCCGAGGACCGCCTGGCGGAGTCTCGTCACAGCGGAAACGTGAATGCCGCTGACGGCCGTCGCTCCGAAGTCCACGCAAACGCGATCCGGCTGCCGGTGGTTCAGAGTGGCCTGAAGACGCTGACGACTGGTTGACGATCCAGCGGTAGTGGCTGACATGGCGGTACACCTCGGTGGAAAGGAAGCTGCCCGGCGTCCCGGACGCGCGCTGCGGATGAAAACCTCGACCGGCCAGCAGTTTATCACACCGGCACCGTTGGCGAAAAGTCAACCGATCGCGCGACCCCCGCTGGTCACGTTGCCGGTCCGATCGTGTAAAATGCCCAAGATCTGCGGGCACAGAGCGAATATCGTCCCGGCGGATACGTGGCTTGAAGACCCTGGCATGCCCTGGTGGTACAGCTCGAATCGTGACGAAAGTGAGGGTGTTTTCGATGATTGGATCAAGGTTTCTGCGGACTGTGATCTGTTGTGTTTTGATCTTGTTTCCCGCAGTGATGGCGGCGGCGGACGATGTTCTCAAACTGATTCCCGATAACGCTTTGGGCGTCGTCGTGGTCAATCGCGTGGGCGAGACGAACGAAAAGCTGAAGTCCCTGGCGCGGCGACTGAAGGCGCCTCCGTTGGACTTCCTGAGCACTGCGAAACTGACGCTCGGACTGCGGGAAGGTCTGGATGAGAAAGAAAGCGTCGCCTTGGCCGCAGTCCCCAGCACTCCTGACGGGGCGCCGGTCGCGACGGTCTTCCTGCCGGCCGCCGATTATGCGGCCCTGCTCAAGCGCCTGAAGGCGGCAACGGGAGACGACGGCACCGCCAACTTGTCGGTGGGCGACAGGGAATTCGTCGCAGCGCAGAAAGGCGGCTATGCGGTGGTTACCGAGGCAGCCAACAAAGCGACGCTACAGGCCGTGATCGCTGCCGCCAAGAGCATCGCGGACGCCGCGCCGGGTCTGGACGCATGGCGGGGCGAGAACGACGCTTATGCCGTGGCCACGCCCGGCGGCATCAAGTTCGCGCAGCAGCAAATCCAGATCGGACTGGATGCCGCCAAAACGCAGATGGCCAACATGGGCGAGCAAGGCAAGGCGGCGTTGGCGAGCCTCGGCATGTATGATTCGCTGATCAACGCCATGGACAAGGAACTCAGTCACTGTGCGGTTGGGTTGCGCATGGCGGACGATGGAGCCATCCACGTCGTCAACCGGACGCTGCCGGTCGAGGGCGGCACGCTGGCCAGAATCGCGTCCCAGGCGAAGCCGGCAAAGGACAACCCCATGGCCGGACTTCCTCAGTTGCCCTTCTTCGTGGCGGGTGGAGGCAGCTTCGCGCCCGCATCCATGAAGTCCTGGATGGAAATGTCGTTCCACATGATGCGCTCGTACCCCGGCGGAGACAAGCTCAGCGACGAGCACATCAAGAAGCTCTCGGAGATTTCGCTCAAGTCGATGCAAGGCCTGCGTTCCATGGCCCTGCTGATGGGCGCCGGGGAGGCGGACGAGCCGTTGTACGCTGCGATGTTGTTCGTCATGAAGACGAAAGACGGCAAGGCGTACCTCGAAAACTATGAGGCCGCTCTGGGACAGATGGCAACGGTCTTTAAGGGGGCCGATTCGCCGTTGTTTGCGTTCGAGTCGGAGCGAATGGAAATCGAGGGCCTGTCCGTGGTGAAATTGGCCATGGATATGAAGCCGTTCGTGGGTCAAGCCCAAGGCCCCGGAGCGGAAAAGATGATCGAGCTGATGCTGGGCAGTGGTGGCAAGATGAACGCCTACTTCGCGGCTGCCGATAAGGAAACCGTGATCGGCGCGTACATCTCGCCGAAACAACTGGTCTCGGCGGTCAAAGCGATCCGGGACAACAAGCCGCAGTTGATCGACGAGGTCGGACTCGCCAAGACGGCCGCGATGTTGCCGGCGGGCGCCCAATGGGTGGGATTTCTGAGTCCCCGCGGCGGGGCCGCGTTCGTGTCGCGGATGGTCAAGGCCCTGGCGCCGCCGGGAGCGCCGGAGATTCCGGAATTGCCGGACACGCCTCCCATCGGACTCGGCGTCGCGCTCTCGCCATCCGGCCTGGATGCGCACCTGGCGGTTCCCGCTGCCGTGCTGGAGACGGTTTCCGAGACCATCCGCAAGGCGACGGCAAAGGGCGCAAAACCAGATGCCTGACTCGGTCTGCGGCTACAGCCCAAGAGCCCGGCTTTTTCGGAAGAGCCGGGCTTCCACCGAAGCCCGCTCAGACCACCGGCAGTTCGTAGCCTTTGCGGCGAGTCCGGTCAAGGAGGGCGTTGGCTTCGTCGCAGTTCGTGAACCGTTCCGCCACCGGATCCCACTTCAAGGTCTCGCCGACGCGGCCAACGTCGCGGACGATGTTGACCAGGTAGCAGAGCGTCGTGGCGCGCAGGCCGATTTCGATATCGGCGGTACACGGCTGGCGGTTCTTGATGCACTCGATCCAATTCTCGATATGGTAGGCCGTTTCCGGGCGCCGGTTCGGACCGGGGTTCTCGGGGGCCCGGACGATCTCCTTGGGATTGCTAGCGAGTTTGTTGCGGTTGATTTCGATCTTTCCTTGTTCGCCGATGAAGATCGCGCCCAGACCGGGCCCGCGGTTGCCGTCCAGGTGCAACCGCAATTCGGTGCCGCCAGCGAACTTCATCGTCACCTTGGCTCGCGGGCCCCTCAGCCGAGCCATGCCGTGGTAGTCGGTGCCGGTGTCGATATCGCCCGTCTCGCCGGCCACGGCCCCGCCGACGGTCGTGCCGGCCACGGTCTTGTACGTGTCGCTGTCGGCATCGACAGGCTCTTCCAGCAGCACCTCGGCCGGGCCGGTGTCGTCCGTACCCAGCGCGCGGTTGATCTGGTCGTAGGAGTGGGTGCCCCAGCCGGTCACGCCGAAGCACAGGCCGCCGCCGTCGTAGTCCCACCACCGCGCCCAGCCGTGGTGGATCTCCGGGCTGTAGGGCCGCAATTCGGCTTGGTTCGTCCAGATGTCCCACCACTTATCGACCGGCTCTTTGACGTCGGCGGAAGACGTTTTGGTCCAGCGGAACGGACTCACGAAGTTGGGCGCCAGCACGGTCTTGATCTTGCCGATAGCGCCGTTCTTCACCAAATCGCTGGCCCAGTTGTTGATCGGCATCGACCGCTGCTGGGTGCCGACCTGGGTGACGCGGTTCAGCTTCCGCGCCGCCTTGACCATCGCGCGGCCTTCGGCGATCGTCAAGCACATCGGTTTCTCGATGTACACGTCCATCCCTGCTTGCATGGCCTTGATCGTGATCCAGCCGCGGGCGTGGGTCGTGGTTTCAACCATCACGGCGTCCAGCTTCTCGTCGTCGATCATCTTTTGGAAGTCTTCGTAGACGCCCCATTTTTCGCCGCCGGACAGTTCCTTGACGTACCTTTCGGCTCTGGCGATTTCGCAGTCGCAGGCGGCGACCACGCGGAAGCCCTTGACGTCGGCGCCTTCCCGGATGAGTCGCGATCGTCCGCCGCAGCCGATGACGCCGACGCGCACCGTCTCGCTCGCCGGCGCCGAGCCGTCCAATCCCAGCGCGTGCGCCGACACCAACGCTGGCACCGCTAGTGCCGCACTCGCCTTGAGCATGTCTCGTCGTGTCCAGGGGTTTCGTGACATCTGCGCAGTCCTCCGGGTTTGTCGTGGATGATGGGGTTTGTCTCCATGTTTCGCATTCGCGCCGGCCCGTGTCAAGAGCCTGAGACCGAATCCCGAGTGGCGTGAGCGTCGTTTCGCCGTCCCACCGCTCCGGCCCACGGGAGGATTTGCGGCGATTTTTTCACCGAACTCGAACGATTGCCCTTGACCCGGTTTTCCGGGATCGGTAATTAACCCATCGCGTCGATAACCAAGATGCCCAGCGAAGGGTATGACCACCCGCGCGGTGATCCGCCGCCGGGGCGCGAAGTCCGCCTTCGCACTGTCTCATCTTGACGTGAGTTCTCACGTGCCATTCGGCGCGGACGCCCAGGAGGCGGCTGCGCTCGGGGACCAGGACGCGTACGATCGCGATGGCGAGAGGATTTGGTTCGTGCGCTTGTCGTAGTTAAGGAGAAGCAACTTGAAAGCGACCGCGTGCTGCATCGTTGGCTGCTTGACCGCATGGTTCGTCCTTCCGGCCATTCCGTGTCGGGCGGTCCATCCGCCGGTGACGGGGGCCTTGGCCGCCGCCGAGTTGGCGCTCGCCCAGGCGACTCCGGCAGCGGCGTCCCGCGACCGGCAGGAGGCCGACCGGCTCGTCCAGGAGGCGCGGCAAGCGATGAGCCGCGGGGACTTGGAGGCAGCCGAGCGGCTGCTGTCCAGAGCGGAACGGCTGCCCGTCAAGTACGACCCGTTGTACGAGAAGTTCCAGGACACTCCCGCCAAGGCGCGACAGGCGCTGCGCGAACTGCAGGTGGCCCGGACACGGGACGACCGCAACCGTCCCAGCGGACGCTTTTCGCCCACGCTCAGCGGGCGCAATCCGCCGAGTACCGCTGCGCCGCGGGCCGACACCGCTCCGTCGGGCAACGGCGCTGGGGCGCTGGACACGCTGACAGACGATGCCAAATCCCGAGCCAAAGCCTTGCTGGAAAAAGGCCGGTTGGCGCTGCAGCAAGGCGACCTCACGGGCGCCACGGCCTGGTGCCAGAAGGCGATCGGCCTGAACGCGGCCTTCGAGCCGGGCGAGTACTCGCCGGCCGCCT
>Ga0302237_1002151_pt1 | contig 12490 bp, 24 predicted proteins | sample AAG_UR_Ala_MG_FD_193530 | JGI IMG/M metagenome (GOLD analysis project Ga0302237, IMG submission 193530) | Enriched activated sludge microbial communities from anaerobic digester in WTTP, New Holstein, Wisconsin, United States - AAG_UR_Ala | ecosystem: Engineered > Bioreactor > Anaerobic >...
CAATGAGGCAATAAAAGAGGAAGCAAAAAAGATTAAGAATAAGGATCAAAAAGCCAAAGAAATTGCCAACAAAGTAATTGGCATAAAAGTATTTTTCTAACTTTATTTTTAATATTCAAAATCTATATAGTCGTCCATAAATAAGTCATAACCGTTTTCTAGTTCTTCTTGACTGAATATTTTAACCACTGGTAATTGCTCTGGATTCCGGTCTATAATGCTATCTAAATAAATAAACATTACTTTGGGTTTTCTTCTTAGTGCTTGCCAATAAGCCGCTGCCTGGGCAACATGGCTATCATAATATTGTAAGCCAGATTTGATATCAAGTATATAGAGTTCCTTCTCAAAATGTATATCAAGCAAATCATTATTACATCCAATTTTCGCTAGCATATCGAGAGTACCTGCATACGGTGGATTTTTATTAAACAACGATGTTTCCACAAAAAACGGCTGAATACTTAAATGCAAGTCATTCCACATTTTTATGCAGCGATTTATTCTGCCATAAACTTCTTCCCTGGGTATATTCCAGATGGGATTACACGACACTGGTAATACGTTCTTGGAATAACGACCAAGTATTTTTTTGTGGACAATGGTTCCTATGTGGGCACTAGGTCCAGGTCCCCTTGATTTACCGGTATTTTTTTTATGTCCAATAATTGTGGTTACAGAAGGATATGGTATTTCGTCTTTAAAATAAAATCGACCATTTGGCGTTTGCTTTCTATAATAAGCAGATTTATCATTAACAAGCATTGTATCATCTAGTCCAGGAAAGTATTTGTTTCTTTGTCATAGAAACCGCGATCGTTGTGAATATAATCATTTTCATTAAAATATACGGGTTTTGTTCTTTTTACTATTATTATAGAATATCCAAGAATGTTTATAATGATCATGGTATCATCCTATAAATTTTTCTAATGGTATCGGCGTTTCCTTTATTCTTTTATTTGCTATATCCACATATTTTTGTTCTTTTTCAATACCTATAAAATGCCTATTTGTGTTTATGCAAGCTATTGCGGTTGTTCCTGATCCAATGCAGTTATCTAATACAAGAGCACCTTCATTAGTATAGGTTTTTATAAGATATTCATATAATGCAACTGGCTTTTGCGTTGGATGAACATTTTTATTAGATCTTCCGGATATTTTTATAATACCATTTGGTGTTCGCATACCGTCGGAGACATCTTTGCCAATACTATTTGGTTTATCACCATATACTTCAGAAACTATTCTTTTTCTTTTTGGCGGAAGTTTGGTACAAACATAAGGAATACCTTGAAATTTTTGTGGATTATATATTGGCTGTTTTTTATAAAACACTGCAATATCTTCAAACGCTTTTGTATGCATTTTATTGGCATTCATATAATTCGGATGATAATTTTTATCCCAACACCATGTATATCTGAATATATCGATTCCAGAAACTATTAAAAAACTAGTAAATGGTTGTTGACAATTCAATACTATTGCGCCATTGTCTTTTATTATTCTTTTATAATTATTCCATAAATTTTCAAAAGGTATAATATTATCCCATTTACATAATGTAGTACCATACGGTAAATCGCATAAAATCATGTCTATTGACTTATCGGGAATTAGTGGCATTAATTCTAAACAATCCCCTTGATGTATTCTATCTATTTCTAACATATTATCATTTCCTGTAATCGTATTTATATTTTTGTATAGCCATAATTGACCATAAAATCATGGTGGTTGCGCCAGTTATCGTTGACAACCAAAATCCATTACTTATATAGACCAATGTGATTATCGCCATGAATATTGCAGTGGATATAGAAGTCTTGTAAGTAATTTCACAAAGTTTGTTTTTATGATTGAATAAAACCTGCGGAATCAACGAAACTGTAAACACTAACGAACAAACCATAAGAAGTTGGTCAGAAAAAGGTTGTATGAAGTCTAGCATTAACAACCAAACCATTTCTTTATTTTTATTTTCATTTCGTTGCTTGTATTTGACCATACGCCACGAATATTAAAAATTTCATATGTCAGGAACGTTAATGTCATGGGCAAGTTACCATCTATCCAGAAATTTATTGCAATTGCACCATTTGAAATCAGCCAAATGACGTATCCAAAAAAACGATGTTTGTGTCTTGCAGAAGAGACAAGAAACGCACCAGAAACAGATAATATCATTATTATGCAATTGTATATAAAATATATGTCTACGTTCATTCAGTCACCTCAAAGTCAAATAAATCGCATTGGATACTTTCCTCTTCCTGGACCTTCCGGAAGCAAATGGGACCATAACCTACCATCTGGCTTTCTGGAGAAGATAAGCGACGGCCACATCTTTTACATTTTAAAAATTTTTGTTCATTCATTTATGTTCCTTCAGGAAAAGCAATTTCCAGGCTTGGTATATGTTCGATTTCAATGATATCCTTCAAACTAATAAGGTGTACTGAATCCTTACCACGAATAATTATATAGTTTTCGTCGCCGGTGAGGATAGTTCCAGATATTCCAATAAGGTTACCATCGTCGTTAATCTTTTGACAACAAAAGACTTCTTTGCCTTTTGTCATGGTCATGAAAAAATCAAGTGGTTTCATGGGAATCTATTAATCTCCGAAGATTGTTTGGTGTTGATATTCTACATGGTACATTTAAGTGCTCGTTATAGCGCCTTGTGATTAATGCAATGTTATTGTAATTCTGAAAACCCGGAAAATCCTCCACGAGAATATCACCATTTTTGAGGAAGCTTAATTTGTGTTCACTGCTTTTTGTATAAACTACATCATATGGAATTTTTATATGATGACGTAGCCAAATTTCTGTAAAGGGAATCCAACTATCCAATTGATTGGTCAATATTGTTATTTCCTGTAATTTATTATTTACAATTGATAGATATTCGCTTTCTGGACACGTCATGCATAATTCCGGATGTTCATTGACGATTTCTATTACTGTTTTACCATTATATGTATCATGCCAATTTTCGGGTTCATAACCAAGTACATGACTGCCAAGTATCCTAAGAACGCCATCTAAATCCCAATATAACATTATATACAACTCCTAATAAAAAAATAATTGTGATTACTATTAGTTATTAGTTATTATTGCATAGGCACCTACTAATGTTATCAGGGTGGTAAAGATAGTAACAATTCCACCAAATATTATGCTTAAGTAGAAAGCAATGCTCAACAACACCATTACTTCTTGAGGTACCATGAAAGTACTTGTCATGAATGGTATTATATAATTGGTTAGTACATGATATTGTACAAATACCCCAACAAATGGAATTAATCCAATTATATCGGTTAACATATATACCATTGATATTATGAATATTGCCAATCCAGTATACATGTTTTGTGTAATGGCTGTTGCTGCAATTCCGAGTAATATTAAAATTACCGGAACACTTATCATGCTACCCACGGTCGTCTTTTCCTTGTTTGTCATGTAAATTCACTTCATCTATGTATTATGTATCTTTGTGTGACTTCCTCCCTTGCCCCTGAAGGGGCAGGGCTTCCTGCTTCATCGAGTCGGTTAATCCAATCTCTCGACAGGCTATCCCCCTCAGTCCGAGGGTTCGAATATTTAAGCTGGCATTGAGATCTCTATCCATCTCTAACCCATAGTTAGGGCAATTGTTCACATTATAATGTTTTTATTATTATTGATGTTGTTGCACCACGGCATTAGACGTTCTGCGACTTCCTGTAGCCTTTCTTCTGGCACTTCTGTCCGCGCAGAAAATATACTACCGCATTCCGTACATCTAGAATGACCAACCAACTTATTGTATTTCCAGATGGTCATTTTTTTGCATGCGATACACCACCTCTCCGTTTCTGGAGGAGGCGACTTCTTTCTGACCCTATGCGTTTTTCCTTTTCCCATTTTAAATCACTTCCTTATGTCTACATATATACGTTTAATACGTATTCATGATATTTAAGCTTTTTGATTACACAAAAAAGAAACGTCAAAAATCCTTAATTTTTAACCCTCCTAATTGCTCGGCTGTAAAGAATTCTGGTTCTAATGCAACAATCTTACCATTTTCTGTATTATACTTTATAATGAGTCCACAGACGTCACCAAACGTTCCTCGATTTACTTGAAATGGTGTGTCCGCCACAAAACACCCAACACCTAGAATATAGTTACTCATGAAGTTTGTTAGACATTTTTTATGACAATGGCCATATATGAAGATGTTGCTAGTGTTTTTAGAACTTAGGAGTTCTGCTGTTTTTTGTTGTAATTTAGGTTCGCGACGTTGTCCTAAACTAGAATTTGTGCAATTACTTCCGTGATACATTGTTAGTTTTATGTTGCCAGGTATTGTAAATGGTTTTGTAACGTTGTCATTGCCAATATGATAAGTTACGTCTTTGCGAACTTTGCAAAATTCCTTACAAAAGTCATAGCTAGGATTTTCATATAAGGATAAACTTTTGTCGTGGTTACCCATTATAATACCATTTGTGTTAAAGTCCGCTGGGTAATTTTCTTCACAATATTCTATATAACTGTCAGCGCAATGCAAAAAACGTTCCTTGTAGTGGTCTGGAAATGTCATTGTGCCATCTACTAAATCACCCGCACACAACAAAACGTTAATTGAACGTTCCTTACAAATCTTTATGAAGTTGTTCAATATGGTTTTTTGCTGCCATATATTCCCAAAATGTAGGTCACTAATGATTGCAACCTCATAACAAGGAACTTCCGGAATTAATTTCCAGGCAAGAGTTTTGTTTGGTTTTTCTAAGCCAATATCTATCCAATATTTACTGAAGCGTTTTGCCGAAACTTTAATGGCTTTTGCGGAATCTGTGAACGTTTTGTGCTTTGAAAAAATCCTAAGCAAGTCAAATTTGTTGTAAGTGTTAAGGTCAACGATTTCCTTCTTTCGTATGAAAACACCTCAAACTATAGAAATGAAATAAGACTATCCAAACGTTTGAACCAAAAAAAGAAATTAACTTCTCATAATTTTTTCCGGAACAAAGTCCATATATTTATCAATAATACTTTCTAATACTTGTACATCCTTTACACAATGTTCTACTATGTAGTCTAAAGATTCTTTGTCTCGTCTAAATGTAGCTCCTGTCCATTCCTTGACACCAAGCTTAGATTTTTCAGGTAATGATTCATCAGTTAAACGATTTATTTCGTTTATTCTATCCATTCTGCGTGTTGTTGGATTAACTGTTCTTCGGATTGTAAAATATGCATCAAAATGCTTAATTTTCTTCGGTGCCGGAATACCATGAAACATACAACGAGTTCTTATGAGTGGCATATCGAAACGAGTACTATAATATCCAGCTAGTCCATCAAACGATGCTAATACAGGAAGAAATTCTAATAGTAAGTCTTTTTCTGCTTCAAGCATATCACGTTTATCAAGGTCTATTTTAAATACTTGTTCTTTACCTCTACCATATGGTTTTACTACTGCACACAAAATACATGAAAAATCGCCAGTCAACCCAGTGGATTCGATATCAAATACACCAATATTCATTTCATCTGGATTAAAAAACAATTTCGAACTTGCAGATTTAGTAACATGCTTACTTCGTTCTAAGATTTTCGGAACATTTTTAACTATTGGTTCAATTGATTCAAATTTTTTATTACCATCTGATATTAGTCTTTCATTTTTCTTATTATAATAATATTTTCTAAATGTCTTTGGATCACAACATAATTCTTTGGCACATTTTCTAAAAGATCCTAATTGCATATACAAACTTTCCATTTCATCTATTGTCCATTCTGAAAGTTTTTTATTCATGTTATATAGCCTCAATTTTAATGATTGTGTTTGTCGATGATCAATGACACCATTATTGGTTTGAATGTAAACTCTACAAGATATTGATTGTTTTCATTAACTTTAATTGAAATCTCAGCAGCATTCTTAACAGAACTCTTTATTTGTTCTGCTAATTCATCAACGGTTGTTTTTTCTGATTTCCAAGAACTTAGTATGTCGTTTAGTGTTTTTATATCCGTTCGATACGAAATTGCAATTTTATTAAATTGCCTTATTTGATCTCCAGTTTCAGACATAGAATTCTCCAAAAACTTTATAGAAAATAGGTTTTTAGTATTTGTGGCATCCAGTATGGTATTTGGTTCTTGCTTCATTGATTCTTTTATAGGACATCTCCACAAGCTCTTCCCCTTTGCCCAAGGGTGATATTACAAAACTACTTTAAATTACTTAGTATTTAAACTTTTTGGTTCATGTTTTTATGATTATAGTATGACCAGATTTATATTTTATTATTATTTTTTCGATAGTGTCATTTGTGGTGTCCATGATTTCAGTTAAGGAACTTTTGTCAGCCCGGCAAACCAATAGACTGTCTGTTCGTTCTGACAAATTAGACACCTTCTGGTTTTTCTGGCCATTCTAATATTGCCCAATGCGTTACATTATAGTCGTCAGCAAAATGAACGTCTAGCCAATCATGCCAATAACCTTCCTGGTATGTTCCAATGCTAATTCTTTCTGTTACGTCGTCATATGGATTTTTAGTATAGATTACATAAATATAGACAAGTGTTCTAGATTCTGGTAATTCCTTATTAACATCAACCCAATCATTCATAAATATTCCTCACTCAATTATGTAACATAAAATCTCTTTATGTAAACGCGAACAATCCAGTTTTGTTTTGTTTTGGTGTTAATATAGTTTTTGGTTTCTGGTTGTTGGTTTCGGAAAATTCAAATAAACTTGATTCTTTTTCTAGTTTTTTACCGGTCTGGATTGAAATACCGATACATTCAAATATGCGTTCTAGTGGTGGTATAATTTGATGGGTGACATACCAATTGTTGTCTATACGACCGTCTGTATTCCTTACAAATTCTGGTGTATCGACGCATTGACTTATGCCACCATACTTTGCAGAAGATGCTCCTGGCAACGCATAGTACTGGATACGATCTCCCAGACCAGGTAACGTTTCTTTACGGGATTCCATTTTCTTATAAACAGTCACATGGGGCTGAATATTCTTGTAACTGTTAATATTACCAATTTTTCTACTTAGTATCAATTTTTCTGCAAGTTCCGGATCATCACGAATATCTTGCAAAGAAGATACCCGAGTAACAATATCATTCGTATATTGCCAGGCTTCTTGGACCTTATTTTCTTTCAATATGAGTTCTAGTACCTTTTCCATTGTTTCGCCGACAAGTGGAACCCAGTCCCGTCTTCTAAGTTCAATACCGCGGTATTTCATTTTGTCTTTCCAACCATCTTTGGAAGGTTCCATTATCCACATGGCATAATGTTTCTTCTTAAGAAGCAACATACTTTTAACTGCACATTCAAAATCTATTTCCATGGGTGGTGGCAATTTTTCCATCATGGCATCATGAATTATTTTAGCCGCCTTTTGTCCATCTTCTGGTGTTTTGCCATCCAACAAATGGATGAAAATAGAATCCGTATCGCCACCAACCACCTTACAATTAACAAGACTTTCTGCGGTTTCCTTGGTTAATGTTATAGCTTGACGGCCCGCACTTGTAACAGAATTAGCCAACCTAGGATCGTATAATCGACTCAGAACGGCGCCGGTGTATCCATAAAAAGAATTGAGGAGTATCTTCACAGCATACTGTTTATCATCCAGAAATTTTCTTTCTTCTTCTGTTTTGGCACTTTTCATGGCGGTTTTTAATTCTACTCTATTATTATAAAGCTTAGTCAATATGCGTGGCATTATACCTTCATAAACGGAATGATCAACATACCTGACATTGTTTGGTGCCAAAATAGTTTTAACATTAACATTTTCTTCGTTGACTATAGAAGTCCAGCAAATATTATAGGCCCTGATAACGCTAGGATACAGCGACTTGTAATCCATAACAAGACCTTCTTTGTAAAGACCTGGTTCTGGATCAAAAACTTTACCACCTTCCACAACGTCAATTTCTTTTTTGCTACCACGTTTATCCTTCAATGGAAATAACCGACCTTCTTCAAAAAATCCGCGCAGTAGCATCGACTCAATACGACGAGACTGTCCACCATTTATGGATTCGTGGAGAAGTAGACCACATTCTTTGCTAATGGCAATATAGCGATCAATTAATTTAAGTTCACTAATGATGTCTTGAAGAAGGTCAGCATCTCTTGCAGCATATGACACAAAGTCATGTAACTCTTGTTCGGAGCCTTCCAACCAAATACGCCGCATTTCGCTAGCTTTGACATCCAGCTTTGGTCTATTAAGTAAAGTCTTGGACACATTTTCCAAACTATAACTAGAAAGCGAATAATTAAGTTTGATGGCGTCCATTAGGTCTATTGATGCCCTTCCAACCATATTGGCTTCTTTTTGACTGCCAAATTCCTTTACTTGTAATGCAGAACCATCGCGTCCTATTTTCAACGGTACATTCAACGCTTCTGACCTATCAACAATATAAGGAAAGTCGAACATATGACCGTTATACGTTGCAACGACATCAGGATCAAATCTATTGAAATAATCAATGAATGCTAGTAGCAATGAAGATTCATTGGGATAATATTTAACGTCTTTGGTGTCCTTGCCTGGTTTTCCAACCAATACAAGGCTCCTGGTTCCTTCAAAATCCATATTGAAGCTCAGACTCATTATGGTTATTGGGTCACCGTTTTTGGCTACCGGTACTCCAACTTCTGGCGGTTGTACTTCAATATCCAAACCAATATATCTTAATGGCGCATTTTCTATAACGTTATTGAGAGGTTTTATGTCGTTTCCATCGACTTCGACCCAACCCATTCCAAAAATGTTATAGTTCGTGAAAAACCGAGCAGTTGCATATATTATGTCAGTTTCGAATATTTCTTGAACACTAGGATGATTAATTAAAGCGTCCCGAATTTTTGGAACATCACCAGGTCTACTAACATAAACTTGGAGGACTTCGGTACGTTCAACTTGATAACCATTTGGCATGAACTTATATTCTTCGTAATATTCGGTTACTTCTTGGAACGTATCCAACAATGATTTCACTTCGTCAAAATTTTTCGGCAACACATAAAAATACGGTTTAAACCCAGTTATTGTATAATTAACAGAATCACCGTTTGATTGACGACCATATAATTTGATGGCAGGACCGTTAACCAAATTTTGGTAAGATGTTCCGATTAACTGAAATTGCATTTAATAATAACTCCAAACTACTTCTGAAGTACTTTTTAAATACAAATTAAATATATCACAATTTTTTAATTTCCTGATCCAGTTAAACATAATTAAATCCCTCAAAACCTTCTCGGATATCCATTATCGCAAACATCACAATTACAACTTGTTTCCATACACATATTAAAATACTTGCAAAAACCCGGAAACGGACAATACGACAACGTTCTATTCAAATGTAGTATTATAAAATCATTTATGTTGTCATCAAAAAATTTATCATCGATTAATATGCACTTTCTAATGAGACGTTTATATGAAGCATTTTCTTTTTCTAACTTTTCCACAAGTTCCGACAATTTTTCAGGCATAAAACCATCCCTAACACGTATATTAACCAATTTAGTATTTATACTTTTTGGTCATAGTAACCAAAAACTACTTATACGTCTATACTAACACTAACTTGATAACTATGAAATATAAAGTAACACTATTTTCGGTAGCGACTATATCCGCAACGGTATTTGTGGATGCAGTAAGTGAAGATGATGCAGAAGAAATTGCAACAACTTCCTGCTGTATTGACGATTTTGAAATTGATGAATTAGATCCAACAAGTATTGAAGCCATTAACATAGAAGGTATACCTAATGAATGATCCAAGACGTATCAAACGCATATGTGAAAAATTATGCATTATTTGGGAATACCAACCAGAAAAAGAACTGAAGCAATTCTTGGCAAGCATAATAAAAAATTGTGGTAACAATGATAATAAAACAGAACAAAATTTAGATGATATTATAATAAAAATGAATAATAATAGAAAATAAAACTTTAATTTGTCAATTTTTTTAGTATCTCAAATTTATATGGATATTCCAAATCTTTTATATAAATAACTACATCCTTCTTTTTATGTACTAATGATGCACATATAGTATGATCATTAGGTTCTATGTTTATATTTAGTTCCTCGTATTCTTCTAGTTCTATACCAATATCTATTAAGTTTTTCACGGCATCATATATATTGGTGTGTTTCATTCATCGAACCTCATTCTTATGCCATCTCTAATGGCATTCATGGTTGACAAATTATATTGATGCATGTTATCAAATTTTTTTATTGTTTCTTCTTTATTATCTGGCATATTATTTAAGAAACTTATTACTATTGCTGTTCTTGCACCTCTACGAGATGCCAGCTTATCTATTATTGCTTTTGTAATGTTCAATGGTATTCCTCCTTATACTGGTATTCTTGTTACTAAATTTACTATTAGTGGTATAATAAATACCACCAATAAAATCATCATAATCATCCATGTTCTGGTTTCCATCATGGATACCTCTAAGTTTTTATTTTTTCCTCTAATTTCCATAGACACTTTTCTCTGCACTCGTTTCTGGATTTAATTTCTTCATCTTTTTTGTTCAAACTATGTGAAATATCATCTAGTGATGCTTCCACCTCTGGTAATTTTTCTAGCATGAATTTGCATTTTGATATGTCATTCAAATCTTTTAGGTATACTATCCTGTTTCTAGGAACCTTTTTAACTTCGGTTATGTGTAAATGACAATAATACTCATAATCATACCATCGTGTAGTACTTGATCTTTTTACACCAACAACATATTTTTTTTCTTCAAAATCGATAATCATCTTCGAACGATAATCATTAACACTAGATAATAGTGCAATTTGTTCTTTTTTTAAATGCTTTCCTACAAGAACACTTTCCAGGGCAAATTGGTGAGTATCTGGATCAATCTCAACCTGTTTCAATTCATGAGGTATCTCTTTTATAGGTTCTTCTTTTGAGAGTAATTTTCGTAACCAATCAAACATCTTTGTCACCAACAATACATTATGCTTTCTTCTATTAATAAGTTTTGGTCATAATAACCAAAAACTACTTATACTTCTATACTAACACTAACTTGATAACTATGAAATACAAAATAACGCTATTTTCGGTGGCAACAATATCTGCCACAGTATTTGTGGATGCAATAAGCGAAGAAGATGCAAAAGAAATTGCAACGACTTCATGTAACGTCGATGATTTTGAAATCAACGATGTGGATCCAAGGGATGTTGAAGTTATAAGCATCGAGGAATTATGAGGGACCCACGCCGTATCAAACGGATATGCGAAAAATTGTGTATCATTTGGGAATCGATGCCGGACCAGAGATTTGGCCAGCTACTCGAAAACGAAATCAGATTTAATCAATTATTTCCATTTGACTATAGAGGATCACAATTAATACCATTTTTATGGGCACAAGAAGACAATGTAACCGAAGAAACGTTAGATCAAATTATAGCAAATTTGGGAGCAACTCCAATAAAGCACTGGTATAGCAAAACTAAATAGTAAAAATAAATAAAAATAATAAAAAATACTAATTTTTTTTATTCTGGATTTTCATTATTTTTTATATAAAATTCCAATGCTATCAATACGAATAATGCAAACATACTAACTATCGCAGCAAACGAATTCATTGATAGCATCATAAAAATGCAAAATACAAATAAAATAAATTGTATAAAATTAATTATACTAATTGAAATTGTCATAAATTCCTCGTATACTTTTTTTTAATTTCCTATGCCAATACATTATGCAAGACTATCGGTATCACGAATATTATTACCACCAAAATAATTATTATCCAAATTCCATCTGAATCCATTTTACCACCAACAAAACATTATACTTTTTTGTTATTAATAACTTTTGGTTAGCAAATCACTAACGCATCCAAAAACCATTTCTGGAAAAGATTTTTGTTTCTTGCGAGCAATGGTCCAAAACTTCCATCTAAAATATATGTCATGGAATTGTCTTTTGGTGTTCTGGTTGTTCGGCCACAAGCTTGTTGGACTTGAATAGCAACAGTTTTGGAATACCACATATAATTGTCATATTTGTTTCGTGCTTGTATCCAGTCGTCTCCAAGATTCGGAAAAGGAACTTTGGCTACAATATTCATAGGATATTCTGGACCTTCCAGGTTTAGTCCTTGTTCAAATGCAACGCTCAGGAAAATCGCATTATCTAATCGCATCCAATGTTTTAATACTTCATTTCGTTCACCGGGAAACTGCACCAAAACATTAGGTTGTAATCTACATAAATGTTCATTAATGAGGTTTGCTATTTGATAGTTTCCACAATGAACAATTGATTTTTCTGAAAACATGTCATGGAGCTGGGATATTTTTTCAGCCATTGGTTTTGCAAATCGGAAACGT
>Ga0302237_1002156_pt1 | contig 12467 bp, 8 predicted proteins | sample AAG_UR_Ala_MG_FD_193530 | JGI IMG/M metagenome (GOLD analysis project Ga0302237, IMG submission 193530) | Enriched activated sludge microbial communities from anaerobic digester in WTTP, New Holstein, Wisconsin, United States - AAG_UR_Ala | ecosystem: Engineered > Bioreactor > Anaerobic >...
TAACATCCTTAGAAAGGAGGTGATCCAGCCGCAGGTTCCCCTACGGCTACCTTGTTACGACTTAGTCCCAATTGCGGAGTTGACCTTCGGCACCTGCCTCCCTTGCGGGTTAGCTTGGCGACTTCGGGCCCCCCCCACTTTCGTGGCTTGACGGGCGGTGTGTACAAGGCTCAGGAACACATTCACCGCGGTATGCTGACCCGCGATTACTAGCGATTCCAGCTTCATGCAGGCGGGTTGCAGCCTGCAATCCGAACTGAGCGATGTTTTTTGGGATTTGCTTGCTCTCACGAGCTTGCGTCCCTTTGTACATCGCATTGTAGGACGTGTGCAGCCCTGATCATAAAGGCCATGAGGACTTGACGTCATCCCCGCCTTCCTCCGGTTTAACACCGGCAGTCTCCCTAGAGTCCCCGACATGACTCGCTGGCAACTAGGGACAAGGGTTTCGCTCGTTAAGGGACTTAACCCGACATCTCACGACACGAGCTGACGACAGCCATGCAGCACCTGTGCAAGGGTTCTCCGAAAAGCACTCCCACCTTTCGGCGGGATTCCCAAGCATGTCAAGACCAGGATAAGGTTCTTCGCGTAGCCTCGAATTAAGCCACATCCTCCACCGCTTGTGTGAGCCCCCGTCAATTCCTTTGAGTTTCAGCCTTGCGACCATACTCCCCAGGCGGAGCACTTAACACTTTCGCTACGGCCGGGGGGATGTGGAGGTCCCCTCAACCTAGTGCTCATCGTTTACGGCTAGGACTACCGGGGTATCTAATCCCGTTCGCTACCCTAGCTTTCGTTCCTCAGCGTCAGTTGAGACCCAGTGAGCCGCTTTCGCCACCGGTGTTCCTGATAATATCAACGCATTTCACCGCTCCACCATCAGTTCCGCTCACCTCTATCTCACTCAAGCACGCTAGTTTCGGGCGCAATTCCTCGGTTGAGCCGAGGGCTTTCACACCCGACTTAACGCGCCGCCTACGAACTCTTTAAGCCCAGTGATTCCGAATAACGTTTGCGCAGTTCGTGTTACCGCGGCTGCTGGCACGAACTTAGCCTGCGCTTCCTCTGCGGATCGCTCAAACACAGGGGAGAACCCCCATGCACTTGCTCCCCACTGACAGCGGTTTACAACCCGAAGGCCTTCATCCCGCACGCGGCGTCGCTCCGTCAGGCTTTCGCCCATTGCGGAAGATTCTCGACTGCAGCCACCCGTAGGTGTCTGGGCAGTGTCTCAGTCCCAGTGAGCGGGGTCATGCTCTCACACCCCGTACCCGTCGTTGCCTTGGTGAGCCGTTACCTCTCCAACTAGCTGATAGGACGTGGGCCCCTCCTCCGGCGGAATTACACCTTTGGTCCGGAGACATCATCCGGTATTAATTGCAGTTTCCCGCAGCTATCCCGGGCCTGAGGGCAGGTACCCGCGTGTTACTCTCCCTTACGCCGCTCGCCAGCACCCCTTGCGGGGCCTGCTGCCGCACGACTTGCATGCCTAATCCACGCCGCCAACGTTCATTCTGAGCCAGGATCAAACCCTTCAATTAAGTATCCGCTTAACCAGCCCCACCGTCGAAACAGCCGGGCCGGCAATTCGCAACTCAACTGATGGCTTGAAACCATCTTTGGCGTCCCGGTCGCGGAACGCCGTTCATTGGCCTGTAAGCACAATCTCGAGCTAAAACTCGAAAGGTCGCTACCAAATTGTCAAAGATCGCTTGCAGCTGGGTTCCCCTCGCTGCGAGATGCGTAATCCTACGCAATGTCCGTCGAGTGTCAAGGGTCTGCAGAAAAAAATTTCTGGAACCCCTTCGCTCCAAAGGTTTTCGACTTTCCCAAGCCCCAACTTTACTGAACCAAGCCCGACTTTGCAAGAGGCCCGTGTCCAGTGCGACCGGATTATTTGCTGCCTTTCACCTGCCAATGATCCCACAACGCCGGGAAGCGCCGCAACCAACCCTCGCCTCGCCAAGGACTCGCTGGTCTGGCGATTTGCCGGGGCGTCTGCTAATCTGGGGGTTGGATGATGCGGGATGCGGGATGCGGGATGCGCGTGGCTGATCAGCGTCCTTGACGTGCCCGCCGGCAGTCGTAACTCGTTTCGACATCGGATTTTAAGCCATGAAACAAGCTATTGCTGGCGTCGCTCCTGCCGAATTGGTCGAAGTCACTGTGATGACCGTCTGGCCTTCCGTTTCCGCTTTCTCGTCGGGCCAGTATCTGGGGAGACTGTACAGCATTCGCTGGCCCGACATTTACATTTTCCGGCTCGGCAACCTGCTCGCCTTGCTGTCAAGCCCGTTTGCTGCACTGCTGTGTTTCTGGCGCGTCATGCCCCGCGCCGGCATGTGCTACACGCTGACCAATCGCCGAGTCGTGATCCAGAAGGGCTGGCCGCCGGTCGAGCATTCGTCGGTTGGCTTGGACGGCTTTGATTCGATCGAAATCGACATCCTGCCGGGCCAGGGCTGGTTCGCCGCCGGGGACCTCAGCTTCCGCAACCGTGGGGTCGAGGTGTTGCGTTTGGCGGGCGTTTCGCGGCCGGAGGCATTCCGGCAGAGTTGCCTCAAGTCGCGATTGGCGTACGTCGGCGTCAAGGAGGCCCTGCAGCGGCAGACGCAGTCACGTTCAGCGTGATCCGACGTGGGTTGGGACTGACGGCGCGGCCGACGACGCGGAACTGAAAGCGGCGATCCTGCAGGACCTGAAAATCGAAGCCTTCGCGCCGATCAATTCCCGTCGCCGGAACCCGATTCGGATTCCCGTCGCCTTGTGATTGGTTCGCCTGATGACGAATCCGTCGACGATCCCAATGGGCGGGATACCGGCGAAGTCAGCCGCGATCGCGCCGCCCAGCTTCGACCTGCCGCATGTACTCGATGCTTCGCCGCGCGATCGTCTCGCCGCCGGGCGAGGTATCGAAGACCTCTACGGACACCCAGCCTTGATAATGCACGTCCCGCAGGGCTTGGAAGATCGGCACGAAATCCAGCTCGCCCATGCCCGGCCCACGCTGGTTGCGGTCGTTGGCGTGGAAATGGACCAGCCAGTTGCCGTGCCGCCGGATCAAGTCCGGAATCGGCGTGCTCTCCGTGGTCATCGCCAGGCAGTCCAGCAACAAGCGGCAGTTCGGCAAGTCGACCATCTCGGCTAGTTCGACCGCTTCGGCAGTCGTGGTCATGAAATTGGTCGTGCGGGGCGATAGTGGCTCCAGGGCGAGCACGACGCCCAAGTCCGCTAGCGTTGACATCGCACGCCGCAGGACCTCGACCGCGTGCTTCTGCCCCTCGGTGCGGCTGACGCCCGGCAACAGGTTGCGCTGTTTCGGCGAGCCGAACACCAGGACTTTGCCGCCCAGGTCGTGGCAGAACCGCCCCAGTTCGATCAGATAAGCGGCCGTTTCGCGGCGGACGGCGGCGTCGGGGCTCGTCAAGTGGAATCCCTCGGTCTTTGCCAGCAGCCAGTGGAGGGCGCACAGTTCGACACCGGATTGCTCGGCTTGCTGCCGCAACTGCGCTCGCGTACCGGCCGTGATCTTCCGCACGTCGGCATCGATCGTAAAAGGGGCGATCTCCACCCCGCGATAACCGCACTCGGCTGCAAACTGGAAGATTTTCTCCTGAGCCCAGTCCCCGAACGTCTCGTTGCAGATCGAGTACTTCCATGCTGGCGGGACGCGGTCCGCGCCGGATCCCGCCGCCCGCACGACGGCCGACGACGTGGCCAGCCATCCGGCCGCCGTAAGCTGCAAGAACTCGCGGCGCGAACGGAACGTCGGTACTCCATCCCGCGGTCCCCCGTCTGCTTTCGCCCTTGGTCCTTCGTACTTGGTCATTGGTTCCTCGTCCTTCGCCATTTTTCCCTGAGCCCTGCCCCCTGAGCCCTGACCCCTGACTGCTGACCCCTGACCCCTCTAATGCCCCTTGGCCGCCAGGTACCGCTCGGCGTCCAGCGCCGCCATACAGCCCGTACCGGCGGAGGTGATCGCCTGACGATAGTAGTCGTCGGCCACGTCGCCGGCAGCGAACACACCCTCGACGTTGGTGTACGTCCGGAAGGGCGCCGTCCACTTGATATACCCCTTGTCGTTCATCTCCAGCTTGCCGCGCAGAAAGCCCGTATTGGGCGTGTGGCCGATCGAGGCAAACATGCCGACCACCGCCAATTCGCGGAGCGTCGCGTCTTTCGTGCTTTTCACCCGCAGCCCCGTCACTCCATCCTGGTCGTTCCCCAGGACCTCGTCAACCACGTGGCTCCAGACGAGTTCGATCTTGGGATTCTCCAGCGCCCGGCGCTGCATGATCTTGGAGGCCCGCAACTCGTCGCGGCGGTGGATCAGGTAGACCTTCGAGGCAAAAGCGGTCAGGTAGGTTGCCTCTTCGACCGCGGAATCACCGCCCCCCACGACGGCCAAGGGCTGGTTGCGGAAGCGGGGCAGCGCTCCGTCGCAGACGGCACAGGCGCTGACGCCGCGATTCTTGAACTTTTCCTCGGAGGGCAGCCCCAAGTAGTTGGCTCGCGCCCCGGTGGCCACGATCACCGTGTGCGTTTCCACGGGAGCCTCTTCCGCGGGGATGACTTTCAGAGGCCGGCTGTTGAAGTCCACGTCGACGATCTCGTCTCCCACCACGCGCGTGCCGAAATTCAGGGCCTGCTGCTTCATCAGTTCCATCAACTCGACCCCCTGCACGGCGTAGTGCGGCCGGCCGTCCCGCTCGTGTCCTTTGGGCACCGGCGGCAGGTTGTAGTGACGGCTCGCATCGACGGCGCTTTCGACGAACGTCCGGATATCGCCGGCCGGGAAACCGGCGTAGTTCTCAACCTCGGTCGTGAACGCCAGTTGTCCCAGCGGAATCATCTCCGGCTGGATCGTCCCCTCGAACAGCAGCGGCTGCAGGTTCGCTCGCGCAGCGTAGATGGCGGCCGACCAGCCCGCCGGTCCGCTGCCGATAATGACGACTTTCTCTGCCATGTCGCGGTCTCCTTCCGATGACGGTTCGCACAGTTGCGAACTGCGGCCGTGCGATCTCGAAGAACGGTATTATATGTGGCGGGATAAAACAGGGAAGTGCGACCTCGGCTGCGACACGCGCAGTGAATTTCGCAACATGACGATCGAGGCCGAAAACGGAAGCAAAATTCTTGCCTATATTGACATTCCTAAAATCCGCAGATAGCCTGGTTTGCGAATTTTGCTGTTGCCCGCATCGCGCTCAAGCCCCGCGTAGTTGGCGAGTTACGAGACACGTCGCGGCAAAATAGGTGAAGGTCGGCCAGTTCATTGACATCCCCGACGCCAACTCGGTGGTGCCGAACGCCAAATCGCTGCTCGAGTTCCTGCCCGGCATCGGCGGTGCGGACGGAATCCTCACCGAGATGACCAATCTGTTGGGCGAGGGGCTGTCGTTCGGTCTCGGCGACATCGTGCAGTTCATCGGCGACGCGGTCGGGTTTGTCCAGGAGGCGATCGACACGGCCATCGGCCCGATCGTCTCGGCGATCGGCGACGTGGCCCACACCATCTGCAAGGTGATCGACGCCATTCCCTTCGTCAACCCGGACTGCGACGCCATCCAGGACTTCACGGAACAGTTTGTCAGTGACCATGTCGGCGGCCTGCCCATCCTGCCGGTGGTGCCGACGGGGTTGCTGCAATTCGGGGCGGGCTTCATCGAGGCCCTGACTTCGACGTTCGCGACCGAGGGCGTGTACGTGTCGACGCTGGACGGCGCCGACACGATCGACCTGAGCCTGTTGAACGGGGTCGATCAACTGGTGTACGCCGGCTCGGAAAACGTGGAGTTCACCGGATCGCTCGGTCAGGCAGACCAGCCTGCTCTGACGGCCGACGGCTCGCTGTTGATCTCCGGCGTCTCGGCAGCCGTCACAGAGACCACCAAGGGCACGCCGGGGGTGAATGAAACGCAGCGGATCAGCGTGCCGGCGGGCGTCACAGGGGGGGCACCTTTACCTTGACGTTCAACGGCAATACGACGGGGCCGATTCCTTTCGATGCCACCGCGGCGAAGGTGCTGGATGAGATCCAACAACTCGGTTCGATCGGCGCCCCTGGCAACGTCATCGTCACCGGCCCGAACGGCGGACCGTGGGACGTCCAGTTCGTCAACGACTTCCGCGAGATCGATCAACCGGCGTTCACGGCGGACAGCCGCGGCCTGCGGGGCGGCGTCACGTTGAACATCGCGCAGGCCGACGGCAGCGGCACCAACGAGATCCAGTCGATCACCATCAACGGCGCCACCAGCGGCACGTTCAGGCTCACTTTTGACAATGGCGCGTTCGCCCGTACCACGGGCCCCCTGTTCTTCGATGCAACGCCGGGCGAGATCGAATCGGCGTTGGCGGCTCTCACCTCCGTGGGAGCCGGCAACGTGCGGGTGACCGGTCCGGTAGGCGGTCCCTGGTTTGTGGAGTTCATCGGGGACCTGGCGTCCTTGGATCAGAAAATCATTCTGATGGACGGGACGGGCTTGGACACGGGTTTTGTTATCTTTTCCTCCACCGTCGTGGAAACGACGCCGGGCAATCCGGGCGGTCCTACGGACGAGATGCAGACCATCACCATCACGCCGGCCCCGTTGCTGATCACCAGTGGCGATTTCACGCTTTCCTTCGATGGCGAGACCACGGCGCCCATCGCCTACAAGGCCCGAGGCGTCGACGTCGAGGCCGCCTTGGAATCGCTGTCCACGATCGGCGCGAACAATGTCATCGTGACCGGCGCCGCGGGCGGCCCTTGGACGGTCACGTTTACGCGGCACCTGGCGAAACAGAATGTGGCCGCGCTGATTCCCGCTGCCGGGAACCTGGGCGGAGCGTTAGGCATCTCGGTCAGCGACAACTTCATTGCGGCCGCGACCGGCACGCCAACGATGGTCAGGTAACGATCACGCTGCAGAACTTCGGGCCGCGCAGCACCGTGAACGTCTACGGCGCGCAGGGCGATGACACGATCTCGATTGCCCCGAACGGGGTCGGCGAGTTCTCGCAATTCACCGTCAACGGCAACGCGCCGGCCGGTTCGGACACGGTCCGGTTTGAAGGCACAGCGGGTATCGACAACTTCACGTACACCCCCGCCGTGACCTCGACCGAAGACGGCCATGTCGTCTATGACCTTGGCGGCGGCCGGCTGATAAACGTTGATTTTCTCGGTTTCTCAGACGTTGCCTTCATCGGACTGGGGGGCACGGACACGCTCCTCGTGAACGAACCCGCGCCGGGCTCCAGCGATGCGATCCTCCTGTTGCCGGAACTGGGGAACAATGGCACGTTCACCTACACCGTGCAGAGCTTCGGTCCGGAAACCGCACAGGTCTTTCCGACCGTGTCACAACAGTATCGAGACGCGGGAGTTCAACACCGGGAGCGGAAGCGATTACTTCGGCTTCTTCTTTGACAACGTCAAGGGCAAGCCGGAGGATCAGAGCTTGATCTACCAGCCGTTGACGCCCGCGGGAGGCCGATTCGAGGTGACTTCCGGATCGACCGAGTATCGGTTCGAGGGCTTTGACGGCTCGGTCACCGCGTTCGGCACACCGGCCGCGGACGACAAAGTGTTCGTCCTGGGTTCGAACCTCCGCGACCGAATCGCGGTGGACGGTGCCGGCCTCATGATCCACTCCACAAACGCCGCCAATGTGGTCCTCAAGTCGCTGCAACTGCAAGGCTTCGAGGCGTTGGTCGTGGACGGAGGCAGCGGCGATGATTCGATTCTCGTCACGCCCGGTCTGCCGGCCACGGGTCAGCCGCTGGCCATTCACGTCGATGGCAACGAACCGAACGCCAGCGATCGCTTGGTGATCGAAGATGCCGGACTCGGCGATCTCGTCCTGCACCGCGAAGGACCTGACCGCCGCAGCGGCTCCGTGACCGTCGGTGCCTTGCCGCCCGTCAGCTATGTGAACACCGAACGCGTGGATATCCTGCCGTTGAATCCCGTCACGGGCGGAACGGGTGCGGATGGACTGGGCCGGCTGGTCGTCTTCGACACGGATCCCTTCGAGCACAACGAAAGTTTGCCGAATCGGACCGACCTGCCCGCTTTGTACGAGGTCGCAGTGAACCCGAATATCGATCCCGGCGCGGCTGGCGGCGTGTTCGCCGGCGGCCCCGATCTTCCGGGTGACGAAGACTGGTATCGCTTTGGCGCCGACCGGACGGCGACCCTGCGGTTTGAACTCGTGTTCGAGCCGATTGGGCAATTGGCCAACGGCAATCCAGGCCTGCCGGGAGACGGCCAGTTGCAAATCGAAGTCTACGATCCCAGCCACAACTTGATTGCGAAACACGGCGGCGAAGGTCCCTCGACCCATACGGTGGGTGTCGAAGGGGGAAAGACTTGTTCGCTGCGGGTCCGCGGTGCAACCCCGGAAGCAATCAATGCCTACGACATTCGCGTGGTGAGTCTCGACGAAATCGGCCCCCAAGTCACCGGCGTCTTTATCACCGCTGCGCCGTCGTTCGACTTATTCGACCCCAAGCCGACGGAGGGACCGACGCCGCTGGTCTGGAGCATCACGGTCCGCATCCAGGATCTGGTCGAGCGGTTCCCCGGCTTCCTGTACGAAGCCTTGAACTCCGGCATCGCGTCCGCAGTCGGACAGTACCAGGTGGTGGGCGATCACAACGGCATCATCCCGATTGCGTCCGTTCAGGTCATCAACGATCCGGTCACGGTCGGTCAGTTCGCCACCGGCGCCATCATTCTGAACTTTAGGAACGCGCTGCCGGACGACCGCTTTACGTTGACAGTCCTCGACAACCTGGTGGACCCGGTCGGCAATCGCTTGGACGGCGAAAGCAACGCCAGTCAACCGCTTGACGATCCTCTGTTCCCTTCCGGGGACACGGTCCCCGGAGGCAACTTCGTGGCTCGGTTCACCGTGGACAGCCGCGCCGAACTTGGCGTGTGGGCGGCGGGCAGCGTCTACGTCGACACCAACGGCAACTTCGGATTCGATTCCGAGAACAAGGACAACGACGACTTCAACGAGGACATCATCTACGCGCTGGGCTTCACCAGCGACAACATTTTTGCCGGCAACTTTGCAGCCAACGCCGGCGATACGGCGGACGGCTTCGACAAACTGGCCGCCTATGGCCGCGTTGCCGGGGCCTTTCGCTGGGCGATCGACACCGACAATAACGGTGTGCCGAATCTCATGATTGCCGATCCGTTGAACATCAACGGACTCCCGGTGGCCGGCAATTTCGATGGCAACCTCGCCAACGGTGATGAGGTCGCTCTGAAGGATGGCACCAATTGGCGTCTGGACACCGATCATGATTTCAACGTCGATACGACCCTCGCCGGCGACATGGTCGGCTACCCGGTCGTCGGTGATTTCGACGGGGACGGCGTAGACGACCTGGGAGCGTGGACTGGCGACACGTTTCGCCTGGACCTGAGTTCGGTGCTAACGGGCCCTGCCGCAGCGGGGGCTTACGATCCTGAAATCAACGGCATGACCGATGTTCAATTCACGTTCGGCTTCCCCGGCGTGCGCGAACGGCCGATCGCGGCTGACTTCGACGGCGACGGCTACGACGACCTAGGACTGTGGGTGCCCGACCGCAGCGGCGCGGTGCCCCAGGAAACCGCCGAGTGGTACATCCTGATCAGCGCTGGAGCGCCGATTGCGACCCGCATTGGTGGCAACCCGGAGGCGATCGGCGGAAACGTTGTGCAGTTCATGCCGGTACCCTTCGGGAACGATCTGTACGCCCAGTTCGGCGATGACTATGCCTTGCCGGTGGTGGGCAATTTCGACCCGCCGGTCGCCGGCCGAAGTCCGTCGCAGTTCACATGGGCCGTATTCACCAACCCGAACGACGCGGACGACGTGGACGGCGACGGTTTGGTAGGACCCGTCGATGTCCTCCACATCATCAACGTCCTCAACCGAGGCGAGGGCGGCAAGATCGCCCTGCTCCTCTCCGAGGCGGATGAGACCGGTCCCTATTACGACACGAACGCCGACGGCTCTATCACACCGGCGGATGCCCTGAAGGTCGTCAACCGATTGAACGCGAGCGCAAGCGGCGAGGGAGAGGCGTTCTGATGCTGCTGAGCTTTGCAGACGCACTAATTCCGACCGGCCGCCATCATGATGTCGTGGGCGCGCCGGGCGTAGACCTCCGGTGTGTCCGGCCCGGCGGAGAACCGGTTGAGTGACTCCTCGTCCGCGAACAGATAGATTTTCCCACGGAACCACATGCCGTGCCGGCGCTGGCCTGGAACCAACTCGCCGCGATCCACATAGCGAACCGGGTCGTAGCCTGAAAGGACGGGGCTGTAGCGATCCGGGTCTCCCAGGAACCGCTGCTGATGTTGTTGCGACAAGAGAAGGTAAGTGCGCCCGCGGTGAACGACTCCCCAGCGAGGATCGCCCTTCGCCCACCGTTCCTGTTCGGCCAGGGTGACTGGACAGAATCCGTCCATTGCGATCGGCGCGCTGGCCGTGCCGCTGGTCGCTGGAACCTGGGGGGCGGCGGCGACCTGCGAAGATCCTGTTGCCGTGGGATCTGAGTAGAACCGGTTTTCCTGCCACGTCGGCTGGCTTGGCGACCAGGTCGGCTGAAACGGCGGCGATGCCGGCTGACTTGGCGAGTAGCTGCCTTGCGATGCGGCCGGGGAGAGGGCGGCTGGAGCGAATCCAGATTCGCTTTCGCTGCCTGCCGCCGACCACGCGCTCCGCGGATCGTAAGCGCCCGTTGGCGTTACGGCCGCTGCACTGGCCCCGGCACCCGTCGAAACGGCGTAAGGATTCAGTTGCTCGCGAGGATTCGATACCTGAGGATAATATGGCCCCGATGATGGCGATGCCGGAGCAACGCTCTGCGCGGCAGCAGGCGTGTAGGCGGCGAATTGAGATCGAGGGTCCGCGCGGTTGTCGTAAGCGGCGTAGGGCGTGGCTGAGTTTGGGACTCCCTGAGGCGGCGTTCTGGCGGCAACTGTCGCGGCGGAATTCGCCGCACGGAAATCGGCCGACACCGCGTTCAGCAATTGGACGTAGCGTGCCGGATCCTGGGGACTGACGGTTTTGTACAGAATTCGGCCTTGGGGATCTGTGATTACGTCGGTGGGCCACCGGTCCACTTGGTACTTCACGGCGAGGTCACGGGCACGGTCACCGTTGATCTTGACCGGGACATAGTTCATCGACATCGCATGGTAGACATTGGGGTTCGGAAACACAATTTGCTCCAGCCTTTGGCAATGGAGGCACGTGTCCGAGTAGAAATGAACAAGAATCAACCGCTGCTGCTGCCTTGCTATCTGCTGCGCTTCGTAAATGTTGGACAGCCAAGCGATTTCGCTCTGAGCGAACACGGCAGGCAGACTCGATGTCACGAGCACAGCGGCAAGCCAGATACGAATGGTTTCGCGCATGGGTCGATCCGTTATTCTTCAGGCCGTAGAAACCGTTACCCTCCGGTTATCGACCCTCGCCGCACGGCGATTTAGTGAAAGTCTAACGGTTACACAGTTTTTTCGGATTTTGCGGACTGGGATGTTGCTGACGTTGTTGGGCGTGCCAACTTGCCAAGCTCGAAAATGGCCGTTCGAAGGGACGAGATGACAAGTAGAAAACTGGATTTTTTCTGCAGGAAGCGGAAATACACGTTGACACGGACGTAGACATCGCTAAGATTCACGCAGTGAGATTCTGACTAGACGCGGAAAAGCGCCTCACGAATCGTTTGAATTAGTGGGGCTTCCCCCCTTGAATTGGTCTTGGTCGAACGAGCCAAATTGGAAGATGGCGGGGGGGATGTCATCTGCCTGTCTTGCTTGGGCAGCGGTGGTCGACCGATCATTGAGTTTCTTTGTAGCACTTTAGATCAGTTGGCCCAGCTCACGGCGGAAGGTCTTGCCGATCACGCGAGCAGGCGGAGCAGCAGTAATCCTGTAGTTGTGGGGACGAGTCTGACCCGAATCGAGGGCTCGTCGCATCTTGCTGCGGGGTTCGTTTTCTAACGCCGAAGGAACTTGCGCCGCGCAGAATTTGCAGCGCGACGGGGGCCGGTGTTTCTTTGAAATGAAACGGTAACATGCCTTGGGAACTGTTCCCGGCAGGCAGTTTCTGGTGTCGCCGGCAATACACGTTGCGTGTCACCAGTCGTTTTTCACCGGTGTTGAGGATCGACATCGGCCGTCACATCGTGCTATTGGATCATGATCATGGGGAAGAAAAGAACTCGTACAAAAACTCCCGGACGCTCGACGAACAACGGCAACAGCTACAACGGAAGGCCTCGGCGGCGGCGGCGAATGGTCCAGAGCGACCGTGTCGCGGCGATGGATCGCGAACCGCTGGAAGAGGGCGACGAGCAGCTTGAGGAGGGCGGCGGCCTGTTGGAGATGCACCCCAACGGGTACGGCTTCCTGCGCAGTCCCAACAACAACTACTCGCGCGAGCGGACGGACCCTTTCGTGCCGGGGA
>Ga0302237_1002157_pt1 | contig 12465 bp, 9 predicted proteins | sample AAG_UR_Ala_MG_FD_193530 | JGI IMG/M metagenome (GOLD analysis project Ga0302237, IMG submission 193530) | Enriched activated sludge microbial communities from anaerobic digester in WTTP, New Holstein, Wisconsin, United States - AAG_UR_Ala | ecosystem: Engineered > Bioreactor > Anaerobic >...
TTGGACAAGCGGCAGCGCGACTTGATCGACGTCCAGAAGAAAGTCCGGGACCTGGGCATTTCCGGCAAACAGGACGTGGTCCACCCCGCCGTGCAACGCGTCATGCGCTTGAACGAAGCCTTGGTCAAGGTGCAGCAGGACCGCCTGCAGTTGGAAGCCTCCCTGGCCGCCATCGGAACCGCCGTCCGTGAGGGCGCCGACCTGCGGCAGCACATGAACGCCGTCGAGCCGCTGGTCGGGCGGGAAATGATGCTCAGCGCCATGGGCCTGAATACGCAAGACGCCGAAGCCCGCGCCACGATCGAACGCCGGCTGATGGAATACCAGGCCCGACTGCAGACGCTGCTGCAGCACTACGGCGACGCGCATCCCAAGGTCCTCGAAGTCGTGCAATCCATCCGCAGCTCCGAGGAGTACCTGCGGAATTACCAGGCCGTGGCCCAACGGCGACTGTCGGGCCTGGACGACCGGCGTCTGGGCCCGATGCTGATCGCGATGGTCCAGGAGCGACTGGCCAACCTCTGGGAGCATGAGAACAAACTGGGCCGCCAGTACGCCCAGGCGGAGGGGGAGGCGGTCCAGTTGAACGATCGCATGGCCGAGTTGCGGATGGTCGAGCACGACTTGACGCGGCTCCGCAACCTGCACGACGCCCTGCTGACGAGAATCAACAATATCGATATCGGCAAGGACCAATCGGACCTGCGCGTGGCCGTCGTCAGCGAACCCCAGGCGTCCCAGCGGCCGGTGTCGCCGCGGTTGTCGCTGGTGGGCATGATGTGTCTGCTGGGCGGGATGGGCGTGGGGGTCGGCCTGGTCTACGTGCTGGACGTGCTGGACGATCGTTTCCGCTCGCCGGAGGAGTTGCAGGAGCAGTTGCGCGTGCCCGTGCTGGCGATGATCCGCGAATTGTCCTTGCCCGAAGCGACGGGTCTGGAAGGCATCCAAGTCCACGTCGCGCCGGAATCCGTCGAGAGCGAGGCGTTTCGCACGCTGCGGACCACGTTGGCTTTCTCGGGACAGGATATGGAGCGAATTGCGGTCACCAGCACGGAGCCCGGCGACGGCAAAACCACGGTCATTGCCAACTTGGCGGCCTCCTGCGCCCACGCCGGAAAACGCACGCTGTTGTTGGATTGCGACCTGCGGCGTCCGGGGCTGACCAAGCTGTTCGAGATGCGCGGCCTGGGCGGTGTCTCCGAAATCCTCCGTGCGAACGAGGACATCGCTGCCATGTGCCAGCAACGGGTCCAAGCGACCGGCATCGACGGACTGGACATCCTCCCCTGCGGTCCCAAACCTTCAAACCCCGCGGAACTGCTCAGCGGCCCGCGGCTGTCCGACCTGCTGGCCTGGGCCGAAACGCACTACGACCAGGTCCTGGTAGATTGCCCGCCGATCCTGGCCGCCAGCGATGCCGCCATCGTGGGCCGCTTGACGGACAGCTTGATCCTGGTCGTGCAGCCGGAGAAAAACCATCGGCGGCTGGTGCTGCGAGCCGTCGCCGGCTTGGCCGCCATCGGCGTACACGTTGGCGGCGTCGTGGCCAACAGGATCAGCACGGAGAAGAGCGCCGGCTACTACGGCTACAGCGGCTACGGCTATGGCTACGGCTACGGCTACGGCTACGGTGAGACACACGGAGACGAGGAGCCTCGAAAGAGCGCGACGGATTCGCTGAGACTGCACGTGGACGGTGCCGGGACGGACCAAGAGCCGGACAAGCAAGCCGATGCCCCGACCCAGAAAGTGCGGCGCAGCGCCCGCGTCAAGCCCCGCCGAGCGGCGTGAGGCGAGCGGCCGGAAAGAAGCACTCGCTCAGAACTGAGCTGGCTTTCTCCGGGCCTCCTGCGGTGGCCGTGCCACACGAACTCAGCCCTCTCGCGGCAACGGCCGGGCGGACGCCAGAATCCCCAGCGACAGCAGAAACGCCGGGCCCCCGAGGCACAGCAGCGTCACGGAAAAAGGGTCCCAGGTGAACTCTAACGTGCTGTTGTCCTGAACTGCCACCGCCGCCACGGCGACGGCGTTGTTGACCGCGTGACAAAGAATGGCAGGCCACACCGAACCCGCACGCCACGCGACGGTTCCCAGCCAAACGCCCAACGGGATCACGCCCAGGACGTGAATCGGATCGAGATGGGCTGCCGAGAAGATCAGCGCACTTGCTCCCACCGCCAACAGCGGCGGCCAACGCTGCAACAGGCGGCTCTGCAGGTACCCACGGAACAGCAACTCTTCGACGATGCCCGGCACCACCGCGACGATCACGATCAGCCCCACCGGAAAATCGCGGACGTGAGTTCGCATCATCGCTTCCACGAGCTTCAGCTGATCGCTCATCTCGTCGACCACCAGCGACAGCAAATGCGACGATAGCACGCCGATGATCGGCGTGCCCAACATCAGGACCAGCCAACTCCAGTACGGCAGTCCGCCGCGCCGCAGGCGGAGACGGTCGCGCAGGCTCTGGGGCGACAACCAGGCGGCGCCTGCGGCGGCTCCCAGGAACACCAACTGGCTAGGCAGGACGGCGACCATCAGTCCCACCCGCGTCTGCGAGAAACCTTCGAGCGAGGTCGCCACGGACGGACCCTGCGTGAACCCGGGGGGACCGAGTTCGACGAGCATCCACGCCGCCAAAACCACACCGCCCACGATGGTGGCCAAGGGGATCGCGAGCACGCCCACTAACAGCGCCGTCCAGACCCGCGGGCGAACGACCCGCACGGTGACGAGTTCAGCCACCACCACTTCGTCCGCGGACTCAGGGCAAGCTGCGAACTCTTGGCCCTGTAGGGAGATGGAATCAAGCTGCGTCAAGTCGTCGTGGGAAGTCATGAATAAGTGCCATGGGGATACGAGGGGGCAAACGTGACGGGATCACTTTCCAGACGTGACGTTCTGTGTGCCGGCAACGGTTTGCGGCTCGCGGCCCGGCCGAATCGCGTCCCGCAGCGAGAACCAGGCCGCCAGGGCCACCGCGGCCGTCTCCACCCGCAGGATGCGAGAGCCCAAGCTGACGCGTCGCCAGCCGTCGGCAGCGGCCAGTTCCTCGTCGGTGAAACCGCCTTCCGGCCCCACGGCACAAGAGACGGCGCGCGCCGGGCCGGGCAACGCCAGTTCGGCGATCGGAACGGAGTCAGGACCGGGGTGGGCCAGAATGCGAAACGCGGCGCGGCTTGCCTGGCGGCCAAAACAGGCAAAGGTCTGAGGCGCGGCGATCTGGAGCAGACGGTTTCGGCCGGATTGTTTCGCAGCTTCGATGACGTACCGGCGCAGACGTCCGAGGGCCGCCTCATTCGGTTGGGCGACGCCTCGCTGGGTGATTAGGGGAACCAGGCTCGACACGCCCAACTCGACTGCCTTCTCGACCAGCCAGCGTTGCCGGTCGCCCTTGGGCAGCGCGACGCCCAACGTGACTTCGGTCGCCAGTTCGCGGCTCACCTCGCGGCGAGCTAGCACCGCCAGCGCGACGCCGGATCGGCCAAGGGCCGTGATCCTCGCCGGAAACTCCGCGCCGCCGCCGTCGAACAAGGTCACCAGGTCGCCCACCTTCGCTCGGAGCACCTTGGCCGCGTGTTCGGCCTCTGCGCCGGTCAGCTGCGCCGTGTCCCCGATGATGGGTTCGTCTGCAAAGAATCTTCTGCTCATCGCGGCAACCTGGCGTTTTTCTTGGAAGTCCCGCGTCGATTCTACCGATTAGCTAAGCGATGCGGAACCGCTGTCAAGCCGATCGACGGACCAGCGGCCAGAAACCGGTTGCCGGACGGCAGCCTTGCATTTCCTCGGCCCAGGATGGCATACCATGCACCGTACCCCGGACGGTTCGCGCCCGTCTCCCTTTCGCAACGCGGACGAGGACACCTGTTTTTTTGCCAGCGCCACTCATCAGGAAGCGTTAGCTCGGCTCCATTTCTTGGTACGCCAGGGCCGTTGCTTGGGGATTCTCACGGGTCACGACGGCACGGGTAAATCGCTGGTGCTAGCGAGATTCCTGGACGAGGCCCGCCGCTCAGGACAGGCGGCTTGCAGCGTCAATCTGCTGGGTTTGGAGCCCCGTGACTTCCTTTGGGAACTCGCGGTCGGTCTGCGCGCCCGCCCCCGCGCCGGCGATGATGTGTTCTCGCTGTGGCGCCGCGTCAGCGATCGGCTGCGCGAAAACCAAATTTTGAATCGGAACACGGCCATCGCCTTGGATGACGCCGACGAAGCAGCCCACGAGATGCTCATCTGCGTGCTGCGGCTGCTCAAGTCGCACCCTCGCGATACGACCTTGATCCTGGCGGCTGACCCGGCGCGATTGACGCGACTGGGCGGCGATCTGCTGCAGCTCTCGCAACTGCGGATCCACCTGGAACCCTGGGAAGCCGGCGACGTGCGAGAGTACTTGCAGACGAGCCTGACTCGCGTTGGCGCCGATCCGGAACTGTTCGACGACTCCGCCGTCGCACGGCTGCACGAATTGTCCGGCGGCCTGCCGCGCTGGGTCGCCCATCTGGCCGAACTCACCTGGCTGGCTGCTGCCGGCCGTGAACTGGACGGCATCGACGCGGACGTGGTGGATTCCGCGTACGAGGCGTTGAGCGCCTCGTACCACGCCGTGCCCACCGCATGTGTCTAGCGCCGCTTCCGGCTAGCCCGGCCAGTCACCGGAGAAGACCTCCGCCGCCGGCCCCGTCATGTAGACGTGATTGTCGGCTTCGTCCCAGTGCAGCTCCAAATCTCCGCCGCGCAGATGGTTGACGATCCGCCGGGCCGTGCGGCCCGTCAGCACGCCGGCCACGCACACGGCGCTGGCCCCCGTGCCGCAGGCCCACGTTTCGCCGGAGCCGCGCTCCCAAGTCCGCTGCCGCACCTCGCCTGTTCCCAAGACCTCGACGAATTCCACATTGACCTTGGCCGGAAAATGCGGGTCCAACTCGATCTTCGGACCGTAACCCAGCACCAACTCGTCCGTCGCCTGCTCGACAAAGATCACGCAATGCGGATTGCCCATCGACACGCTGGTCACGCGGAAAGTCCGCCCCGCAATGCTCAAAGCGGCGTTGACGACGGGATCGCCCGGCAAGGTGGTCGGGATGCGCTCCGCGGCCAGAATCGGAGGCCCCATGTCGACGCGAACCTTGCCCACCAGTCCGCCCGCGGTGGCGACGCTCAAAGACAGCACGCCCGCCTTGGTCTCGATCCGCAGTTCCGGCTTGCGGGCAATGCCGTGGTCGTACACGTATTTGGCCACGCAACGGATGCCGTTGCCGCACATCTCCGCTTCCGACCCGTCCATGTTGAACATCTGCATGCGGGCGTCGGCCCGATCCGACGGCAGGATCAGGATCAAGCCGTCGCCGCCGACGCCGAACCGCCGATCGGAAATGCGGCGAGCCAATTCCGGCAAATCGGCCGGCAACGCCTCCTGAAAGCCGTTGACATACACGTAATCGTTCCCGGCGCCGTGCATCTTCGTGAATCGCACCTCAACCTCCCTTCGAACGAAAAAGGGGGCAGGACTCTTTTTCGGAAAAGAGTCCTGCCCCCTTTTTTTCTTTGCAGGTATCACGGATGATCTCGCCGGCCCGGCGGACATCTGCTTCGTCCACGTCCAAGTGTGTTACGGCGCGGATCTTGGTGGGGCTGAAGGCGAGGACCAGCACGCCGGCCTCGCGCAGCATGGTCGTTATGTGAGCCGCCGAGCCCAACGCCGGATCGACGCGGAAAATGACCATATTGGTGTCCGTCTCCGGCGGTTGCAACTCCAGACCCGCCGTAGCCCGGATCGCGTCCGCCAGGATTTTCGCATGGGCGTGGTCTTCGGCCAGGCGGGCGACATGGTGGTCCAGGGCGTACAGCGCCCCCGCCGCCAGAATGCCCACCTGCCGCATGCCGCCGCCCAGCATCTTGCGGTGGCGCCGGGCGATGCCGATCAGGTCTCGCGGCCCGGCCAGCAGCGAGCCAATCGGCGCTCCCAAACCCTTGCTGAAGCACACGCTGACGGTGTCGAAGTGCTGAGCCCAGTCGCCCACCGCGATCCCGCTTGCTACCGCCGCGTTGAACAGCCGCGCCCCATCCAAGTGCCGCTGCAAGCCGTTCTGGCCGGCCCAGCGGCAGATCTCGACCACGTTCTGATAGGGCTGGATTCGGCCGGCGCCCCGATTGTGCGTGTTCTCCAGCCACACCAACCGCGTGCGGACCGAGTAGTCATGGTCGGGACGAATCAATTCCCGCAACTGATCGACGTGCAGCACGCCGAATTGCCCCTGGACCGTCCGCGTCGCCACGCCGGTCAGTTGAGCGTAGGCTCCCTGCTCGTAATTGTAGACGTGGCTGTCCCCATCACAGATCAACTCGTCACCCGGCTGGCAGTGCAGCCGCACGGCAATCTGATTTGCCATGGTGCCCGACGGAACGAAGATCGCCGCTTCCTTGCCCAACAACTCGGCACATCGGGATTGTAGACGCTCGACGGTGGGGTCAACGTCGATCACATCGTCACCCACTTCGGCGGCGGCCATCGCGGCCCGCATTGCCGGCGTGGGCTTGGTGACCGTGTCGCTGCGCAAGTCGATTAGGGGAGGCATGGCAGGGTTCGGTGATCGGTAATCGGTAATCGGCGTCGGACGGGGCGGTTCTTGTGAGTCGTGGGACAGGAGGGTAAGTTACCATGCTGCGGCAGTGTTTTCCAGGGGGAAGGCGAAGGCCGGCGGGTGAACCTTATGGAGCCGAAGAGGGTTGGCGCTGAGCCCTGGAGGGCTGTTTTCTCTTGGGGGAATCCGTTAGACTTGTGGGGGCAGCAGCGAGTTTTTTTGTCACCGCCCACGATGCGAGGAGATCACCATGACACCGCGTTGGATTTGGCCTGGACTCATTTTGGCGGCCACGTCCGTGTCGCTGTGCCCGAAGTCGTCCGCAGCCGCCGAACTGCCCAATGTTGTGATCGTGTACATCGACGACATGGGCTACGCGGATATCGGCCCCTTCGGTGCCCAGGGCTACTCGACGCCCAACCTGGACCGCATGGCCCGTGAAGGGCGTGTCTTCACCGACTTCTACGTGGCACAAGCGGTCTGTTCCGCTTCCCGTGCGGCCTTGATGACCGGCTGCTACAGCGTCCGCGTGGGCATTTTGGGGGCGCTGGCCCATCAAGCCAACCACGGCATCAATGCCTCGGAAATGACGCTGGCCGAAGTCGTCAAGCAGAAGGGATACGCCACGGCGTGCTATGGCAAGTGGCATCTCGGCCATCATCCCAAGTTCCTGCCGAACCATCATGGTTTCGACGAGTACTTGGGATTGCCCTACTCCAACGACATGTGGCCATTTCATCCGACTGCGGGTGATCGCTTCCCCGATCTGCCGCTGATCGAGGGCACGCGCGTCATCGACGCCAACGTGACCGGCGAAGACCAGGAGCAGCTGACGACCTTGTACACGCAGCGCGCCGTGCAGTTCATCGAAAACAACAAAGATCGGCCCTTCTTCATCTACTTGCCTCACAGCATGGTCCATGTGCCGCTGTACGTATCCGACAGGTTCCGGGGCAAGAGCCAGCGTGGCTTGTTCGGCGACGTCGTGATGGAACTCGACTGGTCCGTGGGCCAAATCATGGACACGCTCCGGAAACATCAGTTGGACCGCCGCACGCTGGTCATCTTCACGTCGGACAACGGTCCGTGGCTTAGTTACGGAGATCATGCAGGGTCAGCCGGTCCCTTGCGGGAGGGCAAAGGGACCATGTTCGACGGCGGATGCCGCGAGCCCACGGTGATGTGGTGGCCCGGCAAGATTCCCGCTGGCACGGTGTGCAAAGCGCCCGCCATGACCATCGACATCCTGCCGACGCTCGCCCACTTGGTCGGGGCCAAGTTGCCGGACCACGCGATCGACGGCCGGAACATCTGGCCGCTGATCGCCGGCGAGCCGGGCGCCAAGAGTCCGCAGGAAGCTTACTTCTTCTACTGGGGCCAGGAACTGCAGGCGGTCCGGATGGGCAAGTGGAAGCTGCACTTCCCGCACTCGTACCGGACCTTGGGCGGCAAACCGGGCGGCACTGGCAGCAAACCCGCGCCGTACGAGAACGCCAAGATCGAACTGGCGCTGTTCGACTTGGAGACCGACCCCGGCGAAACGAAAAACGTCGCTGGCGAGCATCCCGATGCCGTCGCCAAAATCGAGGAGTTGGCGGAGCGTATGCGCGCGGAATTGGGCGACTCGGCGACCAAGCGGAAAGGTGCTGGCGTCCGCGAGCCTGGCCGTCTCCAGGAAGGCGACCTGCGGTTCAACTGGGTCCCTGGACAACCGTTGCCGGTCGAGCCAGCGCCGCAACCAGCGGTTTCCTTGCCCGCACGGAAGCAAAGAGAATAGACCGCTGGCGGTTTCGCCGACAGCTTGCGATTTGCAGCACGGTGCTGCTTGGGGACGTGGCCATCCGCCGTCGGGTTTTGCGTCTCTAAGACGCAACTCTCGCCCCGGCAACGCCTTAGCAGCGTTCGAGAAACAGTTTCTTGCCGACCATCACACGGAGTGTGATGGCTACTCTACGGGTTTGCGGTCATTGACTTTCTCGTTCTGTGCTGCTATACATGGGGGGAATCAATCCATTTTTGGCACGAATCACGCTTCCCTGCCGCCTCAGTTCCGTAATCTCACTGACAGGACGGTTGGTTGGCTGATCCGTTTGTTGCGTTCGTTCCCATACACAACGCTTACGGCTTACCGTCATCTTCCCCGCGTCCCAGCTAGGTTGCCGTGACGAGGGGGCAATTCTTAAAGGGCAAAACTAATGCTGAAGCGACTTCGTGGATTTACACTGGTGGAATTATTGGTCGTGATTGCGATTATCGGGATTCTGGTCGCATTGTTGCTGCCAGCGATCCAGGCCGCTCGCGAGGCGGCTCGCCGGACAGAGTGCAACAACAATCTCAAGCAGTGGGGCGTCGCGCTGCACAACTACCACGATACCGTCAAGAGATTTCCGCCGGGCGCCGTCTTCTACGGCGACCCCAACAATCGCGGCTCAATTCACGTCCGGCTGCTCCCGTACATGGAACAGTCGGCCGTGTACGATCTGTTCGACTTCAATACCTCAACCGACAATGCGCGAATACCCGCGTTGCCGGACGGAAACACACGGCTGCTGGCGGTCACGATACCGGCGCACCTGTGCCCCAGCGACGGCAGCACGATGATCAAGTTGGGCAACGTCCCGGACCAGGTCCAGGTCTCCAACTACTATCCATCGAGCGGCCCCACGGCGGATATCTCGAACAGTCCCACGTGTTCCTGCAGCGAACACCCGCTGTGGCAAAGCTACTCCTCGCCGGGAACGAGCGTAGGCCGCCCCGCGGGCCCGTTCAGCCGCCAGGGCTGGAACTACTGTTGCCCGATGGCCGACGTGACGGACGGTCTTTCGAACACCATCTTTGTTGGGGAAGTGCGGGGCGATTGCTCGAATCACGTCCGGGTCGGTTGGAGCAACTCAAACAAGTGGGGCTGTTTCACGCAGATCCCCATCAACTATGACTCGTGCGCCGCAGACCCGGCTGCGGCGGGCGGTAATGGCTGCAAGGCCCGCTGCAACTGGAATACGGAGGTCGGCTTCAAGTCCAGGCACCCCGGCGGAGCCCAGTTCGTATTCGGGGACGGTTCCGTCCACTTCCTCTCCGAGTCCATCGACCATTGGACCTATCAGTATTTGGGCGACAAACAAGACGGACGGGCGGCGACCATACCGTAAGGAAAGGAGAGCGCGCAATGCCGAGATGGAACATTGTCCGGTCCGCGGGGAAACTGACTGTGTTCGTAATGCTGGCGGCGCTGGCCGGCTGTGGTCCGGAAGGCAGGGAGACGATCAAGGTGACAGGCGTGGTCACGCTGGACGGCCAGCCCGTGGCGGATGCCGGCGTGATGTTTTCCGGGCCCGAGGGCGGCAGCCCGGTCACCACCAAGACCGACGCTTCCGGCGGTTTCACCGTCCAGGCCGTGCCGGGGTTGAACAACGTGGCCGTGTCGAAAACGGAGACCAGTGGCGAAGCGCCGGCGCAGGAGGACGGGACTATGCCGACGGACGGCGGCAAGGTCGAAGTCAAATCGCTCATCCCCGCGAAGTACGCCGACTTCCGCAATTCCGGCCTGACCGTTGATGTCGCCAAGGGGATGGACACAGTCCGTCTCGAACTGGCGTCACCCTGAAGCACGAACCCCTTTAGCACCGTTCGAGACATAAGTGGCGTAAGCTTCCAGCTTGCGATCCCGCTATCTGCCGCAAGCTGGAAGCTTACGCCACGCAGAAATCGGACAGTAGTTTCTCGAACGGTGCTTAGCTGGCCCCCGCCTAACGCAGACTTCCCGTGGCGGGCGCCGCCGGATTGTCGCCGACTTTCGGCGCGTCCTGGCTGCGGTCGCTAGGCGAACCCCCCGCCGGGTTATTCGCGTCCCGCAACGGACTGCCGCCGTAGAACTGCGTGGTATCCTCGGCCACCAACCGAGTTTCCGGATCGGAGCACTGGACGGCCGCCCGGAAAACATGGCTCCCGTCGCGCTGAGCTCTGGCGGTGACCGTCAGTTTCATCGTCTCCTTCGGGTTGATCCGCGCGATCGGCTGGAAGAGCACCTGGCCCGCCTGAATCTCGCCCGGCATCCCGTCGGTCGCGACCGGCTCGATGCCCTCGGAGAACTGGGCCACCACGTGGACCTGGCCGGCCGCCTTGGTCCCGCGATTGAAGACGCTGATCTCGTAGACCACGTCCTGACCGACGCGGATCGGGCCCTTGGGATCGTTGACCGTCAACTTCAAGTCAGCGACGGATTCGACCCGCGTGATCATGTTATCGGTCGACTCGACGCCGCCGTCGGCCCGGGCGGCGACTTGAAACTGGACGTCGCCGTCCGCCGTCATTTCACAGTCGAAATGGAACTCGCGTTCGGTCCCGGGCGCAAGGTCTCCCAACTGCCAGACCATGCCCGTCGCCTCCGGCCGGACATTGCCTTCGCCCTGCAAATAGCGGACCCCCTGGGGCATGCGCACCAGGACGCTGGCATTGCGGGCCACCGCGTTGCCCTGGTTGGCGACGCGCACGGCGTAACTGGCAGTGGAACCGACAAACCCCATTTCCGGACCAGCGGACTGAACCGCCAATTCGGCCCGTTGGACCGACACCGGGTGTACGGATTCCTGCTTCAGGCCGCCGGCCCCCGTGGCCGTGGCCGCGATTTGCATCGTGCCCGTCTGGCGAGCCGTGACTTCGAAGTCGAGATTCTTGCTCGTCCCAGCCGGAACGGTGCCGACATTCATGGTGTCCGAGGTGTTCGGACCCAGCGATACGTTGACGGCCACGTCCCTCGCGTCACCCGTGCCGGGGTTCGAAAGCACGATGGAAAAGACTTTCGTATCGCCGTACACGATTTCCTTGGGGCCGTTGAGCACCATTTCCAGGAGGGCCCGCTTGACTTCGACGCGCGCCGTCGACACCACCGGCTTGATCGACCAATCGACCGACAGTTCGATCGGCTGTTCGGCCGTGGGCACCAGCTTGACCGTCAACTCGCTGGCGGCTTGCGTCTGCAGCCGCTCCAGGGTCCACATGACTTGCGTCACGCCTGCGTCCGTCTGGACTCGCGCCTCGCCCGTTCCGGCTTCGCTGGCCACAACCCGCGCCATCTCGGGAACTCCGATGCGCACCATCACGCCCGCGGCATCGGCTTGGCCTTGATTGAGCACACGAACCTTGAACGCGGCCTCCTCGCCAAGCATCGCCGCTGCCGGTCCGACGACGTCCACGCCGATGGCGGGACCAACGTTCTTGACCAGCGTCGTGGGCGAATCGCTCGCGGCGGGCATCGAACCGGCAGCCTGCTGAGCAGAATCAGCCTGCTGGATCGGCACCGGCTTGGCGGCCACACCCGGCGGCGCGCTGCCCAGCATTTGCGGACGCTGGGTGCGCCGGGACGAAATTCGCGGCCCGCCTGCATCGTCCACGTCCGAAGTCCGCGGGGCGGTGGGCGAGGGAGGCATGGCGAGCGCCGTCTCCGTTGCCGCGCCAGGACTGGCCGGAGCACGTTGGGCCGGTGGTGGCGGGGCCATGATCGCCGTCGAAGCTGGCGGAGCAGGCGGCGATGCGACCGCAGATGTCGGCGCCCGATTGCTCGCCCCGGCACCTGCAGCACTTGGCGCAGGAGCGGTCGGCGCAGGAGTTGCAGCAGGGGAGGAGTCTCGTTTCAATACCGACCGCAGCGCCGTGGATGACGGAGCCTCGTCGGAAACCAGCACTATTTCCGCCTCGTGACGCGCAGCCGAGGAGCGAGCCGATCGTTCACTCGTACCGTGGGACGCGCCGAGTTGGCCACCCGCGGACCGGAACCGCGCCGCATCTTGAGCTTGGACCAACGCGGCCACGACACAACCGACCAGAACGACAGACACCGTACCAGGGATCAGGCGAGACATGGCTTTTTCCTGCAAGATGTCAAGGA
>Ga0302237_1002167_pt1 | contig 12442 bp, 10 predicted proteins | sample AAG_UR_Ala_MG_FD_193530 | JGI IMG/M metagenome (GOLD analysis project Ga0302237, IMG submission 193530) | Enriched activated sludge microbial communities from anaerobic digester in WTTP, New Holstein, Wisconsin, United States - AAG_UR_Ala | ecosystem: Engineered > Bioreactor > Anaerobic >...
CATTTCGCCCAAGGTCGCCGTGCGGACGTCGTTCAGCAGGTGGACCCGGCAGCCGGCCTCGGCGGCCAACATGTCCCAGATGGGGACATCGCGCCAGTTGGTTGGAAAGTTGGGCAGGAACATGGTCTTGCCCGCTTTCAGGTCCAACAATCCGGGCACGCCGACACCGCAGGCGACCGGCGGTGCTCCGGCGGCTGCGGCCAGTTCGTGGACCAGCTGGCCCATGCGCGCCAGGACGCGCTGCGGACCTTCGTGCGACAGGGTCGGCATGCTGCGTTCGGCCAGGATCCGGCCGTCCGTTGCGGCAATGGCGGCCTGCGTGGTGGCGCCGCCGAGGTCCAATCCAACGTACATGTCCATGACGGGTGCCTCCCTGGGGTGCCGGCGTTGAGCTACGATTGCCCGATTCCTTGTTTTCCCGAGCGCGTTTTGAACAGGAGGGAACAGAGATAACAGTCCCGATCTTGTCTGCCATCATCACGCGGAGCGTGATGGCTACGCTGCGATCATCACGCGGAGCGTGATGGCTACGCTGCCATCATCACGCGGAGCGTGATGGCTACTGAGGATTCACCGATCTTTGATACCTTATCCCGTTGCGGCGTCAAGGGCGGGCGCTGGGAAACACAACGTTCAGCTGTCGATCGCGTTGGATATGCTCTTCCTGCCAGCGGATGGCGTGCCCCTCGAACATTTCCGGCGTCAGCCGGAAGAACCGTCCGATTTGGGCCAGCGTGGTCTTGGACTGCTCCTGATCGCGCTGGCTGACATGGGCCGAGATGACCAGCAGGAAGTAGGGGCCGCGGTCGGGCACGCGCAGCTGGAAGCGGCCCTCCGGGTCCGTGCGCGCGTAGTCGCCGCCGAGACCGCGGATGGTCTGCAGCCCGGCATGGTTTTCGTCGGGCGGCGTGTCCTGGGGCCGCAGCCCGACGGTTTCCACCTTCTGCTCCGGCCGCAGATCTCGCGGCACGACGATCACGGCGGCACCGTCGTCCGGCACGGTCTGGCCCGTCGCCCGTTCGATCGCCACCACACCGGAGATCAGGCAGGTCTGCGGCCCCGCGTTTTCCAGCGGGGACGTGGGGGAACATCCTCGCCCGACCAGAATTCCCACGAGCAGACTCATCACAGCCACGACTCCCAGCAGCGCACCCTGCGCGTACAGGATGCTGCGCGGAACGGCGACTTTGTCCGGATCCAGCGACGCTTGAAACCCGGCCAGCGACGAACTCTCATCGTCATCCGCGGCGTAGACCAGTTCGGCCTCGGAATCGTAGACCAGGAATTCCGCCAGCGGATCGCCCTGCGCCGGCTGGGCGGGCGCCGCCGCTTGCGCCGGCCTGTCGGCCACCTCCCGCGGAGGCTCCGGGACCGTCAGCGCCTGCTGGCACTTCGGGCATTTCGCCCGCGATCCGGCCTTGCGCGAGCTGACGCTCAGACGCGCTCCGCAATGCTCACAGGCAAACTTGATAGGCATGTTCGTCGCGTGTTTCCGATCCAGACGCTTGGCGGGGCGCCGTCCACCATCACTCGTCGCCGGTGTCCGGGGTGTCGTCGTCGCGGAGTGCCTTCAGTCCCAGAACGCACAGCAAGAGGAGCATATCGGTGACGGCCAGCACCAGCACGCCGGCTGCGATCCAGCGCAGGACCCGCGCCCCAGCCTCGTCCTGCATCGCCTGCGTCAGCGCAGCAGCGCCCATCAGCACCGCAAACGCAAAGACCATCAGCGGCAGGGCGAACACCAAAGTCGTCAAAACGCGTCGAGGAATCAATGGGGGCTCCTGCGGGCGCGAGGTTGTCTGCAGCAAAGGACTTAACCGGCTGCGCCGGGATCTGAAATCCTAATCTTCCACCGAATCCTATAGGCTAGATTTTGAGGATTAGGGCACGGGGTGTCAATCCATGGCAGGGGTCGATGCCAGTACCGGAGAGACCGGGCATCGTAGGCGTGTCGCTCCGCGCCACGATTCCGCTCGCGGAGCGAGCGGTCTACGATGGGGACTCGACATGCGGGGAACCAGGGCGTATTCTGGTCCGAGAGATGAACGCCGTCGCCCGGTGCGAGTTGGCGACTACTATCTCTTGTCGAATAAATACTGAGATTCGCATTTGAAAACCGCCAATAGGAGTCTACCCGTGATTGCACGAACCCTGCAAATGGTTGTGACGGCCATTGGAATCGCGGCGCTCATGGCCGCCATTGCAGCCGGCGCTCGGGCCGGCCAGCCGAATTACCCGCCGCAGCCGACCGTGATCGAGTACACGGTCGATCCGGCCTGGCCGAAGCGTCCCGACGAATTCGGGCCGCGGGCCGCCGTGCCGGGGGTCGCCGTCGACCGCGAGGATCGCATCTGGTGCCTGGAACGTTGTCGCGTCCCGGTGCAGGTGTACACCAGCGGCGGCGAGTTGGTCACGAGCTGGGGACAAGACCAATTTAAAAGCCCGCACAGCGTACGGTTCGACAGCCAGGGAAACGTTTGGATCACGGATCACTCGGCCCACGTGGTCAAGAAGTTCACGCCCGAGGGCCGGTTGCTGCTGACGCTGGGCACGCCGGGCCAACCGGGAGAAGACGAGACGCATTTCAACGGTCCGACGGATACGGCGATGACTCCCGCGGGCGACGTGTTCATCAGCGACGGCTACGGCAATCGCCGCGTGGTGCATTTCGACGCGCAGGGCAAGTTCGTCAAGGCGTGGGGCCGGTACGGCAGCGGATCGGGCCAGTTCTGCCTGCCGCACCAGATCGTCGTCGATTCCCGCGGCACGTTGTACGTGGCCGACCGCAATGCCGGCCGGATCCACTTGTTTGATCAACAGGGCAAGGCGCTCGGCGAGTGGAACCACTTGATCATGCCGTGGGGTCTGTGCATCACCGCCGGCGACGAGATCTGGGCTTGCGGTTCCTCGCCCCAGTCCTGGTACCGCGATGGCAGCTATCCGCCTCCCAAGGATGCGATCTTCCTGCGGTTTGCGACCGATGGCCGAGTGCGGCAAGTGTGGACCGTGCCGGTCGGCCAGGACGGCCAGGAGCAGCCGGGCCAGTGCAACTGGCTGCACGCCGTCGCCGTCGACTCGCAGGGCAACCTGTATGCCGGGGACATCAACGGCAAACGCATCCAGAAATTCGTCCGCAATTGACAAGACTCAGTTACATCAGGCCGCTGTTGTTGGGTCCCGGCGGCCGCGAAGACAGGCATGGACCCGTGAACCGTCACTGACGTTGTAACCACTCATTGAGGAGTCCTCAGCCCATGAACGCGAACTGCAACCGCCGCAATTTCCTGAAGGCCACCGCCCTTGGCGCTACGGCCATGTCCCTGTCCGCCCGCAGCTACGGGCGGATTATGAACGCCAACGAGCGCATCCGGCTCGCCCAGATCGGCTGCGGCGGCCGCGGCATCCGCGCGCACATGATGGGCGTCCACAAACACGACAAGGATCAGAACGTCGAGTACGTCGCCGTGTCCGACCCGTGGCGCGTCGCGCGGGAAGAAGCTGCGGCGTTCTGCAAGGAGTGGTACGGCGCCGAGGCGAAGAAGTTCGTCAGCTATCGCGACATCATGGCCCTGAACGACGTGGACGCCGTGCTCATCGCGTCGCCCGACCATCATCACGCCATCCAACTGGAAGCCGCTGCCAAGGTCAAGAAGCACGTTTATGTCGAAAAGCCGATGGCTCGCAACGTGCCGGAACTGCTCCGTGCGGTCGACGCGGTCAAGGCCGCCGGGATCGTCGTGCAGGTCGGCACGCAAATCCGCAGTCTGCCCACCAGCACCGGCTGCCGCGAGCTGTGGAAATCGGGCATTCTGGGCAAGGCCTCGCGGATCGAGCAGTGCCGCAACGGCGAGCGGCCCTACTGGTACGGCTTCCTCAAGGACATCAAGAAGGAAGACATCGACTGGAACGAGTTCCTGATGGACGCCCCCAAGCGGCCGTTCGATCCCGGCGTCTACTCCGGCTGGTACGGCTACCTCGACTACACCGACGGACCGGTGGCCAACCTGGGGTGCCACTTCATCGACCTGTACAACTACATCGCCGGCCTGCAGTTCCCGACCAGTTGCGTGTGCAACGGCGGCGTGTTCACGTGGAAGGACGAGCACAACTTTACCTGCCCGGACCACGTCGAGGCGTTGTGGGTGTATCCCGAGGGCCTGATGGTCGCCTACTCGAGCAACTTCGGCAACGGCGGCGGCAACCGGCACCGGTACTTCTGCGAGAAGGGCCAACTGATCCTCGACAACTGGAGCATCCCGACCTACAGTGCCGAAGGCGGTCCGAAGCGCGACGGCAGCATCCGCGGCGTGGTCGAGGTGAAAGCCATCGAGACGCCGGACCATTTCCTCGACTGGCTGCAATGCCTGAGAAGCGGCAAGCCGACGCGGGCCCCGATCGAAGCCGGCTACCAGCACTCGGTGGCCTGTTTGATGGCGGTGGAATCGTTCCGCTCCGGCCGCCGCACAACCTACGATCACACCACGCGCACCATCAACGCCAGTTAGCATCGTTCGAGGAAACGAAATGAAACGGAATCTGATCTGCTCGTTCGCCCTGCTGCTCGGAGCATCCGCCGCGGTCTCTGCGGGGGACTGGCCTACGTACTTGGGCGACTATGGACGGACGGGGGCGACGGCGGAGCAGCCGGCGCTGCCGCTGCGGCAGGCCTGGCTGTTTTCGTCAACGGCCGTTCCGCGGCGCACGTGGACGGAGGCGGTGGGACGGATCATCGAGGGCAAGGAGATCGGCGACCGCGTGCGGTTCGACGACGCGCTGCAAGTGGCGGTGGTAGGCCCGCGCGTCTTTTTCGGCTCGTCCGTCGACCACCAGGTTCGCTGCTTGGACCTGCACTCCGGCAAAGAGATCTGGCGCTTCTTTACGGACGCGCCGATTCGGCTGGCCCCCAGCGTCGCGGCGGGCCGGGCGTATGTCGGTTCCGACGACGGTTACACGTACTGCCTGGACGCCGAGTCCGGGAGTCTGGTCTGGAAGCAGCGACTGGGGCCGGGCCAGGAATGGTTTCTGGCCCGCGGCGAGATGATCTCCCGCTGGCCCGTGCGGACCAGCGTGCTGGTTGACGAAGGCGTGGCCTATTTCGGAGCGGGCATTTTTCCGCACGAGAACGTTTACCTGGGCGCGGCCCGCGCCGCCGACGGCACGCTGCTGTGGCGAAACGACAACCTCAGCCACCTGGATGCCGGGCGCAACGACCTTTCACCGCAAGGCTACCTGCTGGCGACGGCGGACACGCTGTACGTTCCTTCGGGACGGTCGCGTCCCAAGGCCGTCAGTCGAACCACCGGGGAACTCATCGGCGGGGGAGCCGCCGCGCTGAGCCTCGCCAGTACGGCCATCGCCGGAACGGACGCGCTGATCGCCGGCGGGCGTCTGCAGTCGTACTCGCTGGGCACGCACCTGGTCGTGGTCGAGGACGCTTACTACGTCACGGCCGGCCGCGAACTGCTGCGGACCAAGCGAAAAGAATTCACGGCGGCGTGCAACGAGCGTGTCAGGATTGCGAACGAGTTGCGCGATTTGGCCCGCAAACTGCCGGGCGCCGGCGACCAGGCCGGCGCGATGCGCCAGCGGATGGCGAAGTTGCGCAAGCGCGTGCAGGAAATCGTCGATGTGGGCGTGGTCTGGCGGAGGCCGTGCGCGGCGGATGCCAGCTTGATCGTCGCGGGCGGCACGGTGTTCGCCGGCGGAGAAGGAAACGTCACCGCGTTCGAGACGGCAGCGGGCCAGGAGATCTGGAAGGCCGACGTCGAGGGCCAGGCTCGAGGGCTTGCCGTCGCTTCGGGCAACCTCCTGGTCAGTACCACGGCGGGCAAGATCTACTGTTTTGCCGGCACGCCAGCGGCGGACGCAGCGACCAATGCACCGGCCGGCGCAACGGCTGCGGACCATCCGTTCACGGCGGACGAGTGGACTGCCGTGTACCAGCGTGCCGCCGAGGAAATTCTGCAAACCACGGGCGTGAAACGGGGGTACTGCCTGGTTGTGGGCAGCCAGCAGGGACGGCTCTCGCTGGAATTGGCGCGCCGCAGCGAGCTGAAGATCTTCGCCGTCGAGCCGGACGCAAAGAAGGTCCAGGAATCTCGCCATTGGCTGGCGGCAGCGGGTCTGTACGGCCATCGCATCACGGTGCATCAGGCCGATCTGGACGCGATTCCGTACTCGAACTATTTTGCCAATCTGATCGTCTCGGACAGCTTGCTTTCGACGGGTGCGATTCCGGGCGACCCGGAAAAACTGGCTCGGCACCTCAAACCGGCCGGCGGCGTCATCGCCCTGGGCCGTCCTGCCGGCGCGCCGGGCGAGGCCTTGTCGGAGACGGCGGCGAGAGCCTGGCTGGCGAAGATGCCCATCGCCGATCAGAGCGTCGTCCGGACCGTCGGATCGTGGGTCACGTTGACTCGCGGGATGCTGCCCGGCGCGGGCCGGTGGACGCACCAGTATGCCGATCCGGGCAATAGGGCCAGCAGCGACGACACGCTGGTCAAGGGCGGCCTGGGAGTGCTCTGGTACGGCGACCCGGGACCGGACCTGATGGTCAACCGCCACTTGGGAGCCGTCGGGCCGCTGGTCCTCAATGGGCGGATGTTCGTGCAGGGCGAAAACAGCCTGATGGCTTACGATGCGTTCAACGGGCAGCTGTTGTGGAAGGTGGAAAACCCGCAGTCGATTCGCACCGGGGTCTACCAGAATCGAAACCCCGGCAACCTGGCAGCCACGGACGAGCGGGTGTTTCACATGGCTCGCACCAAGGTCTACGAACACGATGCGGCGACGGGGGAAGTCAAACGCGTTCACGAACTGCCGCCGTCCGTCGATTCCAAGACCCACGAGTGGGGCTACGTCGCGATCCGTGACGGCGTGCTGTTCGGCACGGCAACTACGCGGCCGGAATTCATCGAATTGAATCTCCGCCGGCGGGGCAATCCGGGCGACGCGGCCACCGACAGCATCTTTGCGATCGACGCGGCCGGCGGCAAGCATTTGTGGGAGTACCAGGGCCAGAGCATCAACTTCCAAACCATCGCCATCGGGCCGGACCGGGTTTTCTTCATCGACAGTTCGGTGACAAGCGAGCAGCGGGAAGCGATCCTGCGGCAGGACAAGAGCGAGCTGGAACGTCTGGAAGGCGCCGCCCGCCAGAACGCCGAAGACCGCCTGAAGGCCCTCGACGTGCGGCTGGCCGTCGCCCTGGACGCGGCCACCGGCAAGGAACTCTGGTCCACGCCGGTGGACGTCACCGACTGCAGCGAGATCGGCATTGGCGGCGGCAAGCTGACGATGATGTACCACGACGGCGTGCTGATCCTGTGCGGAGCCAACGCCAACGGGCACTTCTGGAAGCAGTTCGTGGCCGGCGACTTCTCCCGCCGCCGGCTGGTGGCGCTGTGCGCGCAGGACGGGTACAAGATGTGGGCCAAGGACGCCAATTACCGGCACCGGCCCATCATCGTGGGCGACCGGGTGATCGCCGAGCCGTGGGCCTTCGACTTGAAATCGGGCGAGCAGAAGACGCGCGAACATCCGGTGACCGGAGCGGCCGTGCCGTGGAGCTTCATGCGGCCGGGGCACCACTGCGGCGCGATTTCGGCGTGCGCCAACATGCTGCTGTTCCGCAGCGGCTACACGGGGTTCTACGACCTGTTGAGTGACGCCGGCACGCAGCACTTTTCCGGGCATCGCCCCGGTTGCTGGATCAATGCCATTCCGGCCAGCGGCCTGGTGGTGATTCCCGAAGCCAGCGCCGGCTGCGTGTGCATGTTCTCGATCGCCTCGACGATCGTCATGGAACCGCGCGAGGCGCGCCGGCCGTGGAGTCTGTACAGCGGCGTGGGACCCACGACTCCGGTCCGGCAGATGTCGCTGAACTTCGGCGCGCCGGGGGACCGGCGGGACAAGCAGGGCAAGCTGTGGCTCGCGTACCCGCGGCCCACGCCGAACCCGTCGCTGGAGACGAGCCTGGATCTCAAGCTGCAGTTCGAGACCGAGTTCCAACCTGGGGGAGGTTTCTTCACCGCGGACGGAGACGCTTCAGAACGCAGTCCGTCACAGTGGGCCTGGGTTGTTTCTTCCGGGGCTCGGGGCGTAAAACGCCTCGCGCTGCCGCTGCGGGGCGCCGGCGACGGTCCAGGCACCTACCACCTGCGGCTCGTCTTTGCCCGTGCGGCAGGCGACCAGCCCGGCCGGCGCGTCTTCGACGTGCGCGTCCAAGGTGAGTTGGCCTGCCAAGGGGTGGACGCCGCCGCTGCGTCCGGCAACTCCGACGGCTTCGCCGTGCGGGAGGTCAAAAACGTTCCCGTGGCGGACCGGCTCGTGATCGAATTCGTCTCCGCCGACGCCTCGCCGGCACCCGTGCAGATGCCGATTCTGTGCGGCCTGGAAGTGGAACGTTCGAGCCCCTGATGGCCGCGATCAGTCGTAGATCCCTTTCATCTGCCAGGCGTCGAACGATTTCAGTTCGCCGTCCTGGCCCTGGGCGCGGAGCGATACGCCGAGGCTGTCTTCGCGGCCGGGATACACGCGGACCGCGACGCACTGCCGCCCGTTGACGAAGACCTCCACCACGCTGCGGTCGACAAACACGCGCAGCCGGAGCGGTTCGTTCTTGTCCAGGAACACCGGGGCCGTTTCCGGCGCTCGCGAACGCACGTCCGGCAACTGCGACGAGTATGACGAATCGATCGTGATCGAACTGAGCTGCCGTCCCTGCCAGAAGCACAGCCCGTTGGGATCGTTCAGCGAGCCCTCGGGGTTGACGTAGTGGTAGATCGGCCGATGCGGATCGCCCGCCAGCGCCTTTCGCGACTGGAGCATCCGCAACAGCAGCGGATTGGTCTTCAGTTGGGCTTCCTGTTCTTCCAGCGTGTCCGCAAAGGTGAATTGGGGAACCTTGGACGTGCGATCGCCGGACATGACTCGCGCAAAGTCGGGATCGGTGGGCGTGCGCAGTTCGTCGCACTGGAAAATGTGATCGGCGTTGATGTGCCCCCAACCGCCGGAGGCGGCGTCGACGATCTGCAGCGTAGCCGTCTTGCCCGCAAACTCCGCGACGTCCCAACCGTGCCAGTCCAGCGCTTCCTGGTTCTTGTCGTCCTTCGACCTTATTGCCGGGCGACACATTGGCTTGGCCGTTTCGCATATCGGCCAGACGCAAGTACACGATAGCGCGAAAATGAACCAGCGGTATTTCATGTGCCGCCCTCATGTTGTGGTGAGTGGGAACGCAAGCCTCGGCGAACGGTCCATCAGTTCGCGCCGGCATCTCAGGCGACCATGTCACGGCGTGCAGGCCGGGCCCCAATTGCCAACTGCGAATCTGATGGTGCTGGTACAGTATCCGTCTGACTCGCGGCCGCCGCAATGAGACGGCGGACAGAAACGATCGCCTGCCTCCGGCCGCAGGAATCGGAGCCGTTCCGATTCACCACGCTGCCTTGACGTTCGAGTCAACCTCGGCTAGGCTGGGAGAGGATGACGAAGCAACACCCCGAGCCAATTCCGGCGACGGAACACCGGCACCGACTTCGCCGAGTTACGGAGATCGCTCGGCGCTTCGGTTTTGCTGGGCGTATCGACTACCGGCACGTGCGGAGCAACGCTGGCGGAGCCCAGTACGGATTGGGCTCGTCGGTCGCGCACGATTTGCTGGTGATCTATGCCGAAGCATTTGTGAGAGACGCCGACCCGGAGGATTTCTCGCTGGAAGCTCTGGTTGCGCACGAGTGTGGCCATCAACTTGTGCATCGAAACGCCGATTGGCAGCGAGTTCTGACGGGACCGATAACGTCAGCGGCGGAGGAGGTGCTGGCCTCGGTGGCAGGATCCGTGCTCGTGGAGCGTCCCGCCGACCGCGAGAACCTGGTACTCAAGGCCATCCACGATGCGGTGAGATGCGGCTTGGACTTCGACGCTGCCAGCCAGTTGGTTTTCGAGTTGCGGCGACTGCTGGAGAAGATGCGATGATGGGGAACAAGAAACTTGCACAAATCCGGGACGAACTGGCACAGGAAATCGAGCGTGCCGGCCTGGAACCCGCGGAATGGTGTCAACGGCAATTGCAGAGACTGGAAGCTAAGACGCGTCCGGATCCCGCTGATCTGGAATCCCTCCGGTTGATTCGTGATGCTCTGGCATCGCTACGCGAGCCGCTTCATGTCGGCGCCGAGTGATCGGGGCAGTCGAGCAGCGAAACAATCCTCGTGCGATTCGGATGCTTCGAGCACCTCCATGATGCTTCTCAGCCAGCGACTCGACAACTTGATGTCGGTCTTTCGCCCGTGAAGGACCCGTGTCCCAGTACTCCAATTCTCTCTCAACGGACAGGAGCGATCGATGAGACAGTACTTCCTTGCTTGCGTTTTGGCCATGTTTGCCGCCCTCGGAGCCGTTGGCGATGGCCGTACTGCAACGGCTCAGACTGCCGAGACCGCGGCGGTCAAGATTGCCACGTTCGACGTGGACGCGACACCGCCCTTGGGCTCGGCGATGGCTTACGACCCCGTCAAACGGCTGGGCGAATTGACGCTCCGTTGCCGCGGCATTGTCTTGATCGGCGCGGACAAACCGATGGTCGTGTGCGCGGTGGACTGGATCGGCATCGCCAATGAAGGACAAGACGCCTTTCGCGATGCGCTGGCCGAGGCGGCGGGAACGATTCGCGACCGCGTGGCGGTACACACGGTACACCAGCACGATGCGCCGGGCTGCGATTTCACTGCGGAGGGGATCATTCGCGAACTCGGTTTAGCGGATTACGGCCGCTTCGAGGGGACCTTTCATCGCCAGGTCATTCAGCGCGCCGCCGGCGCCATCCGCGCGGCGCTGCCTGCGGCTCAGGCCGTGACCCATTACGGGTGGGGCGCGGCGGAGGTGAAAGAGGTCGCGTCCAACCGCCGCATTCTGGGACCGGACGGCCGCGTCCGGGCGACGCGTTACACTACCACGCGAGACCCCGCGCTGCGCGCCGAGCCGGAGGGAGTGATTGACCCGCAAGTATGCTTGCTTTCCTTCTGGAACGAGGACCGGCCGCTGGCCGTGCTCAGCTACTATGCGTGCCATCCGCAGAGCTACTACCGCACCGGTGTACCCAGCCCCGACTTTCCCGGCATCGCGCGCTTCATTCGCGGCCAGGACGTCCCCGACGCCCTGCACGTCCACTTCAACGGTGCGGGCGGCAACATTGGCGCCGGCAAATACAACGACGGCGCCAAGGAAAACCGCATGCGGCTCGCGGAGCGTCTGGCGGACGGCATGAAGCAAGCCTATGACGCGACCGAAAGACGCCCGCTGGCCGCCGGCGATCTCGGCTGGCAGACGGTGCCCGTACGTTTGCCCGTCGCGGCGCATTTGAAAAAGGAGGAGCTGATCCAGGCCTTGAAGACGGAACCCGCACGCGGCTACATCGCCAAGGCCGACCAGTTGGCATGGCTGCAGCGCTGCGAGGCGGGCCACGCCATCGACATCGCCTGCTTGCGGGTCGGCCAGGCGCGCGTGCTGCACATGCCGGGCGAGCTACTTGTCGAGTACCAACTCGCCGCCAAGGCGATGCGTCCCGATCTGCACGTCGCGATGGCGGCCTACGGCGAGTACGGTCCCGGTTACATCGGCCCCGCCGCGGCGTATGCTGAAGGCGGCTACGAAACGAGCCCCGGAGCCAGCAACGTGACCCCCGAAGCCGAGCCAATCTTGACCGCGGCGATGAAGGAATTGCTCGAGGTGAAGCCCTGATGCGGTTGATCGCGGCACTGGCGAGCAGGAACGGCCAAGACCGTTTGCTGCTCGAGGACGCCCTCCAGTACAATAGCAGCGGGGCCCTTGCACAAAGTCCCGCGGAAATGACTATAATCATCGCTGTGATACGGGCCTGTTGAGTTCGTGTCTGTCCAGGCCGAGCAATCACCTCGTTTACCACCCCCGACTGAACACCAGGAGAAACGCATGAACCTCTCACGACGACAAATGCTCCAGTTGACCGCCGGCGCGGCCGCCACGTCGATCTTGGGTACCCGATGGGCTCAGCCCGCTGGGGCCGCTCCGGCGAAGAAGATCCCGATCGGACTGGAACTCTGGTCCGTCCGGCAACTGTGCGAGAAGCAGCTGCCGATGGTGCTGAAGGCCGTTGGCCAGATGGGCTACGACGCCGTCGAATTGGCGCACAGCTACTACGGTTACGATGCGGCCGCGTGGCGCAAGCTGCTGGATGAGAACGGCTTGAAGAGCTGCGGAATGCACATGGGGCTGCCCGCCTTGCAGGGCGAGAACTTCCAGAAGACCGTCGAGATGCACAAGGTGATCGGCACGCCATACCTGATTGTCGCCTCCCTGCCCCACAAGAGTCTCGCCTCGATGCAGGCGATCACCGAGACCGGCAAGGTGTTCAACGAGTTGTCCGAGCGGCTCAAACCGCACGGGATGCAGATCGGCTATC
>Ga0302237_1002169_pt1 | contig 12438 bp, 11 predicted proteins | sample AAG_UR_Ala_MG_FD_193530 | JGI IMG/M metagenome (GOLD analysis project Ga0302237, IMG submission 193530) | Enriched activated sludge microbial communities from anaerobic digester in WTTP, New Holstein, Wisconsin, United States - AAG_UR_Ala | ecosystem: Engineered > Bioreactor > Anaerobic >...
TGGTCGGAAACCGCCTTTCCCGAAAAGATCAATAAGCCAAGTTTTCTATTTCCTAAGTGCTAGCAGCCAAATGGTTTAGTGCTAGCACTGACACAATTTGGGATCGCACCCGTCGGCAGGTGAGCATCCTCGACAACGTCATCCGCGTGGCGGGGACTCCCGTTTCGCTCAACGGTGTCCAGGGTGCTCTGATACGCGACAACCTTGTCGAACCCGACGCGGCAAGACCGTCCGAAGTGCTTACGAAGCGTTGCGAGAGGGTGACCGTGGTCAAGCGGGATCAGGATTAGATGCTGTACCTGGAGTATGCCATGAGTAGTCGAAACCGATGTGACATCGTCGCCAGGCTGGTCGTTCCTGCGGTAGTCTGCTGGGCGTGGGCCATCCAGGGTACAGCGATGCTGGCGGCGGCCACGCTTCCCGCGCCGGTGGATGTGCCTCGCGGCCCCGAGGGCGTTCCTGGACCGGGCGGGGCCGCCCTGCCGCCGTTGGCTGGCAAACCGGCGGATGCCCCCGCGATCTCGGCGATTAGCGATGTCACGTTCCCCGACGAGACGTTGGTCATCGCGGGCGACCAACTGTCCGGGGCGCAACTGCGGGTATGGACGGAGGGGCGATTGGAAGACCTCCTGCCGCTGCGGACGGCCAGCAACCGCATGCAGGCCGTGGTCCCGAAAGATCGGTCTCTTTCGACAATGCTTGTCTGGCCCATCCGCGGTGAACAGGCGGGCGCGCCCATCCGCGTCAACGGCGCGACGGTCTGGTGGGCTTGGCCCCCGAGGCTTACCGAAGATCAGGCGACCCGTTCTCCAGACATCCTGTTGATGGGAAAGAACCTCAAGCTCGGATCGGCTGAGCCCCGCGCATATCTCACGGGTCCCCAGACAGCCAAGTGGCTAACCGTGTCCGCTGCCCGCGCCTATCAGTTGGCGGTCCGGCTGCCCCAGGGTCTGAGGCCGGGCAGCTATCAGGTCTTTGCCCACAACGGGAGCGGCGGGCCGTACGGTTGGAGCGAGCCGGTCCAGCTCGATGTGCTCCCAGCGGCGCCGCAGGGCGGGCTACAGCAGTTCGAGGTGGCCCAATTCGGCGCCAAGCCGGACGACGGCGGCGACGACGCCCCGGCGATCCAGGAAGCAGTCGATACGGCGGCGAAAGCGGGCGGCGGCACGATCCGCTTCTCCGCCGGCACCTATCATCTGGGCCGTACCATTACGCTGCCCGATGTTCCCGGAAGGGGAATCCACCTGGTCGGAACGGGGATGGGCAGCTACGACACCAAGACCCAGACGCCAGACGCCGCCGGCACGATCCTTCGGTTCTTGCCCGGAGTCTCGGTGCCGAAGTGCCTCGTTCACGTGGGGTGCCGGAGTAGTTCCTTGCGCGATCTTGCGGTGATCGGCGGCCACGAAGGAATCGTTCGGGCAATCCACGATCGCAAGGCGCCAAGTCAGGTCGTAGTCCGCGTCACCGCCCATGACGTGACCATCGAGCGGGTGCGAATGGTGCTGCTCGACCTGCGACCCCAGGTGCCACCGGAGAAGCGGCTGGACCTCCAAATCTACGACGCGGCGCTGCACTTGGTCGCGCCGGGGCAGGCGAACCTGGCGGTGCGCGAGTCCGAGTTCCACTCGGCCGGCGCCGGGATCGAAATCGGCACCCTCGGCCGCGGGCACACCGACGACGGCTTTCCCGACCCCAGCACCGACTATGTCTCGATCGAGAAGTGCGTCTTTCGCGGCTACTCGCCCGGATTCTACAAGGAGCCGGCGCACCCGGCTTCGTATCAGCACATGGGGATTTTCAACGAGGGAGTCCAGGTCTTCAACGGCAAGTACGTGATCATCCAGGGGTGTGACTTTGCCGGGGCCGACCGTCGCGGCGGCAAGATGATGAACCGCTCGATTTGCATCTGCAACACGTCCGTCCGTGACCTGTACGTCGCCGAAAACCGCAGCCACGACGTGGGGATGGTTTGTCCTCGTGCGGACCGGGCGGTCAACCAGGGCGAGCAGATTCTCTTCCACTTCATGTACCCGCACGGTGGCTACTTCGACGTTGTGGAAGCCGGTCCGGCGCAGGTGACCGTCGATCCCCTGGATTCCCGTAATGGCGGGAAGCTCACGTCACCGCACATGTCCTTCGACCGGGCAGCCAGCCGCGTGCTGGATGAGGTCGGCACCAACGATCACTGGGTGGTCTTCGTCTCCTCGGGGAAGGGTGCGGGGCAGTACCGGGTGGTGATCGGAGCAGATCGCCAACGTGATCGCACGGTGCTGAAACTGGAACGTCCGTGGCGCGTCGTGCCCGACCGCTCCAGCCGCATCACCCTCACCACGGCGAACCGGCAAAACCTGATCGTGGGCAACACGATTGACGCCGGTTTCATCGACGAGCGGTGCAAAGTGGCTGGGATTCTCTTTTGGTTCAACGGCTTCGAGAACGTGATCGCCGGCAACACGCTGCGGAACCTGGGCTACGGCATCGGGTTCAACTCCGGCTTCCGCAACCCGTGCTGTTGGAATCTGATTCGGGACAACGCCATGGAGCGGATGGGCGGGATGGCCGTGGAAAGCGCGGAACCCGCGTTCTACTTTGACTCGTGCCGCACCGCCGGTGGCCCGGACGGCCCCTTGTACCAGCCGGGTTCCGAAGTGGCCGGCTGGTACGCCGTGGGGAACGCGGCCCGCAGCAACCAGGGCCGCGACAGTCCCGCGGCAGCCTTTGTGCATGCGCTGACCACCGACGAGGGTTCGCGTCGGCTGCCGGCCCAGGAGGACGCCGGCGTCGTGATGCCGGTCGTGGAGAACAGCCGCTTTGCGGGCGTCAAACGGGGAATCGTTGTCAATCGGGGCGCTATCTGGCCTGTGCTTCGCGGCAACGTCGTGGAGACGCTCGCCCCGGCAGTCCCCGCCGTCTTCGACCAGAGCCAATCCCCAAAGGGCGATTCGCAGTAGGGATTCTCGTTCGGCAACAAGGCCACCCGCGGCGTCTTTTATCCTCTCAGTTTGATGCGGAACCGAATGGTATCGGACCAGTAGTCGTCCCAGGTGAGCCGCGGCTCCTCAGCCACCAGCAGTACGAATTCGTCCGTCTTCCGGTCCACGTAATGTCCGAAGTTGCTGTACCGGCGCCCGAGTTCACCCTTCTTGGGATCGCCGGCCCGCGGGGCGCCGGGCGGCAGGTCCTGGACCACGGTGACCGAGTCCTTGAGGATGCAGAGCCGCTTCGTGTCCAACTCGGCCATCGTCAACGGGTAGCGCGGGATCTGGCCGTAGACCGGCCCCGGCTGGATGTTGCCGAACCAGAAGACGCGACCGCTGGCCGGGTCTCGCTCAAAGACACTGATGGCGGCCGGGACGCAAACCGGGGAGCCGTCGTCGTACTTTAGGGGTTCAGGCTGGCTCCAGGTACGCCCACCATCTTCCGACACGGCGCACTGCCGGGTCGTCGGGACGTTCTTCGCCGGGATGCCTTGTGTACGCATCGTCGTGAACAGCCGCTTCCCACCCAACGCCAACAGGTCCGGCTCGCAAGGGCCAATGGAAGATACCGTTGCCGGCACCGTGATGCCCGCGCTGGCCTCCCACACCATGCCGTCCGCAGCCTTGTCCCACCGGCCGCGGAAAAACCGCGTCACGAAGCGGGACGCTCTGACCGTGAAGCCGAACACCAGTGTGCCGTCGTCCAGCGTGACCGGATGCGGCTGGTCAAAACCCGCAGTGTGACGGTCAACATCCCAGCCGGGCATCCAGCGATGTTGGTCACAGCCGTCGCCCGAGTGGACAATCCGCCGCGACCTGTCCCAGGTGAGACCGCCATCGTCGGAGATGGTGTAGTAGAAACGCGAAAAGGACTTCTGGAAGTCGTCGGAGAAGTCAGGGGTGGAGTGGAAGCCGACGAGGCGGCCCGTCTGTGGCTCAAGCCAGTAGGCCCACGGACCTTCGTAGCCGACGTGAGTCTTGTTGTGCTGCGCGGTAAGCGGGTGGAGCGCGGCCTCATTGGCCGGCTGCCAGGTAAAGCCCCCGTCCGCAGATCGGAAACGCCGCCATGTGCCCGTCCACTCCGTGTATCGGTTGGCCCCGAGCCCGTGGCCGTCCGTCTCCGTGACGGTCATCACCATGCCGTTGGCGTTGGTTGCCGTGTAGACGGGGTTGAGTGCCCACAGTGTAACGTGTCGGGCCGGCGCGAACAGCACCTCACGCGTCACTGCGATTGAGAGCGCCATGTTTCTGGCCTCACGCTGCCTCGTTGTTGGTAAGAGACGTCGTCACCCGGCCTTTTGGCGAACCGATTGTCGCTTGGCGCGGAGTAGTCCGCAACGCTTGGGCGACGGGCAACTGAGGGTTGTCGTCATGTGATTTGGGCGGGAAAGGAGTACGTGCGTCAGCCAGAGCCACAGCTAAAAACAGGGGTCTTGGCACGGCATATCACAGTGGAGGGGACGGCTAACACCGGGACCTCCATTTTTCGGCCCTGAGAGCCCCGGAATCGCCGTTTTTGAGGTGATCTCAGGGCTCTTGTGTTTCTTGCCGCCGGCGCGCCCACTTTCGCGCCCGCCGGCCCTGTCGTCCAGCCTCGCACGGTGCGGGGCGGATCGTGTTCCCCTGACACAACCGCCCCACACGGGCGGTCCCAGCCTCCAGGAGATCGCCCTGATGATCGCCCGTGCAAGACCCGTTCGTCGCCCCACTGCCTCTGCAATTTGCGCCAAGTTCCTGACGTTGCTGCCCGCCATCCGGGACCAGGCCCGCTTTGCGTGCCGGGGCGAAGATCCCGAGCGCCGGCAGGAGTTCGTCGCCGAAGTGATCGCCAACTGTTGGGTAGCGTTCGTACGGCTCGTCGAACGCGGCCTGATCACCGTCGTGTACCCGACGCCGCTGGCCCAGTACGCCATCAAACAGGTCCGGGACGGCCGCCGCGTCGGTGCCAAATTGAATGTCCGCGACGTGAGCAGTCCGTACGCGCAGCAGGCGAAGGGCTTCACCGTCGCGCGGTTGGACCGCTACGACTCGGAGAACGATGAGTGGCGCGAGATTCTCATCGAGGATCGCCACGCCGGCCCGGCGCAGACGGCAGCAGCCCGAATCGACCTCGGGCAGTGGTTCGCCAGTCTGCCGCGGAAGAAGCGTCGGATCGCAGAGACGTTGGCGACCGGTGAGCCCACGAAGAAGGCAGCGCGCAAGTTCGGAGTTTCCGCCGGCCGGATCAGCCAACTGCGGCGCGAGTTCGAGGATTCTTGGGCTGAGTTTCAGGGCGAGCCGGCCTTCGCCTGATCACGCCCCCAGGTGCAGCGCCCAAACGTGCCGTCGGCGAACCGGCGGCACGTGGGGGTACGCACCTGCATCTTCGTTGTTTATACGCCATCCACCAAGGAGACCCGCATGACGTACGTCCTCGTTTCGGCCAGCGCGCTGCTGGCCGTAGTTCTCACGTGTGCCTGGGCCAAGGAGTTCAGGCTCCGACGAGCCTTACAGGCTCTGCTGGCGCGCATCTTTAGTCACTGGAGAAATGCTCATGGAACAGACCCAACTAACCGGTCGCACGATGATTAACGCAGCGCTGCTGGCCCTGCTGACGACAATCGGATGTGGCCCCGCACCTGACGCGCGCGATGAGCGACTTGTTGACTTTGCCCAGCAGGCCGCCAAACAGCAGGCCAAACAGAACGAAGCGATGGCCAGGCAATCGCAAGCCGTCGTCGAGGAGAGCCAAAAGCTGGCACAGACCGCCCAGCAGCTCGTCCAGAGCGATGCCGAAGCACGGGCGGAGATGATCGCAGCGCAGGAGCGGTTGGCCAGCCAGCTCGATCAGCAGCGGGCTGCGGTCGATAGTGGTCGTGACCAGCTGGAACAGGAACGGAAGCAGATCGCCCAGCAACGCCACCGAGATCCGGTCATTGCGTCCAGTATCCAGACCGTCGGGTTGATCTTGGCCGCGCTGTTGCCGCTGGTCATTTGCGTCTATGTCATCAGGATGATGAGCCGCAACGAACCCGACGACGCTGCCGTCGCCTCGTTACTGGTCACTGAACTGACGGCCGATCGGCCCGTGCTGTTGCCGGGACCCGTCTTGCGGCCGGCGCCAGCGCTGGAGCACCATGGCGGCCCATATCTTCCCGAGGAATCTGCGTCGGATGTGCAGCCGGACGCGGCCAACATGCCGTTCTGACAATCCCCCTTTTCGAGAAGGAGCCATCCCTTGTCACACGTCGTGACCATCAAAATGTGAAATCCGGGACCCGGCTGCCGTGCGTGTCGCATGCCAGCGAATGGGCCTGCCTCAGCCCGTCCAGGGCACCCACAAGCTGTCCGCCAACTCCGCCACTGGGCTCGCCGTGGTGTTGCCCAAATGGCGTTATCCGGCCGTCTGCGATTGCAGTATCGGGCATGTTCACTACGACAACTACGGCGGACGCTGGAAGGTGCAGACATGATACCTCCATTCTGAAGTGTGTCGGTTTACGCGGTTTGCAGCTCAGGGGGGGATGGCCTGGAGCCTACGTTCCGCAAGTCGTCTCACCAGTTTCTCCGGGATTTCCGCCAGGGACAAGGGGTGAGTCAGCGACCGTACTCAGCGGGTGAAAGCCCCAGCAGCTTGATGATTTGGCGTCGCAGTTTTGGTGAGTTCCGTGATCAAGGATTGCGGCTCGTGGTCACCGATGAAAGAGCCGGTCGTGGAACCGGCTCGAAGACTTTGATGCCCCTGGCGGCGGTGGGCCAGGGGCAGGGACGCTCCTCCGGACACAGCGGCAGAGAGCCGGTGCCTTCGGGTCATGGCCTGACGCAGTTCGCGTTCCAGAAGGATCGGCACCAGCAAGACGAAGAAGTAAAGGGCGAGCGACCCCTGAATTCGTCCTACGTCTTTCAAGTACGCGGAAGTGCCAGCGGGTCTGTCTTCAGTTGAGAGAACCGCTTCTCGATGATTGGCTACCGCTTGGAGGCCCGCAGAACTTCCTCGGCCGTCAACTGTCGGTCGTTGGTCAACAAGGGTGAGATCCCATCCTGGCTCTCGGTATCGGCGAAGGCGACGGCATCCACCGCCCGCGCGGGCTGTCGATTTAGTGTCGGTGGGCAGGATCAGTTCTTCGGCCACAGTGGCTCTTGTCCGAGATGCAGCGACTTGCCAAGTGGCAGCCCGCACAGTCGCTACACCGATACGCCTTCCAGGGGCTCTCTTGACCTTGGCAAACGTCTGGCCTGGCCTTCCTTTTGAGACAGATGAACACGACGTGGTCATACGTACCCTTGTCTTTCGGATACGACTATGTGACTCGTCGTTGCAGCTCCACGATGTTCCGCCCGATCGCGTTCAAGCCATCGGCCAGGACCGCTTCGGGCCGCTGGCGAAACGCCTCTTCGGCTCGCGTCGTCATCGGGACCACTTCCGTGTTCTTGTCGGCGCAGATGGACAACTGATCGACCGCGCTTCCTCATGGCAGGACACAGGAAGGCTCGTTTCTCGTCCCCGCGTTCGGTTTGTCGTGCGGCCCGCGGGGAGCCATAACATGGACGCCAGTTCACATTTCACAACCTGAAAGCGTGCGTGTCCCAAGACGGCGAGCACTCCACGTGCGGCGTCGTCTCAGCCGTGAACGCTGTCTCGCCTGACACGAATCGCTGGCTGAAAGTCAGAGCCGCGCCACACGAGGAACCGCGAACCCGCCAACGAACTGACGGACTTCCTTTCGCTCTCACGTTGATCTAACGCTTCCGGTGGTAAACACCGGCCCGATCGCAGCGTGGCCATGACGGCGTTTGGTTCACGCAAGCTCCACCTTTCTGGTCGGTTGCCACGTGGCAACTGAGCTGTCTTCCGACTGGCCGGAGACGCTCGAAGTACCAGACGCACACAACGCAGTGACAGGCCACAGCATGCCGTGGGGGCGTGGGCCGCCCAGTTCGCCTCCGACCTGTTCAAGTTCTGTCTTAAGATGGACGCGCGTTCACAGCATGTCTATTCCTGGCCAGGCTGTCTCTTGGGGGTTTTCAGATCGCTGGCGTGACGGTTCTTGCCGGGCTGGCTCCGGGCCAGGAGTTGATGAAGTCGCTGCATTTCGTCTCCGTCCGCCCACAGAATCCAGCAGCCTTGCACCAGCGTTTTTCGGCCCAGCACCCAGCCTCGACTGGCCCACTCCTGCAGTTTACTGCGACTCGTATTCAACGTCTCGGCCAGATCGGACAACCACCATTCGTGCGGGCCAAGCAGGTCGTCGCGAGAACGCTCGTCCGGGATCAACCCTTGACGCTTCAACAGTTGCGTCACCATGCCTCCCTTGATCCGACCCCGACGTGTCGGCGAATGAAATCCCTCGGCGTTCAACTGCTCCGCGATTTGCCCCACGGTCCGTCCGGTTTGACGCAGTTCCCGAACGCGATTCAGCAACGGCTCCAAGTCGCGAAGGTGTTCGTACCTTCTCACAGGACGATCGATCTCGTGCTGACTTTCATAACCGCCAGCCCAATGAATGGTCACCGCCATCAGCTCGCTGTCGGGCTGCACGTGAACATGCAGTACATCCGCTACCGGCACTGGTTCCTGCTGCTGGCCACCGAGGGGCATCATCCCTTTAAGCAGCACGAGCGCAAGCAGATCCGCGACTGCCGCCGAGTCCCGATCAGGTTCGAGGGTTACTCGATCAGCTACCGCCGCAGCGGCCTGACGCCGAAAGGCGGCGGTCCGCCGAAGTGGCACGCCTGCGTGCGGATCGACGGCCCGACGTACAAACAGCTCAAAGCGTTTTTCCTGGAGCGGGGCAGTCACCGATCCGTCGAAAGCGTTGCGGCCGAATTCGCCCGAGTGCCGTACGCCCGCTATGCCCCGGTGCGGAGACAGCTTCTGACCATTTGCAGGGCCGTGAATGAGGCCCGCGCCCGAACTGGATTCGACCCGGTGCCTGTTTCTGCCTTGCGACTGCGGCGGGCGATCGTCACGCCGTTTGCATCACCCGATTGTGGGGCGGAACCTACTTCTGTTCCGTTACATCAGGTGAAGGCGAACGGCGTTCGTGCTCAAAATGGTGTTCCGAAAGACGGAGAACCTCATCGAAGTCCACGCCGATGGCTGCTGAGAAATGACGCAGGTCCGTGAGCAAGTCGATGATCGTTTCGTCGATCAGGTCGTGACTTGGCAGTTCGCCGACGCCTTTGATGCGAGCGTACTTCTCCAGGGCGTATTCTGCGGCAACGGCTCGCTTGTTCTTTCGCGTTGATGTTTTCATGTCGCTCCTCCTGTCAAAATCAGTTAGCTTGGTCATGGTTTGTTTCTCCAACGCGGCTTGGTTGTTCAGAGTCGGGAATGGCTTGTTTCCCAGACCGGCGAACGTCAGACAGCCGCGTACTGCACCGTCCGCTTTCGGCCCGGTATCGAGTCCCACGGCAAGGCAAGGTGGAGCCTTGGCCCGTAGGGACAAGCAGCAGCCGGCCCGCCAGCGGCCGGCGGACCTTGACGCCGTGATACCATCGCCACGGCCAGCGAAGGGACGAACATCTTCAACTGCCTGAATCGCGCGGCGAAACCGGGGATATTCTGGTTGCCGTGTCCAGTCGAAAGGGAATCTTCAGGAGTTCGCCGAGCCGGAATTCGGCAATGCCCTGGACGAGGATCCGCGTGTCGTCACGTCCGAATTCGGCCATCACCTGCCGACAGGCCCCACACGGCATGAATTGTGAAATGTCGCTCGTCGAAGCGGCATCTGGACACGAGATGGCGATGGTGGTCAGGTTTCTGCATCCGGCCGCCGCAGCGGAGAAGATGGCCACTCGCTCAGCGCAGATGGTCAGGCCGAGCGAGGAGTTTTCCACGTTGCAGCCGCAAAAGACTTTGCCATTTGCCAAGGCCGCGGTCCCCACTCGAAAGTTGGAATAGGGGCAATGTGCAAAGCGAGCTGCGGTCGTTGCGGCGGTGATCAGTTCGGTGTCAGTCATGGGCGTATCCTCCGTTCTCCACAACAAGCGCATATAACGTCCATGGGTTATTCCTCCATGTTTCTGGTCTGTAATAGCCGGGCGGCCGTTGTCCGCCTGGCTTGGCGGCAACGGCTCACGCCGGGGGAAAAGGGGAAGCCTCGCGGAACAAGGATTGGCCGCGGATGGCCGATCCCCGCGAGCAGCAGCACGGATGCGGCCCTTGCCGGCGTGGTAAGCTTAAGCAAGCCAGGCAAGAGACGGCCTTGTGTACCTGGAAGCCATCCCGCGTTAGGGATGTGAAGGGCGCGCAGCGGTCTGCTTTCAGCAGACCGAGCGGGAGCGGAGCCCGGAGCAGCCCGGCCCGTAGGGCAACGCCCGAATGTGCTCCATACGGAAGCAGCTTGACGTCTCCGAATCCTTTGGCAACAGCAAAGACGCCCGTGCCAGTCCCACCCGCGGAAAGAGGCCCGGGGCGTCTTACGCTACAGCTAGATCGAGATCCGCTCCACGATGTTGCGTGTCACCCGGCGCTGGCGACGGTCGTAGAGCCGGGTTGTGCGCGGATCGGAGTGGCCGGCCAGGTGCTGCACGTCTTCCAGGGCGACGCCTTGAGCCAGGAGATCAGTGATCGTCGTGACGCGAAAGGAATGCGGTGACAGGCGATCCGGCAGGTTCGCGTCACGCATTCGCCGTTTGACCATCCGGCCGATGTCGTCAGCGGTCATGCTGGAATCGGTAAGTGCCTTGGTCCTGCGGATGGCTGAACGGAACAACGGTGACTCGGCCGGCGCGCCGGCAAGGCCCGCAACGCCGATGTAGTCGAACAGAAAGCCCTGCAGGTCGTGGCGGACGGGAATTTCGCGGGACTTGCCTCCCTTGTCGAGAAACCGAAGGCAGTACTGGTCGCCGACGTCGAAGAAGTCGCGGAGACGGAGGCGGGCCACCGCGCCAATGCGGGCCGCCGTGTAGATCAACATGGCGATGATCGCCCGGTCACGGAGCCCGACCACATGACGGGTGTCAATGCCGGAGAGCAGCCGCCGTGCTTGTTCGACGGTGATTTCCGGCGTCTTGCCTTCGACGACTTGGTATCGCTCGCCGCGCACCGAGGCCGCCGGGTTGAAGGCCACCGCGTGCCGGACGACCAGTGTGTCGAACAGGTGTCGGATCGCCGCCAAGTAGACCTTCTTGGACGCGACGGCGTCCGGCAGGCTGTCGAGGAAGCGGCCAACGTGGGCTGGCGCGATGGTGTGCAGGGCAAGGCGGCGTTCCTCGCACCACTGCAGGAATCGGCGGGCAGCGCGGCAGTAGGATCGCCGCGTGTGCGGGTTTCGAAGCTGCCCGTAAAGAAACTCCTCCCAGCCGAAACGTGCGCTCGCCCCCGCGCCAGAAATTAGCGCTGGCACCTGGGCTGGGGCCGACACCACTGCCGCCGCCGGAGCCGGCGCCGGGATTGATGGCAGATTCGATTGTCGTTTGTGCTCATCCATTCGCGTTCGCTCGACCGGCGTTGTTCTTTTTCGGCACACGAGTCGCTCGGGCCAAGGCACGATTCGCCACGCATGTCAACTCGGCAGGTGTTGCGCCAAGCCAACAACGCCGCGGCAAAGCGAGCAGCGGCGAGAGGCACCGTGCGCCGGTGCGGACGACCGGGCAACCGCTGGCATCGTCAGACTGATGCTTGGGGCAGCGTCCGACTGCCGGAATCCGCACCGGTGAGTTTTTCCATGGCCCCGACAGAGACTCCGATAGCGCCGGATTATGTCCTTTATCAGGCGTTACCTACCACGATTTGTGGAACGATGACAAGGGCAGTCTGTCATGGTGTCGGCGGGCCTGCGGGCATGCGAGACTGTGTGTGGACAGTGCTTGTGCTGGGGAGGGTCTGTAAGCAGTTATCGGACTGAGCGAGCCACGTCGTCGTCCTGCAATGGCGGAAGAAGCGTGCCGAGGTGAAGGGCGCGGGCATCGAGTTCACGAAGAGCGACCTCGAACCTTCCGCCGCTGATCTGCTGCGTCAGGTCACGGGCGACCCGGTCGTCGAGCACTGCCCAAAGGGCAAGTGCCTCGCCGAACGGCCGCCGTGCCACTCGGCGAAGAAGAAACGGCGCGGCATGCTCGGTTTCGACGACGAGCGTTTCCAGTCCGCGAGGGGTGACAATGCCGAGGTACGAGTTGGTCACATCGATCCAAATAGCACGACGGCAGCGGCCAAGTCAAGAACATTGTCAGTCTTCATCCGGCACGAAGCTAAAGTAGAATCGCGGGTTGTGCTGGAATTCCAAGCTCCCTTTCCGGCCATCGCTTCTTCGCCGCACAGCGACGTAGGGCGCCAGAAATCCCAGCACGTCGAAGTCGGCGGCCAGTTCGCTCGTCTCCCAAACCCGGCCGTGCTTGGCCTCCAGTGCCGTGCGGCTACCGGGCTCGGCGTTGATGTCGATGAGCCGCTGATGACGAATGATGTCCATTGTGTTTGTCATGATTGCCTCCATGTTGATGGTCGGTACAGCTTGGTCCGGCTCGCTGGCGAGCA
>Ga0302237_1002170_pt1 | contig 12426 bp, 13 predicted proteins | sample AAG_UR_Ala_MG_FD_193530 | JGI IMG/M metagenome (GOLD analysis project Ga0302237, IMG submission 193530) | Enriched activated sludge microbial communities from anaerobic digester in WTTP, New Holstein, Wisconsin, United States - AAG_UR_Ala | ecosystem: Engineered > Bioreactor > Anaerobic >...
CGGGCTGTGTCTTGCTCCATTGTTTTTCTCCATGCGTGGGAATGATCCTCGGACCATGCCAATGAAGGCTGTGGTGCATGGCCCACGGTCCGGGGATCAAAAATTGACCATGCTATTTATACCAGTTTGAATTGAGGCAATCCAAGTCGTCCGCTCCAATATTGACGTCAACCTTGCCATTGATCACGCATCGTGAATCGTGGAACGTGTCCTTAATGAACACATAAGCCACGCCATCAATGCATTGAACCTTCGAGGGTGTGTGCCACGCAATGCCTTGGTGGCCTTCGCATAACGCCAGTAGTATCGCAAGAAGACTTGGTGCCATGCTTATGCGCCTTTTACAGCGGGTGCCAAAGTCACAAACTCATAGTCTGACAATTCTTGGTCGTCAGATGCGGGCTCGCCATTCACTGTTGCAGTGTGGTTTGAAACACCAAGTTTTGCTTTGATGTCTTTGACTGTTTCAACATCATCAAAAACCTTTGGTTGGCCACCCATAACTTGAGCGGTAATTTTCATTGCCATGCATACTTCCTTTTCTGCTGCTTGATTGCAGCTGTTGTTTGACGTGTATTTGCCATGTACATGGTTAAATTGCAATGGCTTTTGATGCGTTGCTCAGGCTTTTTATTTTTCACCAAAAATCAATGAAAAAAATAGAGTCCAGTGATTTTAGTCCGTTGCGGTGTTTTGGGTTTTTTGCAGAGACCGCAACATTTGATTTTTGGAGCGGTGCGCGTTGGTGACAATTAACGCGGGGGCTGTGTGTTATAACGTGGTGCGTGGTGCGCGTGTCGCGGATTGAGACCGCTACAGATTGAGACCGCTACCAAGACCGCGACAAAAAAATTGCTGTGTTTTTTCGGTACTTTAAAATCCAATTGTAGCGGAGTAGCTGATTTATTTCTTTATATCTTGGTATCTTGGTTCTAGAATAACGCATGGTGGTAATATATAAAATAAAAACCTGTAGAAAGTTATGGACCCCAATCCACTCCGCTTCGCTACACCGTTCCCGCGCCACGCCGCACAATGAAAAACCCCGGACCACGCACCGTTTTTCAACGTGTACATGGTCCGGGGACAAAGGACTGACTTATTTTTCTTTTGGCTTATTTTTGATCGTACCTTTTTCAGACATGATCACTTCTTGGCATTTCACAATCTTGGCGTCTGGCTTTTGAATCAATGATTTCATTGCTTCAAGCTTCGTGATCACATCACCGCTGGCGTTATGATAAGTCTCGGCCTTGGCTTGAAAGCCAACGAAGATCAGGCTCACGATAACACCTGTGATCACTGCGCTGATCAGGAATGTTAACATTCCCTCAGTTCTGCCGTTGGCATAAGCCACTGCGGAAAGGTTCATTCTTGCTTCGTGTACATCGTTCAATGTCTTATGATCTAGTTTCTGATAGCTCATGGTAATTCCTTTGTTGTCGGGCTGCATGATTGCGCCGCGATGATTTTCGGTACTGCATTTGCCGGACCACGCACCGCGTCGCACTGTATTCGATTTGAGGCATTTTACCCTGTATAACTTTTGGTCGGTGACTGCAATTTGTACAAACGACGCTCTATTAGCCCCGTGGCTGCACGACCGGACCTCGGACCATGGCTCATGATGGGTGGATTCAAGGCGCGCGTGATGCGTGGGCGCTTGCGTACGCTTGCGCGTGGTACATGGTGCGCGTACCTCGGACCGTGGCTCATGCGTGACGATATAGGGGGACATGTTAGGCGCGCTCGCGTATTTTAGACCCCCACCCCCCAAACTCAAGGGGGGACGGGCGTTTGTCTTAGGTCGGCTGGATATGTGGGGAGAGTTTTTTGGAGAATTTTGACGCACGGCATTTAGATACTTTGTCCGCAATATTATCGGCGTTCGTACCAAGAAACAAGTGGCTAGGATTTACGCAAGCAGGATTGTCACACGTGTGCAGCACATGCAGGTTCCAGTCATACGGACCCCGCGCCAGGTATAACGCCACTCGAGGCGCTTTCAGAAAGCCGTTTTTCCCACAGCTAAACGCCCCATAGGTTCTTTTTCCATGCTTGTATTTGAAACAGCGGACCCAGTTCCAACATTCGTGGTCCGAGGCCCGAGTATAGAAGGTGTGAAAACGCACATGGTCATGTGGGCGGAGTCTAGTTCTTACATCAATCATGCCCTCTTATCTAAGCACAATGCATGGGCGTCAATGAAAAAACCCCGATCCACATACATGAACCGGGGTCCAAACAGCGTCCGGAAGAACCACCAAGCCAGACACCCCCTGGATTTACCCACAGGAATAAAACCGACGCAAGCCCAAAAAGCCCCAAACCCAGAACCAAGGTGCGCGATCCACCAAAGCACAACTTTTGCAAGGCCAGAATATTCTTGCCAAAATACACCCACCTCCTCACTATTGGCGTATGCCCAGCTTCGCTCAACTAAATCCAAAGACTCAGCTCATTGAGATCATCGATATGGAATCGGGCAAAATTCTCTGTGTCCAAAAGGATGCATACCCGCTGCTAAACGGCGAGACCGAATTACTGGTGGACAAAGTGATGCCTGATGGGTCCGTGGTCCGTGTACAGGTTGGCATCCCACCGGAAGCGCTTGCGCTCAGTGCGCCCCAACCGTTTTCGCAGATCACGGTGGATCTCATATGCCAGAAAATTGCAGAGGGTGGATCGATCACCAACGTGTGCAAACAACCTGGATTTCCGTCGTACAACGTGCTTTGCCAGTGGCGGAAGCAGCGCCCGGAGATTGAAAAACAACTGGAGCGTGCGCGTGAGGACCGAGCGGAGTACTTGCGCGATATGGTTCTATGCGAGGCAGAACGAGCGGAATCCACCAAAGATCCGATCAATGCCAGCACACTACGGGTTGAAGCATACAAGTGGGCGGCAGGCGTGGATAGCGCCAAGTACAGCCCAAAAGCCAAACTAGAAGCACACATCAACACACCCATGCAGCTCATCGTGCATACGGGTATCAATAGAGAAGTGAAAGAGGTCGAATATGGAACGCATCAGAGTAAAGCAGAAGTTGCTGCAACCTTGCCCAACAGTGCCGGGAGCGCAGCTCTGCCCAGCCCGAGTGTCGAGCAACCAAAAGCTCCACTCGAAGTACATCCTATTTCAAGCGCCCCTGCTAAACCGGGGAACGATTTGGCTGGCGGATGATGACCAAGTAGCAGCGGCCAAAGAAGGCATCTGTCTACGCCCTGGTGAGAAGCACGTTATTGATATGGATTCGGACCGTCCAGTTAGTATTTACCTGGCGGATTTTGTTTTTGCTGGCGATTACGGCGGTGATAAGCTGGTCGTTGCATACCTGGAGGAAGAACATGGCGAGAATTGAATTAGGCTTTAAAACGCTAGCGACTCAAGCGGTAGCAGCCGCAGGAACAGCTCAACCACTCGATGGTGCAGCACCCGGAACCCCGAACCTCGTACGTCAAGTTGTGGTTCAGTGGAACACTGGAAACACTGGCGACGTGTACATCGGAGAATCTGATGTGGCCGCCGGAAAATGTATTGTTCTCAACTCGAGCAATCCGACGTTTTCTTTTCAAGCAGAAGACACAGTGGCTGATGAAGACAACTGCTTTGTCGATATGAATAAGATTTACATTGATGCCGCCAACACTGGCGACACTGTACGCGTAGCTTATATGTCTCTCGAAGACAAAGCGTACAACAGCTAGGAGGCCCTATGGGTTTTGGAATTACACTCGGAGGCGGTGGCGGAGCAGGTGGGCCTGGAGTCGTCAGTAAGGTGGCAAATGCTGCCGCAAGATTGGCACTCACACCACTTGATGGTGACATCGTTATTCAGCTCGACACGGATGAACTGTACGAGTGGGACGCGACCCTCGCACTCTGGCTGAAGATCGGTGGGGCGGGACCTTTAGGGCACTACTCTGGATACGATCAGATAACCGGCGAAGTTGTATCGATAATTGCTGCAACCTTTGTAGATACCGCCACTCAGAATTTCGCACATCGGGTTAATGCAAATCTTTTTGTCACAACTACGGATGTCAAAGGGTACTCGATTATCACCGGAATCGATGGTCTGGCAGCAGCAACAAACTATGCCGGAGTAGACATCGGATCTACATTCGGTGCAACGGTGGCGACAGTCGTAAACAATATTGCCTCGTTCAACACAGGAAACAACTACCAGGCAAACCTTACCTCGAATTTAGCGGTTGGATTTAACGACAACTCCCAAGTTGTTGGCGCTGCGTTAACAGACCTAACAGCGTTTAACTCATCGGTTGTGATTAACACCGCAACAATGAATCAAGTGGTGGCCTTTAAAACAGGCATGGACATCGGAACATCTGCCACGCACCTAAACGGATTCACAGGGCTTGCGCTATACGATCAGTTCAGAGCGCTTGCAGATGTGGACGGATACACAGGAATAGCGGTATCTCCTAGTTTCAACGCGGGATCTGTAGTTGACGGATACACCGGAATGACCATGTATCCGCAAATCGATTCCATCGGATTAAACGGATACCGCTCGATAATCGTTGGCGGAAACTTTGGGCAGGGCGCTGCGGCCACAGTTAACAACCACATAGATGTACAGATCAGCCCTGTGTACAGGACAGGATCAACACTTGGGTCGTACCAAGGAATTGGTGTTGGGCCTAGTTTTGATTTGGGCTCTGCTCTTACATCAATAACTAACATATACATGAACCCTCTGGCTGATGGGCACACACTGTCGACCGTTGCGAACATTGCTTCCAATGGAAGTTTTGGTAGCACCACAGCCACGACGATCACTAATTTCTACGAAGCAAATTTCAACACGAACTTTAACGCCAACACGACAATCGGTGACTATATCGGGTTAATGGTTCGCCCAAATACGGCGGTTGGATCTTCGATCACGAATAACTTTACGTTCATGGACTTCGGCATAAACGCGCCAATTCCTGTGGGCGGAAGCGCTAAGGGTATTTCTGTCAACATGACAGGATTAACAACCGGAGCAGCCTCACAGCCACAGACGTTTGAAGGTCAAGGCGGAGCGTTCTCAAACAACTCGCCAATTAATACAGCCACATTCACTCCAGGTGTTGCTTTTGGAAATAATAGCCTTGCGGGACAGCTTTTAATTTCAGCCGGATTTCCGATCACTGGGGTATTTGGTTTCGGAAATAACTTAGGCATCAGCGTTGATGCACAAGACAACATGGTGGCTGATCTTTTCCTTGGATCATCTAGCCTTGGATATTCCATCAATGGATTTGTGAATCAGGTCAACATCGCAGCTGGCGTGACGTTCGACACGATGAACTACATGTTTGCTGGAGGCCAGGCTTCTGGCACAGGAACAATCAACAACTTGTCGTTATTCCGCGCAGCTGGACTTGTGAGCCCAGGACTAACCATCACAAATGAGATTCAGTTCCATGCGGACGCAGCCGTTGACGGCGGAGCGCCAACAAATCTTTGGGCATTTCGCGCAGACTCTACGAACGCCAACAACTGGTTTGCAAGAAACTTGGTTATTGGTGGAACGACAATGCTTCCGACCAATGCCTCTATCGGACTTGAAATTCAAGGGACGACGAAGGCCCTCAGACACGCAGTTCTCACAACAGCTCAGAAAAATGCGCTGACAGCGCTCGCTGGTATGGAAGTATATGATACTACTCTCGGAAGACTTGAGTGGTACGACGGAGCCAACTGGGTTCCATCGTTTGCTTCTGGCACGTACACACTAGGATCTGTGATTTTCGCAGGTGTGGGTGGAATCCCTACACAAGACAATGCGAATTTCTTCTGGGACGACACGAACAATCGCTTGGGGCTTGGAGACGCTACTCCAGCTGCGACTTTGGATGTGAATGGTGACCAAGCTTTGCAGGATGCGAATATCGCAACCACAGGAACAATCACCAATCTTTCAACCACAGCCCGATCCTCGATCCGTTTAACAGGAGCAGGTGCGGTCACCCTTCAAGGTATCGCAAATGGTGTGGACGGAAAGCTTCTGTTCCTAAAGAACAGAACTGGAAATCTTCTCACGATCCAAGACCAGAACGCTGGCGGAGCTGCGGCTGACCGAATCATCACAGGCACAGGCGCTGATTTGACCGTTCAGGATGGCCAAGGCTTGATCTTTCAGTACGATGGGACAACTCAGCGGTGGCAGATCATGGCTGCTTCTGGCGGGGGCGTAGCGCTCCAAGGAACGCGTGCGGCAGGAACCTCAATCTCCGCAGCCACCCAGATCACTCCGACTGTGGGAAAAGACACAGATATTTTCATCGTCGGAAATGCTGGCCCTGTCACATCGACAGCCACATCGCCCCTGGTGACCACAAGCATGATTGTGGGGCAAATTGCCACAATCATCGGAACAAGTGACACGAACACAGTGACGTACGTATCAACGAATACGTTTGTGCTGAACGGCACATGTACACTGGGAAAAGATCAGAGCTTAAGAATGAAGTACATGGGATCAGACGGAACCAACTCTTCATGGGTTGAGATTGGAAGATCATAATGAGCATTAAGGAAGTCTCAACGGGGTACAAGCCCCGTCTTTTGCAGGACAAACTACATAAGGCGCTCAAGCGCTTTAATGTGGTGGTCTGTCACCGACGATTCGGTAAGACCGTTTTTGCGATCAATGAGACTGTCGATCAAGGTTTGAGAAATCAACTCAAAAACCCACAGTACGCGTACATTGCCCCGACCTACGGACAAGCAAAGCGAGTTGCGTGGGATATGCTAAAAGAAGCCACGAAGAACATCCCTGGCGTGAACGTAAATGAGGCAGAGCTTCGCGTGGATATTCCGCGCCCGCACCTCAAAGACCGTGTACGCTTCATGCTCCTGGGCGCTGAAAACCCAGGAACTATTCGAGGGATTTATCTGGACGGCGTGATACTGGATGAGTTCGCTGAAATGGACCCCATCATTTGGAGCCAGGTTTTACGCCCTGCTCTTTCAGATCGCTTAGGATGGGCCATCTTCATCGGAACGCCAAAGGGGCAAAATGGATTTTTTGATATGTACCAATACGCCACCTACGGGGACCCAGAAAAAGGGCTCCCGAAGTCGGACGAGTGGTTTTCCGTCATATATAAGGCTAGTGAAACAGGAGTCATCCCAATCTCCGAGCTGGATGCAGCGAAGTCTATTATGTCTGAGGAAGAGTATCAGCAAGAGTACGAGTGTTCGTTTTCCGCCGCACTTGTTGGAGCCTATTACGGGAAAGCCATGCAGGAAGCGGAAGATCAGGGCCGTATCACTCATGTCCCGCATGATCCTTCTGTGGTTGTTGATACTTATTGGGACCTTGGTGTTGACGATACAACAGTGATTTGGTTCCGACAAACCGTGGGAAAAGAACTCCACTGGATTGATCACTTGGAAATGTCCGGTGAAGGACTCGATTATTACGTGAAGGAGTTGAGTAAGAAGAAGTACAACTACGGAACACACTACCTTCCGCACGATGCCAACGTACGTGAGCTTGGCACAGGCACAACTCGTGTAGAAACAATGCGAAAATTGGGAATGAAGAATATTGATGTCGTTGAACGACAGGGTGTTGAAGATGGAATCAACGCTTGTCGTATGATGATTCCAATGTCTTGGTTTGACGTAGACAAATGCAAGCGCGGTATTTTGGCGCTGAAGTCTTACGAGAGAAAATGGGATTCAAAGAATAAAATTTACCAGCAGAAGCCACTGCACAATTGGGCATCGCATAGTGCGGATGCTTTTCGTACAGCGGCCACATCGCGCACCAGGAAGACAGAACAAGATAAGTTCAATCTTCCGAGACAGGCGATGAGCAGCTACGATATTTACGGAGGATAGCATGGGAAGCGCAAGACAGAAACTTGAAGACACAGCAGAAGACGTTGGCAGAGATTTGGGCACAGGAATTGAGAGCATTGGCCAGGGAAATATCGGCCAAGGCATCGATGACATTGGAGCCGCGCACCTAAACGCGTTTTCTCTGGGACAAGCTGAAAAAATGGGCATCAAAGGACGATCTGCTCTGACAAGAGAAGCAAACGCTGCCGCAGAGGGAGCCGCCGCTGACGCCCGTTCGATGTCCGACATGAAAGGCGCTGACCGACTAAACCGAATCGCGAACCGTTTGAACGAGGCTGTAAGGCTCCGTCAGAAACAACCGGGAAAAGCGCAGACACTGCTCACATCTCAGACTCCTCCGAGCGCTGAGAACCCAAACACACTGCTGACTACTGCTGCTAGGAGATAATATGTCCACTAAAAAACTTTCCGTAAAACAAATCCAGCAAAAGGTCGAGAAAATGCGCTCCGACCGGCAGCTTTGGGAAAATCACTGGCAAGAAGTGGCGGATTATATTATCCCACGAAAAAACACCATCACATCGCAAAAGTCTCCGGGCCAAAAGCGCTTGGAACAGGTGTTTGATTCCACTGGGATCATGTCCAACGAACTTTTAGCTGGCGCGCTCCATGGTCTTTTGACCAATCCAGACGCAATGTGGTTTGAACTCACCACTGGAAACTTGGGACTTGATCGTGACGACGAAGTTCGCAAGTGGCTGGAGAAAACTACCAAAGACATCCACAATGTTTTGAACAACTCAAACTTTCAGACGGAAGTACATGAGCTGTACATCGATCTTTGCGGATTCGGCACAAGCTCCATGCTCACAGAAGAAGACGACCGAGATCTCGTGCGTTTTTCTACGAAGTTCATCGGCGAGTACATGATCGATGAGAACCGCATGGGCATCGTTGATCAGATTTACCGTGAGTGGAAATGGGACGCTATGAAGTTGGTTGCTGAGTTTGGTATGGATAAAATGCCAAAGAAAGTTCAGGACAGCTACAAGAAGGCTGATGGGCAATTGTTCTGCATCATCCATGCTGTATATCCACGAGACATGGTGGACCCAAAACACAAGTCAGCGTACAAGTACATTTCTCAGTACGTACTTCCAGACGACAACATCGAACTCAGAGAAGCTGGTTTCCGAGAATTTCCGTATGTGGTCCCTCGTTGGTCAAAAGCCGCAGGAGAAAAATACGGTCGTTCACCTGGAATGAACGCGCTGCCAGAAGTAAAAACTCTCAATGAAATGACAAAGACCATGCTCATTGGCGCTCAGAAGGTGGTTGATCCACCACTCCAGTTGCCAGATGACGGTTTCATCATGCCAATCGTTACAAAACCGGGTGGCCTCAATTACTACCGCTCAGGATCTACAGACACAATCAAGCCGGTGTTCAACGACACTCGAATTGATTTCGGATACCAGGCGATGCAAGACCGCCGTCAGCGTGTACGAGAAGCGTTCTATGTAGATCAGCTCCAACTTCAGCAAGGCCCACAAATGACGGCCACCGAAGTGATGCAGCGTACAGAAGAGAAGATGCGCTTGTTGGGACCAATGCTTGGCCGCATGCAGTCTGAATTTCTCCGACCACTGATTGACCGAGTATTTGAGGTGATGGTGCGTGTTGGAAAGATCAACCCACAAGAAGTTCCTCAAGCACTGCGCGGACAGAAAGTGGATGTGAAGTACTCATCGCTCATCGCCAAGTCTCAGCGCCTGTCAGAAGGCCAAAACATTTTGCGCGCTATGCAAGCGGTCACTCCGTTTGTCAACGCAGACCCAACGGTCCTCGACAACATCAACGGTGACCAAGCGTTCCGAGCAATCGCGAACATTTATGGTTTGCCACAAGAAATCATCAACGATAAAAAACAAGTAGCAGATAAACGAAAAGCCCGTGCCGATGCCCAAGCCCAAGCGCTTGAGGCGGAAGCACAAAAAGGGCAGATAGATACAGCAGCGACCGTCACAAAAACGATGGCGGATGCGCAGAAAGTAATAGGCTAAGATGGCTCAGAAAAGAGAAGTGTCATTGGCGAAGCGTAACGTCGCTCGCCTTGACGCGTACAAAACAGTTTTCTCCGGCCCGGCTGGTGAGGCGGTACTGTATGATTTGATGTCAAATCATCATGTTCTTTCCTCGACCTTTGATGGGAACGTCCGCAACACTATTTTCAAAGAGGGCGAGCGAAACGTCGTTCTCCGAATATTAAAGGTCCTGAATATGGATGTGGCCGCAATAAAAGAAAGGATAAAACAAAATGAGTCTGCGATTATTGATGAATAACTTTCATCTAAAACAAGAGGAAGCTGGTGATGGACAAGGTGGAGGAGGATCTCTACTTACTAATAACACAGGAGGGAGCGGATCTTCAGCTGCCCAAGGGGGCGCGGGTGGTCAGTCTGGTGCAAATTCGCAAAACGCGGCCTCGGCTACTGGAGATAAAGGTGGCGGTGCCCAAGGGGGCCAAGCTAGTGATTGGCGATCCACGCTACCTGCTGAGTTACGAGAAGATCCTGCACTCAAAACCATCCATGACGTACAAGGTTTAGCCAAGAGCTACCTGCATGCTCAACGCATGGTGGGCGCAGACAAGATTTCTGTCCCAGGAAAACATGCCACCGAAGACGACTGGAAACAGGCGTTCACAAAACTGGGGCTTCCAGCAGATCTGAAGGACTATGCTTTGGATATGAAAGAGTCTCCGTCCCTCGATAAAAAATTCATCGAAGATTTCAAGAAGTCTGCCCACGAAGCAGGGGTTCTGCCAAAACAGGCCCAGAAGCTCGCTAGCTGGTTTGAAAAGACCAACGGTGAAGCAGAGGCAGCCGTGAAGGCGCAGATCGCCCAGAAGGCAGCTGCGGACCTCAAGGGCCTCGAGAATGAGTGGGGCGCTGCGTACAAGCAAAACCTGGCGAAAGCTGGACAAGTGCTTCGCGAAGTGAACGACCCAGAACTCAACAAGTACCTGGATGATACCGGGCTTGGAAATGATCCACGGCTCATTAAGATGTTCCACAAGATCTCTGACAAGTTCATGAAAGAGGATGCAGTGGTAGAGGGAGCTATGTCCGATGGACGTGCTTTTACTCCGGCAGGGGCGCAGAAAGAGATTTCTCGCATCATGGCCGACACAGCTGGACCATACTATAACGCGCAGCATCCTGGGCATAAAGCCGCAGTTGCTGAGATGAATGAGCTTTTTGCTCAGGCAAACGGAAAAAAATAGTTTGACATGCGTCAATATGCCCCGTGACAATCATAGTCACGGGGAGCATTGCCACACGGTAATGTCCGGTCATGCTACTCAAAGGCTACGATTTGAGACGCGAATCCTCCAACGAGGGCAATTCCACAGAAACAATTCACTAAAACGAAATTAAAACCATGGAGGTTTTATGTCTTCACAAATTACGCAAGCGTTTGTGGATCAGTTTGGTGCTAACGTGTTTCACCTCTCTCAACAGAAGGGTTCACGTCTTAAGCCAGCAGTCCGCAATGAAACACAAACAGGTGAGTCTCAGTTTTTTGATCGCATCGGCTCAGTAGCCGCTGTTAAAAAAGCTGGCCGCCACAGTTCCACTCCGCAACTCGATACACCACACTCACGACGTATGGTGACTCTCGAGGACTACGAATGGGCAGATTTGATCGACAAAGAGGACAAAGTCCGAATGTTGAATGACCCTGCTTCCGAGTACGTCATGGCGGCTATGTGGGCACTTGGTCGTTCAATGGACGACGAGATCATCGCAGCTTCAGTAGGCAATGCTTACTCAGGCCAAAAAGGAACAACTGCGGTTGCTCACCCAAATTCTCAAAAATATGCAGCCAATGACGGCGCTGCTCATTCAAATTTGAATGTGCGCACTCTTCGCGCAGTGAAACGCAAAATGGACGAAGCAGAAGTTGATCCTTCTGAAAAGCGTTACATCGCGTGCCACGCATCACAAATCGAGGCTCTCTTGGGCCAGACTGAAGTAACTTCTGCTGACTACAACACCGTTAAGGCGTTGGTTCAGGGCGAAGTCAACACGTACATGGGTTTCGAATTCATCCGAATTCAGCGAATCCCTGTTCAGGTTGCAGCGCTTTCTGGATCAGTGACTACTGGTGCGGTTGGTGCGGGTGCTTCGCTTGTGGGTTTCCGCAAGTGTTTTGCTTGGAGTCAAATGGGTCTTTTGCTTTCAGTCGGTCAGTCTATCATGGCTCGCATTAGCGAACGTGACGACAAGTCGTACTCAAAACAAGCGTATGCTTGCATGAGTGTTGGCGCTACCCGAATGGAAGAAGAGAAGGTCGTAGAGATTCTCTGCAAAGAGACTTAAAAACTGGGGCGGGGTAACACTCGCCCTAAAACTTGGAGGAAAATATGGCTACATTATACGGAGATCAATACCAGGATGCTTATGTCGATAAGCCATCCACAAAAATCGGAATTGGCGATGTTAACGGAAACGTTATGCGCCAATACTTTGAGTACACCATCACGGCTGCACCAACAGCCAATGATGTAATCAAAGTCGGCAAAATCCCTAAAGGTGC
>Ga0302237_1002172_pt1 | contig 12420 bp, 10 predicted proteins | sample AAG_UR_Ala_MG_FD_193530 | JGI IMG/M metagenome (GOLD analysis project Ga0302237, IMG submission 193530) | Enriched activated sludge microbial communities from anaerobic digester in WTTP, New Holstein, Wisconsin, United States - AAG_UR_Ala | ecosystem: Engineered > Bioreactor > Anaerobic >...
GCTTGTCAGTGAGAATAATAAGATCGGGACGTTCGCTCGCAGGGAAATATCTTGGCCTGATACTGGCTTTTATTTCAGCATTGGGTATACTGACATATTTCTATGCCAGGATGTGGTATAATATCGACCTTATTAAGCTAATTTTTCATGGGAACCTGAAAGGATATATCTGATCAGAAGAAATAAATTGCAGGGAGCCCCGGTATCTGATTTATCTTTTCAGCTGAGGTTCTACATGTATTGTCACGGTGATATTATCGTAAAGAGAGTTTAACTTATCTTCAATCATGTCGCAGTATGAATGGGCGTTTCCTACGGATTCATCTTCAGGTATCTCAACATGGATATCGACAAACCTGTAATTACCCGCCACCCTTGTCCTGAGATCGTGGTAGTTGACTTCCATCTGGTTAAGTCTTCTTTCAAGATCTTCGATCTCATCCTCTCCCCAGGCAGTATCAAGAAGAGGAGTGAAAGCCCGCCGCAGGAGTGAATATGATTCTTTGATAATGAACAGGGCAACAAGGATTGCCACGAAAGGATCAAGCCATTTGATGCCGGTTATGAATATCAGACCCAACCCGACTGCAACGCCTGCTGAGGTATATACATCAGTCTTAAGATGAAGAGCATCAGCTTCAAGGGCTACAGATTTTGTCTCGCGGGCAACCTTGTAAAGCTTTCTTGAAACTAAAGTATTCACTATTGCCGAAATAAGCATTACCGATGAACCAAGCCAGATCACATCGAGCACTATCTCTTCGCAAAGAAGCTTCTTAACAGCTTCTGTGATGATCCAAATTGCTGCAATAAAGATGAGTATTGCTTCTATGACTCCTGAGATGTTTTCAACCTTACCATGACCATACGGATGCCTTGAATCAGGAGGGTTATCCGAAACCTTTACCGAAAAGAAAGCTATTAAAGCTGCTATAAGGTCCATTGATGAATGGATAGCTTCAGAGATGATACTGACTGATCCGCTCAGAAGTCCGACAACGATCTTAAGGATTATAAGAAAGGTATTTGAGACTATTGAAAGTCGTGCAACTTTTACTTTTGCATTCATTTGTAAGTAAGACCTTACTGTAAAGATAACAAAACAGATTGATCAGTACGGGTATTTAAACCGTAATAAGATCATAAGATAAATTGCCCAATCCTATCTTCTCAGCATGTTCAAGTCCTGATAACCAGTGAGTGTCAGGGTGAGTGAGGCTGAATTTATCCGCCCCTTTCAGGTCATTTCCATCGTGTCCCTGACATATCCTGCTCCCCGGCAGAGCCGGCGCTGCAGTTACCATATCAGCACAGGCTTTATCGAGAGCGACCGGGTCAAAAGATGCTGCTATTCCAATATCGGGCACCAGGGGGTAATCGTTGAATCCGTAGCAATCACAATCGGGCGATACATCCATGATGAAGCTTATATGGAAAGAGGGTTTGTCTTTCAGGACGGCATAAGCGTATTCCGATACTTTTTTGGATACCAGTTCAGAAGAATTCTGCCATACTACCTGCGCTGCATCATACTGGCATACAGCTATGCACTGGCCGCATCCCACACATTTCTTGTAGTCAATACGTGCGATCTTGTCTTTGCCCACATGAACGGCATCGTGGGCGCAATTCTTCTCACACATACGGCATCCGGTGCAGTTTCTCTGGACTATCTTTGGTGAAGCGCCTGAATGAAGGAACAGTTTTCCTCCGACTGAAGCTGCTCCCATGCCAATGTTCTTAAGTGTACCTCCAAACCCCGTCATTTCATGTCCTTTAAAATGCGTCAATGAAATGACTATGTCGGCATCGGCAACCGCAGATCCTATTTTAGCACTTTTTGTAAGCTCCAGGTTGACCTCAATTTCACGATATTCAGTTCCTTTAACACCATCAGCTATAATTACAGGGCAGTCTGTCGCAAGAGGATTATATCCGTTCTCAAATGCAGCTTCCAGATGTGAGGGGGCATTCGATCTCCTGCCATAATAAAGTGTATTGCTGTCAGTCAGAAAAGGTATTGCCTGCTTCGATTTCAGGAATTTCACTATCCTGCCTGCAAAATTCGGCCGGAGATATGCCATATTACCGGGTTCACCGAAATGGATCTTGAGCGCAACAAGTTTCTTATTAAAATCTATAGTCTCAATCCCGGCTTTAATGACGAGATTTTCGAGCTTTTTTAAAAGGTTCTGGGAAGATCTTACTCTTAGGTCGGTGAACCATACTTTTGAGGGTGCCATATTTAAACTGATAAAATTCTTGCAAGATCTAAAAGAGACAGGTCAACTTCCTTATTTTGCTTGACTGCACGGCGGAAAGGGACAAGAACTATTTCGCCATTTGCAAGGCCAACCATTACACTCTTCTGATCATCGATAAGAGCTTCAACAGCGGCATGACCAAGCCTGCTGGCATTTACCCTGTCGATAGCCGTGGGAGATCCTCCTCTCTGAAGATGCCCAAGCACAGATACTCTGATATCATAACCGCTGAATTCGTTTTTCAGCTTTTCCGCAATGGCGAAAGCACCGCCTTCAGTTTCTCCTTCAGCAACTATTATAAGATTGCTTGATTTCTTTCGGATATTGCCATCCTCGATCATTTTCTTCAGGTCGCGCTGCTCTCCCTTTATTTCAGGAATAAGTATTGCTTCAGCACCGGTGGCAATACCGCTGTAAAGAGCAATAAAACCGGCTTCAGCTCCCATCACCTCAACAAAGAACATCCTGTTATGGGCGCTTGCTGTATCTCTTATCTTATCAACAGCTTCAACAACGGTGTTAAGAGCTGTATCGTAGCCGATTGTATAATCGGTTCCGAAAATGTCATTGTCTATTGTCCCCGGAATGCCTACAAAAGGCAGATCATATTCTTCGTTAAAGATCCTGGCTCCTGTAAAGGAACCATCTCCTCCGATAACAACGACTCCGTCGATCTGAGCTTCTTTAAGGTTATTGTATGCTTTAGCACGGCCTTCAGGGGTTTTAAATGCCTCACACCTGGCTGTTTTAAGTATTGTACCGCCTCTCTGAATGATATCGCTGACACTTGATGCTTCAAGGGGAATGAAATTCGCGTCGATCAAACCCTGGTATCCATGACGGATCCCGACAACCTCAATCCCGTTAAAAATAGCAGTCCTGGTCACTCCCCTTATCGCCGCATTCATACCGGGGGCATCACCGCCAGAAGTTAAAACTCCTATTTTTCTGATCTTTCCCATATATTATTTTCTGAATAAGCGCACAAAGGTAATATATTTATTAAAACGGCAAAGATTTTTATTTGCTTTTCAGATAGCTGATACAACATCATATACTTTATCTATCAGCCATTTAGGTGTTGAGGTTGCGCCGCAGATCCCTGCCGATCCCTTGCCTTTGAACCATGATATCTCTATCTCATCGGGTGATGAAATAAAATAGGTATAAGGATTTATAGCTTTACTGATTGAATACAGCACTTTCCCGTTCGAACTTTCTTTACCGCTTACAAATATTACTATATCATGATTACGTGCAAATTCCTTTAATGACGTCTCTCTGTCGGAGACCTGCCTGCAGATGGTGTTATGAATGTGCAGATGTTTATCCGGGTCAATTGTACCTTTTTTCTGCATTTCGGATCTCAGCAATTCAATAAAACCGGTATAATCAATTGTGTTCATAGTGGTTTGCGAAAAGATCCAGACAGGTTTAGTGACATCTATTTTCCGGAGGTCCCCCGGCCCGGAAACCAGTATGCCTTCATCCTGTACCTGACCCATCAGCCCTATGACCTCTGCATGGCCCGGCTTGCCGAAAATAACGATCTGCCCATCCTCTTCCTTTATTCTGAGCCAGGTATTTTTTATCCGCGACTGCAGTTTGCTGACAATCGGGCAGGTCGCCTCGATTATGGTGATATTATTCTCTTTCGCTATGCGGTAGGTCTCAGGCGGTTCACCGTGTGCCCTTATAAGAACACTTACATCCCTTAGCTGCCGGAACTTGTTGTGGTCGATCGTTACAAGGCCGAGTTTCTTAAGTCGTTCCACCTCTTTATCATTATGCACAATAGGGCCCAGTGAGAATACTTTTTCTCCTTTCCTGAGGGCTTCCTCTGCTATTGCAATGGCATTCCGGACACCAAAGCAGAATCCGGATTTCCTGTCAATTTCAGCTTTCATTTATTTTTCTTTCGATGATGCTGCGAACCCATACCATCTGCTCTTCAACTGTCATCCTGCTGTTATCGAGGACAACTGCATCATCAGCTCTCCGAAGCGGACTTATGTCACGGTTCTCGTCAGTAATGTCCCTTGATACAATGTTTTCCCTTACGTCCCGGAAATCAACCTTAATTCCTTTTCCCAGCAGCTCATCGTATCTTCTTTTCGCCCTTATATCGACAGAGGCGGTCATGAATATCTTAAGCTCCGCGTCAGGGAATACTACTGTTCCTATATCCCGTCCATCCATGACTATGCCTTTCAGAACGCCAATCTGCCGCTGCAAAGCCACCATTCTGGTACGGACTTCAGCGATCTTGCTGACAGCGCTTACATGTGATGATACTTCAATGCTCCTTATCTCTTTTTCAACGTTTTCCGAGTTCAGATAAGTCTCAAATTCCCCTATATCAGGATTAAAAATAAATTCGATGTTTATATCATCAAGTTTACTTATGATCGCAGTCCTGTCTGGTATTCCGGCTTCAATAAAACCGTTCCTGATACAATAAAGAGTGACGGCACGGTACATTGCGCCACTATCTATATAAATATAATTCAGCTCCCTGGCAATAGCTTTGGCAAAAGTGCTCTTGCCGCATGATGAATAGCCGTCTATTGCTATGATAATTTTTTTCTTCATTGGAATAAAATTACAGATTACCGCTGTAATAACAAAACGCTATTTACTGAACCTGCTGTAAATTTTGTCGGTTTTCAGCGCCAGAGAAATATGTGTTGAGGATCCTGCAAGATGATAGGTTGCACGGCCAAGTTCAAGGTTGATCATTGAAGTGTTGATCCCGAATCCCCAGGAGAAACCTACGGTCGATACCTTTGAATCGACCTGCAGCTCTTTTCTTCTCTGGTAATTATAACCAAAGCTCAGATAGAAATTCTTATGCGGGAGGATCTCAGCTGACAGGATCGCATGTCTGAAAAGATTCTCAAGAAATTCTGACGACTGGAAATAATTATTGTCAGGATCCTTATCATAACTATGTGTAAGATCATATTTCTCCAGGTGTCTGAGAGTAAGCGAAAACCTGAGCGGTGCATGATTTAGTCGCTGGGATACCCCGGCAATGATCTCGAAAGGCAATTTCTGCCTGTCCTCTCCTGCATATGCAGTAATTTGTAATCCGGCGTTGCGTATTACCATCCCGGCTGAAAAAAGCCCGGATTGATTGTGATATGAGGCACCCAGATCGAATGCAAGACCGAAGGATGTATATTTTTCCAGATGCGACAATACCGGTTTGAGATCTATGCCGGCGGAAAAGTGAGAATTGATTTCCTTCGAATATGCCAGTATCATCGCATATTCTGAAGCTCCGAATGTCCCTGTAATAACTCCTGAAGCATCAGCTTCGGTGAACGAACCATAATTCAGATAAGTGAGTCCGGCGCTGAAGTGCCCGATATTGTCGTATGATCTTGAGTACATTGCCAGTCCGAAATTGATCCCTGCAAAATAGTTTACATAATCAAGGACAAGGGTCTTTTCCATCTCCTTGTTCAGCAGGGCGGGATTATGGTAAGCAAGATTAAGGTTACCGGTATTCAGGGAGACATTTGAACCTCCGAGGGAAGCAACAAACCCTGAGTGAGTGAGGTTGAGGAATTCATATACATTATCTCCGCCAGTCTGGGCGTTCAGATTGCATGCTATCAGGCAGCCTGTGAGTATATAGAAGCTTTTTCTCAGCATAGGAGTGAGTCACACCAAATATAAGGGATTTTTATTAAACGAGGCTAATCGTAAAATAGTATGAATGAAAGGGATATAAGCGTCATTATGCGGTCATGCTGTTTTTCCTGCGAGAACCGAGGCATTATCAACATTCTTCCTGTGACCGTTTATCTGCGACATGAAAATCCCGGCAATAACTATTATTATACCGGCCATATTCTGGATTGTAAGCCTGTCGCCGAGAATCAGGAATGAAAAGAATGCTGTAAGAACAGGAATGCAGTTTGTGAAAATGCTGGCTTTTGTTATTCCCATCTTATTAACAGCAAGTGCAAAAAGGATGAAGGCTCCGCACGATGCGAATACTGAAAGTTCCAGTATTGGTATGAAGCTTTTCAGCAGAAAAGGAGTATTTATGAAATGATTTAAATCAATAATTAGAAAGAGAGGCAAGAATAATATCGTGCCTATCAGGTTCTGTATGTAGACGATAAACACAGGTTTGTATCTGCCTACCAGTGTGGTTAGAGTAAGGTTATAACCGACAGCCGACAGTACGGCAAGGGAGAGCAGCGCCAGTCCTGAAATATTGAATGACAGGGTTCCGTTCCGGTTGAAAAGAAATACCAGTACCCCGATAAAAGAGACAGCTATCCCTGCGTAGTTGATTATTCTTAACCTTTCTCTGAAGATAAGCCAGGCACCCAGGGTGACAAAAACGGGGATAGTTGAAATTATAACTGAACCGACTGTTGCCGACACGTATGCAAGTCCAAAGCTTTCGCCAAGGAAGTAAAGGAAAGGTTCGAAAAGGGCAAGCATGAAGAAGAGTCGTCTGTCTTCTTTCCTGATCTTTTCCATGCCTTTTGTCGCCAGCAGGAAAATCGAAAGTATAACGACGGCGAGAGCAAGTCTTATCAGGATTATTGTTACCGGCCTGTATGTTTCATTGGCTATCTTGAACCAGATGAATGAAAAGGCCCAAAAGATCATTGCCAGAACCAGGGCAATATATATACCTGCTGTTTTTTTCACTGAATCCGGATCTGTTTATTTTTCCGGCGACGCGAATTTAAATCTAATATTTAAATAATTTCATTTTTTCCTGAAGTAACACGAAAAAGGTTATAGTTTTTTAGGCATTGACATTACCATGCAACATGCACCTTTTCCGGTTTCGCGGAATCGTCACTTTGCTTTTTTTTCAGATGTTGCGGAATCTCCGCTATGCTTCAAGCTCCGTGCACCATGTAAAAACATAATCCTCTGCCATAGGGAGGGAGATCCCTCACTCGTAAATCCTTCCATCAACAGCAGCGTCAAAAATCTTTTCACAGAAATCTCTTCCGTACACTGTTTACAGTGGAGGAGATCCCTCATTCGTAAATCCTTCGTAATCTCAGGATTTACTCGATCGGGATGACACGGCAAAATAGGGGGTATAGGGGAATGAGGCGGGGCGTTTTGATTCAAATTCTATTTCATGTAACGACTTTCTGGCAAAACGCCCCGCCTCATTCCCCCACTATTCACCAAAAACACCGTGTCATCCCGAGTCCGCCGGCTGGCGGAAGAGGGATCTCCTTCTCGTACCTGTGCATAATCCCTGGCTCACCAAAAGCAATCTTATGAATATCTGTACAGAAGTACTTGTGTATAAAGATTAGCAGATTTACTGGGTTTTATTCATGTCTGACCGCCTGTCAGCGGCCTTATGGGGAATGCAAAATAAATGGTACTATTTCTCTGTCATAACTATGGGATTATACTTATATATGCAATGATTCATCGCTCACAACCCACCTCTCGTCGCTCAACCTATGCCTCTGCACCTTGCACCCTACACCTTGTATCATGTACCCTGCACCAAACACTTTTACTTCCTTTTCATCTCTGTCATCTCATCTCTCATCTCTCACAACTCATCGCTCACCTTCCGCCTTCTGCCTAAAAGAATGGATCATACCTCCCGCCTGTCTGGTCAGTATAAACTATCAGTTCTCTGCTTCTGCACAATGCAATTATGCCATTTCCGCCTACAATATTTCCGTTAATATTCACCAGTTCAGAAAAAGGATCGTCCTTTTGTGTATTAAAAGTATAAAGACTCTTATAGAAAAGATAGGTTTCTTTAGAAATGGACATGAGTCTGATTCTAAAACATTTTATGTAACCAGGTATAAATCGTTCGTAATCCCAATAAGTGGATATTTTAAGAGTACAGTACGGAATTCTACCCGGGTCAATAAAATATGTACTTGACAATTGTCTTAACCTTACAATATCTCCGCAATAATTAAACATACGATTCTTAAATTTCTGAATAGTTTTCCTATCATGTAAGTGGAAGAAGAAACCATTAGTGTTACATTCTAATATGTTGAACTCTATGAGATTAGATCCCCATCCGGGAGACCAATCAACTCTTGAATCACTATATGATCCAATTAGAAGAACTGCATAATATGAATCTGGATTGATATTAGAAAACGAAAATTCAATTTCAGCGGTTCTCCTGATAAATTTGTCAACTCCTCCAAGGGAACAGCGGTAATCATTAGGTTTATCCAGGATCAGTATATCTGTTTTGAGCGAAATTAAAGAGAGTTCGGGGGGTGGTTTAGGTACCATTATCTCTGCTGAAATATCAGGTGTTTCTTTCTCCTTCGCATGAAAAAAATACTTCCCCCCTGATTCAAAACTAATACTATCAGAAATTTTATATTCAAAATTCTTGCCTGCAAGTTTGTTTTTATAAAATATTATTTCTTTTTCATCATTTGAGATGCCGAAAGAAAATTCTCTTAGTGAGTCATTTATAACATCTGGATATTCAGTTAAAAAATGATTTTTCAAAATATATGCTACGAGAAAAAGCCATACTATCGCGAGGGATGAAGGGAGGGCGTAAAGGGGAGTATGTATCATAATAGATTGTATCATCAATATCTATAATACCGATAGCACAAAGCTGTTCTGGCAGATCAGGTCTGTAATATCTTTCCTTACCTTCACACTGAAGGATAATCAATGCAACAAATACTAAAAGCCAAATGTGCGATCCCCGCTTAATTACAGCCATTTTTAATTTGGTTAGCTTCAGTAAATTTAGAAAAAAACCTGTACAATGCAACTTGTCTTCTGCAGGGAGCTGAATATGGATTTATTTTTTCCGTGACAATCCGCGTCAGTCCATGGTTAAAAAAGAATTCACCACGGTCCCGATTGTCATCGGGATCACGGAGTATCCATGGAGTTGGGTACAGAGTAATTTCCTAAAAAAATGGATCATACATTTTACCAGTCTGGTTAATATTAACGATAAGGTCTCTGCTCCTGCAAAGAGCGATGATACCATTTCCACCAACCACATTCCCGTTAATATTTATCAATTCACCGAAAGGATCATCACGTTCCATTTTGTAGGTATAAAGGCTTTTATAGAAAAGGTAGGCTTCTTTTGGAAGAGACATTATCCGGACCCGGAAATACTTTACAAATGATGGTATATATTTTACATTATCCCACTGAGCTAATATTTTCATCGTACAAGTCCCGCCTGGAATTTTGCTTCCATCGATAAAATACGAGTATAGAGTATCAGTCATACATCCTACCCCATAAGAGTGGGAGAAGTATTCTAAACAAAAATGTTGAATTGTCTGACCTCCTTTGAAGGGGTAAATGAATCCATCGGTATTAGTCTCAAGAATCTGGTAATTTAAAATATTAGATGCAAAATGTCCTGGACCATCATCCCATGGAAAATATTCAGGAGGGTACTCAATATCCAATGGTGTATACTCAGGAGGGGAACCAATCAGAAAGAATACATAATACGAATCCGGATTAATGTTTGAAAATGAAAATTCTATTTCAGCAAATCTTTGTGTGTAAGTTGTATACTTTTCGGGTTCATATGGTAGAGTTCCATCTCCATAGAAATAGCATCCCTCCCTGGGTAAATCCAAAGTATTAATTCCTGTTCTCAGTGATACCAGACATGGTTCCGGAGGCATGTCTGGAACTGTACATTCAGCGGAAATATCCTGGACATCTCTTTCTCCAGCATGTACAAAATACTTTTGTCCTGATTCAAATTTCAGATCAGCAGGTATTTCTATGAATGGATTTATTACAGGTTGGTCGGTATTATAAACAAATAAATCTTTCCCTTCATCTGAGATCTTAAATTTAAATTCCCTGAACAAATCCGATCCATCTGAATATTCAGTCTGATATGACTTCTCAAAAAATATTTTTTTCGTCGATACCAAAGAATCAACCCAACAAGTGGAGCAAGCACCACCAGGCCAAAATGGATTATTACAAATATTATAAGACAGAGTATCATCAATATCAATCAGGCCAATAGCACAGAGTTGTTCCGGCAGATCAGGCCGGTAAAATCTTTCCCTGCCCTCACACTGAAGGATTATCAATGCAACAAATACTATCAGCCAAATGTGCGATCCCCGCTTAATTACAGACATTCTTAATTTGGTTTGCTTCAGTAAATTTAGGAAAAAATCATGAACCTTGCAAAACACCATTTATGAGCCCTGAAAGGGCATTATGTGAATAACCCCCAGTCAATCTGGGGGTAGGCACCACTCCACGACTGTTCAGCTCTACAGGAGCTGAATATGTGTCCTATGGAAAATATCTTTCATCTATCCAGATTCCCGATTCCAGAAGAAGTTTTCTGTATTCCTCTTTAAATGTCTTTTTATTGAGACGGTCATGCTAGCCCATTATATGCTCGATCAGATCCAACATATTAAACCCCTTCAGGGTTTATAGTTTGTGGTGGCTCCTTACCCCCAGATTGACTGGGGGTTATTCATATCCGGCCGCCTGTCAGCGGCCTTATGCGGGATGTAAAAGAAATAGTGCTATTTCCTGACACTAACTATGGGATTATGCTATATATGTCGAAAAATGTCTCACTACTCACCACTCACTACTCATACCTATTCTTTCTCTGCCTAAAAGAACGGATCATACATACTTCCAGTCTGGTTTATGTCTATTTTCAGGTCCTTACTTCTGGAAAGACCGATAACACCATTACCCCCTGCAACATTACCATTTATATTTATTAATTCCCCAAATGGATCATCCCGTTCCATCTTGTAAGTATAAAGGCTCTTATAGAAAAGATAGGCTTCTTTTGGAATAGACATTATTCTGACCCGGAGATACTTTACGAATGATGGTATATATTTTACATTATCCCACTGTGCTAATATTTTTATCGTACAAGTCCCACCGGGTATTTTACTTCCATCAATAAAATATGTGCGTAAAGTATCTGTCATGCATCCAGTAGTATAACAATTCTCAGTAAGATCTAATCGGAAATGCTGAATTGTTATACCTCCTTTATATGTATAAAAAAAACCTTCGGTGTTCGTCTCAAGTACTCCATAATTTAAAAAATTAGATTGCCATATTCCACGTGCATCTTCATCCAACTGTATACCATAATGAGGAGTTCCAATCAGGAAAAAGGTATAGTAGGATTCCGGGTTATTATTTGCAAAAGAAAACTCAATCTCAGCAAATCTTCTTGTATAGGTAGTGGTATCTTCCTTCCATGGCTTATAGAAACCATATAGATCCGAATAGAAGTAACGTTTATCATCCTTAGGCAGATCCAGAATATTAATCCCTGTCTTCAGTGATACTAACCAAGGTTCCGGAGGTAATGCTGGGATTGTGCACACAGCCGAAATATCTTCTGCATCTCTCTCACTTGCCGAAAAATAATACTTTTTACCAGGCTCAAAAATAAAATCAGCCGGTATACTAATAAATGGATTCCAGACAGATTCATTTTCCTTATAAACGTATATATCATTATTGCCATCTGAAATCTTAAATTCAAAATCTATGAACACATCCGTTGATCCATCCGAGTATTCAGTCTGATATGATTTTTCAAAGAAAATTTTTCGTGTCGAAACTAAGCTATCAATCAGACACGTAGGACAGTAATGAGGATAGATTGGGTTACTACGCCAATCTGGATTACTACATACTCCATAGGCAACCGTATCATCAATGTCAATCAGTCCTATTGCACAGATCTGTTCCGGTAGATCAGACCGGTAAAATCTTTCATTGCCCCCACACTGAAGGATTATCGATGCAACAAATATTATCACAGAGACATATGACCGCCGCTTAATTACGGCCATTTGTGATTTGGTTTGCTTCAGTAAATTTAGGAAAAAATCCTGCACCTTGCAAAACACCATTTATGAGCCCTGAAAGGGCATTATGTGAATAACCCCCAGTCAATCTGGGGGTGTAGACACCACTCCACGACTGTTCAGCTCTACAGGAGCTGAATACGTGTCCTATGGAAAATATCTTTCATCTATCCTGATTCCCGATTCCAGAAGAAGTTTTCTGTATTCCTCTTTAAATGTCTTTTTATTGAGACGGTCATGCTAGCCCATTATATGCTCGATCAGATCCAACATATTAAACCCCTTCAGGGTTTATA
>Ga0302237_1002179_pt1 | contig 12382 bp, 7 predicted proteins | sample AAG_UR_Ala_MG_FD_193530 | JGI IMG/M metagenome (GOLD analysis project Ga0302237, IMG submission 193530) | Enriched activated sludge microbial communities from anaerobic digester in WTTP, New Holstein, Wisconsin, United States - AAG_UR_Ala | ecosystem: Engineered > Bioreactor > Anaerobic >...
TGACGATTGCTTCACTGGCACCTTCAATCACATGGTAATTGGTTATGATATGGCCTGCATCATCCCAGATGAAGCCCGATCCAGTGCCTCTGGGCACGGAAAAAACATTGCGTGTCCAGAAGTCGCGTACCAGTGCTTTGGTAGTGATATAGACCACGGAGCTCTTTGATTTCTCGAATAGTTCGATGGTTGCCTGTTCGTCTCCGGCCAGATCACCGCGTGCGGTGACTGTTCTCGGTGCCGTGTCATGTTTTTGGGTTGATCGTGTGCGGAAATCAGAAACATTTTGCCAGGCCAGCCACGCAAGGAAGAAAACCAGCGTGACGACAATGAAACGAAATGCGAAACGGTTTCGGGCGGACATGGGGCGGCAACCTCTTGGATCGGTCTTTACGGATTTTAAAATGGTTATGAAATTTAGCTTGTCAACAGACGCTTTTTGTCCGGTGATGAGGCGTGATCGGCGTATCGACAGGCCCTGAGTTGCCGTGCGGTGGACGGCGCATGTTTCACACAGCATTTCCCAAGAGGGGAAAAATATGTTAAGTGGGCAGGGACCGAAACTTGAATACACCGGTATTGGGAGATGGGTCAAAAAAAGTTACTTTGGAGTTTCGCCATGGCCGCAGATGATTTTCACAGTTTTTTCAGTCCTGAAGGCGTTTTGATCGTAGGCGCGCGCAGATCAATGGGGTTTGGGTTCGGCCTCCCCACTTTTTTAAAAAAACACGGATGGGGAGACCGGACTTTTTTGGTAAATCCATCGGGTGGTGAAATCGAGGGCCTGAAAGCTTACCGGAGAATAGCCGATGTGCCCGGTCCGGCAGATCTGGCCATCGTTATTGTCCCGGCCGATGCTGTGCCGGTGGCACTAACGGAAATCGCCGCCCGCGGCATCCGGCATGTAATCATTGAAAGCGCCGGCTTTGCCGAGACAGACGAGGAAGGCCGCGAACGCCAGGAAGAAGCGAAAAGATTGGCCAAGCGCCTTGGCCTCAGAGTGATCGGCCCCAACTGTGTGGGCGTGATCAATATGGAAAACAGATTCGCCTCCGTGGAGCTGCTCGATGAAGCCCTGACGCCCGGGCCCCTTTCCATCATTGCCCAAAGCGGTGTGTTCGGAAATATCCTGCTTGATTTTCTCCATCAGCGCCGGATCCATGTGGCCAAAGCCATTACCCTGGGCAACAGACTCGATGTCAATGAGTGCGACATGCTCGATTATCTTTATGAAGATCCGGCGACCAGGGTCATCGCCATTTATCTTGAGGGGGCTGCCGATGGTAAACGCCTTCATAAAACACTCTCGCGCGTTACGAAAAAGAAGCCGGTCATTATTTTAAAAAGCGGGAAAACCAGCGAAGGCAAACGGGCGACCGCCTCCCACACGGGAAGCCTCTCCGGCGAGGATGAGATCTACAACGGCATTTTCGCGCAAACCGCAACGGTGCGTGCCGAGAGCCTGCCCGAGTTAATCGACTTTGCCAAAGTATTTACAACCCAGCCTTTGCCACAAGGTAACCGACTGGGTATTGTCACCTCCAGCGGCAGCATGGGAGCGCTGGCTACGGACGTCGCGGTTGCGGGTGGACTGCTGGTGGGGCCCTTGTCCGATACGACGGTAAAACAGGCGCGCGCAATCGCGCCCGGCTGGATGAATGTAAAAAATCCCCTGGACATCGGCCCCTCCGGGCTATTCAATCAGCTCACGGAGATTCTGATCAATGACCCGCAGGTGGACATGGCTAATTTGATCATTGCCGTTCCCTATTCCTATATAAAGGTCATCAAACAAATGGGGATGAAGCTGGAGGATGCCTTTGGCGCTCTCGAAGAGGTGCGCACCAGACTGGCCACGCCCAAGCCTTTCGTGATCACGGTCGTCGGTCATGACGATTTCGTGGAAGAGATCACCGGTATCGCGGGAAATACGATCCCTGTTTTCACCTCGCCCGAGGAGGCGGCGGCGGCTCTGGCCGGTCTGTGGAAATACACAAAAGCCACCGGACAGGCAAAGTAACCTTCGGGGGTGTCAGGGAAGCGGCGGGTCGTTGAAGCCCGGGTTACGCATGCCTCCGGCTGGCACTAATTATTATTGAGCTGATTATTGTCACGCAGTCCGGTTATTGCCCAGGTGCGGGTCTGCCTGCCGCAGATAATTTTGCACGTAGTCGCCCACGGATTTCTCCAGAGAGGAGAAGTCCACTGGGCAGCCCAGGCCACGGAGCTTGTCTGTTTTCGCCTCGGTAAAATACTGATACTGATTGCGCAGCTCGTCGGGCATATCGATGTATTCGATCTCGGGGGCAAGCCCCATCGCATCGAAAACGGCCCGGATCAGGTCATTCCAGGTTCTGGCCCGGCCGGTACCCAGATTGAAGATACCGTTGATGCCCTCATTTTTTAACAGCCACCACATCACATCGACGCAATCTTTTACATAAACAAAATCACGCATCTGCCCTCCGTCGGAGTATTCGGGAAGGTGCGACTTGAACAGCTTCACACGTCCGGTGCGAAGTATCTGATGGAAGGATTTGAAAACCACACTGGTCATCTCGCCTTTGTGATATTCGTTGGGGCCGAAAACATTGAAAAACTTGATGCCGGCGATTTTGCTTTCCCAGCCGCACCGGAGCGTTTTTAAGTCGAAGACCTGTTTGGAGTAGCCGTACATATTGATGGGTCGGAGTGAGGGTATCTTTTCGTGATCGTCGGAAAACCCCTGGCGGCCGCTGCCGTAAGTCGCGGCGGAACTGGCGTAGATGAAACGGACACCCCGGTCGATGGCCCACCGGGCCAAAAGAGCCGTATAGTTGTTGTTATTGTCCCACAGGTAGTCAGCGTCGCGCTCGGTCGTCGATGAGCAGGCGCCCATATGAATGATCGCCTCGATATCGAAGCCCGCCGTGTCACAGCGGATCATTTCACGAAATTCGTCTTTATGCAGATAATTTACAAACCTGAGGTTGACGAGGTTTTTCCATTTATCGGATGTTCCGAGACGATCGACGATGATGATATCGTCAATCCCCTCCTGATTAAGTTTCCAGACAAAAGCGCTGCCGATAAAGCCGGCTCCGCCAGTGACGACAATCATGTAAATTTCTCCTTATAAAAAAAATTTTAAAACATCGGGAAAAACCGGACGGCCCCGAGTGGCGTCTCAAGCTCCCGCAATATCCTGCCTCAGCACACGGCGCAGCAGCTTCCCTGCCGGGTCACGCGGAATGACCTCACGGATGAGAATGGATTTCGGCAGGCGGTAATCCGGCAGACGGTCTTTGCAGTAGGCCTTAAGCTCGTCTTTTTTTACCAAAGCCCCTTCCTTGAGCGCGACCACGGCCACAATGGCCTGTCCTCTGAGCTGGTCATCGACTCCGACCACCGCCGCGTCCCGGACGGCCGGATGCTCTTTCAGCAGCTCCTCTATCTGCCCGGGATAGACATTGAATCCATGGGAAATAATCATATCGTCCTTACGGTCGACCAGATAGAAAAAGCCATCCTGATCGACGCGGGCGAGGTCCCCCGTGTACAGCCAGCCGTCCCGTAATTTTTCGGCAGTGAGGCCGGGCTGATTCCAGTAGCCTTTCATCACCTGCGGCCCTTTGATGACCATCTCTCCGACCTCGCCCGGCGCGCATTCGTGCCGGCCCGTTTCCAAATCCATTATTTTTGCCTGTACGTCGGGCAGGGGCACGCCGACGGAGCCCATGGGAGCCCCTTGCGGATAGGGCGCCATGTGCGTGGCGGACGAGGCCTCGGAAAGGCCGTAGGTTTCCACGATATTACTGCCGGTGACTGCCCGGTAGCGCTGATGCAGCTCCGGCGGCAGGGGTGCGCCCCCGCTTGTTCCCACATGGATCGATGAGAGCTGCTCGCGTATCGCCTCGTCACTTAAAGACAAAATTGCTCTCCAGAGGCTGGGTACAGCCGGAAAGGAAATAGGCTTATAGGTCTGAAGCATTTTGGAAATGGAGAGAATGTCCATAGCGTCCATACGCGGCATAAGCAGCATGCGGTATCCCTTGAGGACGGAAATGAGCAGGCAGGCACTCAGGCCGAACACGTGAAAAAAAGGTATGGCACAGATGACTGCCGCGTTTCCCGCATCATGGGCCCCCACCCAGGAATTGGACTGATAAATACTGGCCACCAGGTTGGCATGTGTCAGAGTCGCAGCCTTGGGGACTCCGGTGGAGCCGCTGGTATGTTGCAAAACAGCGACATCATCGGGAGATACGGCCAAAGCCGGCTCATCGTTTGTGGAGGCCTGTGCCATTAAATCTGCATATACCTGCGGCGCGGGCGCTCCCTGAGAGTCGGCAAGCTTTTTTTCCAGACTGAAAACAGAATGCAGGATGACCTTTTCCACTGAAGTGTCTTTTATCACCTGGTAAAGATTCTGTGCGAAAAGATCCAGTGTGATAGCCAGTTTGGCGCCGGAGTTATTGAGACAGGACGCCAGTTCTCCGCCGGTAACGCCGACGCTTAGATTGACCACAACTGCTCCCAGTTTCATCAGGGCAAAAAAAGCAATGACATAAATTGGGGAATTGATCAGAATCAAAGCCACGCGATCCCCTTTGGTAATCCCCTGTTGGCGGAGAATGGCGGCGAATTTGTCCACTTTTTCGTCAAGCTCGCCGTAGGTCGTGTCCTGGTCGTTGAAGGTCATCGCCAGAAATTCCGGATGTTCGGCCGCCGTGTTTTTCAAAAGCTGATAAAGACTTATCGCCGGGTAGTCAAGGGTGTGTGGCACATCTTTCGCGTAATGCTTATGCCATGGGTAGTCCATTTTTTACCTCACACTGATTATTGTCAGCCGCTTTGCTTTCATGGATGATTTTTAATACTCAATCTGCCGGGCTGTCAACAGGGATTATAGATAATGTATGCTGCGGCCGGGCGCGGTAAACTCTGTCTCTTGGGTCAGACGCAGATGAAGGCCTGTTTTTTTGCCTCTCCGGGCTTTTTTCAGTTCTTCACATTTTTTTTATGAACAAGATTTTCATCAGTCCTTTGTCTTTATTTGATTGCCCGCCGGCTTCCGTTTTATATTGATGCAATGACCAACCAAGTATGCCATAATTTTTTAACGCGGGCTAATTTAAGAATTTTGTTGATAAATCGTTGTATTAGACAAAATATTGCACCCACTGTTTGCAAAATCTTGTAGAGAGGAGAAAATTTCAATTTTAAAAATTATCGTTTTTCGCTATAAGGTAAATATATGTAAATGATTAATTTATATTTGGCTGGGGAACAAGGATTCGAACCTTGATTGACGGAGTCAGAGTCCGCTGTCCTACCGTTGAACGATTCCCCAGCTGAAGTTTCTTAAGGAACACGGTGGATGTAAGGTAAACCGTATTTACCGAAGGCGGCGAGGAATATAATGCGGTTGTTGCCATATGTCAACCAAATTTCTTCACGGGCTACCTGCAAAAGGCTCTGCGGCCTGAGCTTCCGGTGTCGTGTGGAAATTAACCGATGGCAATACGGCATGTATTGAAGCAACATGGACAGGAAAGGGGTTTGAAAAAACACAAAAAAAGGGAGGGGGAAAGTATGGCGATCTTCGAATATGGTCAGTACAGTGATGTGTACGAACCACCTGACAATCTGGTGGATTTTTTTGAACAGAGCGTGGCCCGTTATGCGGACAATCAGTTCATTGGGGAGAAGGACGCCGAGGGCCAATACCAATGGGTCACCTACCGGCAAATCGCCAGGCGCATTGACGATCTCAGGGGGGGATTTCACGCAGCAGGTGTGCGCGCCGGTGATAGTGTCGGGATCATCGCCAACAACCGCAAGGAGTGGTTTATCGGGGAAATAGCTGCCCAGGGGCTGGGGGCGGCTTACGTGCCGATGTATGAGAAAGAGCTGGTCTCCATGTGGAAATACATCATCCGGGATGCGGAGGTAAAAGTCCTTTTGGTGTCCAAACCGGAAATACTGGAGAAAGTGAAGGGTTTCACCGATGAAATCCCCACTCTTCAAAAAATATTCCTGATCGAAGGAGCGGGTGAAAACACGATGGCCGCACTCGAAGCGATCGGTGCCAAAAACCCGGTGCCTTCGATCAAGCCGAAATCTTCAGACGTTGCTGTGCTTATATATACCTCAGGCACAACGGGCGAGCCAAAGGGGGTTTTGCTCTCACATGGCAACCTTGCAGAAAATGTGAAAGCCGGCCTGGCCTGGTTTCCCAACCTTACCGAACATAGCCGCTGCATCTCGATGCTGCCCTGGGCGCACTCCTTCGGCATCACGGCTGATTTACACGCATTTATGATGAGGGGTGGCTCCATCGGTATTATGGGATCAGTGGAAACACTCATTGACGATCTGCCCAAAGTGAGACCGACGTTTATGATTACCGTTCCGCGGGTTTTTAACCGGGTTTACAACGGAGTGTGGGCGAAAATGCAAGAGGAGGGTGGCCTCAAACTGAAGCTTTTTAAAGCGGCGCTGGCGGCGGCCAAAGCCAAGAGGGAAACAGGCAAGGCCGGCCTGAAATTCAAAATCCTCGATAAAATTGTTCTGGCCAAGATTCGCGAGCGCTTCGGCGGCAGACTGGACAACGCGGTGACCGGCAGCGCTCCCATGAACGTGGAGATTGCCAAGTTCTTCATCGACGTGGGCATTCCTACTTATGATGCCTACGGTCTTAGCGAGACATCTCCGGCGATCACGATCAATTCACCTTTGATGGGGAACCGTCTGGGGTCCGTTGGCAAGCCGATCAACAAAACAAAGGTGGTGATCGACCGGTCGCGCACCGGAGAAGACGGCGATGACGGCGAGATCATCTGTTTCGGGCCTCAGTGCATGATCGGATACCACAAAAAACCCCAGCAGACCGCGGAAGTGATCGTGGAAAAAGACGGCATGCGCGGAGTGCGCACCGGCGATCGCGGCCGTCTGGATGACGATGGCTTTTTGTACATTACCGGCCGCTTCAAAGAGGAATACAAGTTGGCCAACGGGAAATATGTCCATCCAGAAACAGTGGAGCTGGAAATGAAAGTGATGCCCTGGATTTTGAACGCAGTGATAGCGGGAGCGGGCCGTGAGTATAATGTGGGGCTGATTGTCCCCGACATGGCCATGTTACAGAGGCTGGCTGGCGAATTAAATCTGTCTGTTGAACCGAAAGACCTTTTTGATTCGGCCAATCCCGCTGGACAGAAGTTCAGGGAACTCTTGACCGCCGAGGTGCAAAACCATCTGCGCAAGAGCATCGGCTCTTATGAAATTCCCCGCAAATTCGGTTTTATTATGGAGGACTTCACCATCGATAACGGTATGCTCACTCAAACAATGAAGCTCAAGCGCGGTGTCGTTATGGAAAAATACGGGGCAATGCTGGATAACCTGTACGAGGAATAAACCGATGATTCCCTGCCCCGCGGGGCCGGCACCTTTCAAAAACACGGGCGCAGACTCTTTTGTCTGCGCCCGTTGTGATGCCAGCGCCTCTCGTTTACGACATGAGCTCAAAGCTGCTTAAATCTGAAACCTCTCAAAAGAATTTACAATAGGCGCAAGATCATATTATTTAAATATGTAGATTGTTGATGCATGAGCAAATTCCGCCTGTATCAGGCACAATCTTGAATCCTTACATTTCAGTGAACAGCGTCTATTCATAACTTGTTGATTTATATAAATAATGTTTCACATAGACGAGAGGTGAAGGAAGAAAATATGCATAATATATAGATACAGGTGTGGGTAAATCTCAACCCGTGCTTTAATGAATCCAGCTACTTTTTAACTTCATCTTTGCCTGATTGCTTTTCTACAGGATTTTTGTTATTTTACCCCCAACATGAGAATGTAAAGCGACCGATACCAAAAAGGAGGTGAACGATAAGTAATAGGAGTTTTTCATTGGTTAACGGCTGATGAAACGGGGGTTTTTCAAGGTATCATTTCAAGGTTTTTTCTAACTATCCAGTAATCGAGGTTTTAAGTAATTCCTTACCCACTCAGAGATTCAAAAGTGTCGATAAAGTTCCGACAACATCACTTCTTATTCAATCATCTGCATTCTGTGACACTCGATAAATTCGTCTGACAGTATTTCACTAACCAACGCGGCCTCGCCGCAATTAATGCGTACGGCAGTATATCTATTTGAACTGATTTTCCAAAACGGGGAACGGGCTTGTGCTCCGGGGTGTCTTCATCTTGCTTTGAAAGCGGCAAAGGTATGCGTTGTTTTTCTCGTTTTTGTTACAAAAACTAAATATATCAAATTTTGTAAGAGAGGGTGGGAAGACACAGGCAATTAACAACCAAGAGAGCATTGCAACGAAGGGAGGCAAAGTTATGAGGAAAAAAGTCTTTTCAAAGCCGAGACATGTCCATGTGCAAAAAATCATCTTTTTCCTGATTGTTGTCGTAGTGATCATTACAGGATGCTCCAGTGGTTCCGATTCACCAGTGTTTTTTAGGAAGTCAACCGTCGAAACGAATCGTGATGCTAAAGGGGTATGGTTTGTAACGGGCTCAAGCGAAGATAGCCTGTATGACGTGTTTGAGGCAGTGGGTTATGCCGTTGCTACTGATCGTCTGTGGCAGGCGGAAACGTTCAGACGGACCGGCCGGGGAAAATTGGCCGAAATATTCGGACCATCACAACTTGACCAGGACATACTGGTGCGGACCATAGGTTATTCGGATCAGGAGTTGGAAAGTGGTTTTGCGTCTCTGGATGCGCAATCGCGGGAAGTGATAAACGGCTATGTAGCGGGGTTCAACAGAAGAATAAACGAAATTCGCGGTGATACAACATTACTGCCTTTTGAATTTATCGCTATCGATATGACCGCGAATGAGATTGAGGAATGGACGCCCAAAGACGTCCTGGCCTGGGCGGCTATGATGTTAAGAAATTTTGACCCTGAAGCATTGGAAATCGGTCAAATTGAAAATGCTGCCTTGTATCAGAACCTGTTGGGAATGTATGGCCCGGATGTGGGCACGCGCATGTTCGAAGATCTGCGCTGGGGCAACGATCCGGATGCTCTCACCTACATTCACAAACCAATAAGTGTTTTAGCGGCCCCTGCCACCACTGCGCCGGCCGTCAGAAAAAAGACTCTGTTGATGGAAAATCCGGCTTCTTTTCCCGATTTGCGCCAAGCGGCGGAGGACATGGTCAATGCACGTACGAAAATTAAAGATAATCTGAAAAAAATAAACGCCCATGTGCAGATGGGCAGCTATGCCTGGGCAGTTAGCGGAAGTAAAACAGCCACGGGAAATCCCATGCTCTATTCCGGCCCTCAAATGGGATTTTCTGTTCCGTCGATAATCGGTGAGGGCTCGATCAGGGGCGGGGGGCTCAATGTCTCCGGAATGCAAGTTGCGGGTGTCCCCGGGATCGTGATCGGACGCACACCCCATCACGCCTGGTCCATGCAGGTGGGGCATGCCCATACTGTTGATTATTACTTTGAAACCCCTGATGCTGTGCAGCTTCACAGGACGGAAACTATTAAAGTGAAGGGAGCGGCCGACCACACTTTAAATGTTTTCAGGACTCCCCGGGGGCCGATCATCAGCCAGACTCCGTTAATTTCCTGGAAGTATTCTCATTGGGGATATGAATTCAAGGTTGTACGGGCATTCCTGGATATCGCCCGGGCGACCAGTATGGATGGGTTTGGAGCCGGTATCGAGTTAATGCCGCTGTCGCAGCACTTTACCTATGTCGACAGAGATGGAAATATCGCCTACTGGATGTCCGGTCGTGACCCGGTCCGACCCTATGGTGAATGGAGGCTGCCGCAGGGCGCAGCGGGCGCTCCTCTGGAATGGGATTCGGCAAATCTTATCCCCCGTTCAACGCATCGTAACGCCAGTAAAGGATTTTATTGCGGGTGGAACAACAAGTCAAGGTCTGACTATGTTAATTCATGGAACAATCTCGGATACTCATTCGGTGTATTTCACCGAGCGCACGTGATTGATGACTACCTGTCCCAAAATAATAATTTGACCTTCGACGATGTCAGGGAACTCGCCCTCAATATCGCCACGACTGATTCTCTGGGAGCGGGTGGAAATCCATGGAAATTTGTCGCGGCTTATTTCACTGACGCCGTGAACAATGCCCCCGATGCCCCCGTGCCCGCCCGGACGAACGCCCTTGCCCTGATGAACTCCTGGGACGGTCATTTCGTGGAAGGTGGTGCTTCATCATGGGCCACGGGAGATAAACGTCCGGATGCTTGGGTGCTCATGGACGAATGGATTAAGGAAGTACTGAAGTTGACATTTGAGGAGCTCGACGCACAGCCGTCGCAGGCAAGAAACACCCGGGTACTTTTTAATGTGTTTCTGCACGGGATCAGGGCAGGTGAAATCGGAAATTACTATAACTGGTTTCAGAACCTGCTGGATCCCTCAGCGCCCCAGACTCCTGAGGCCATTATCGTCAAGGCTCTGGACAATGTACTGGCAACACTGGGACCAAGACCATGGGATCGTCCTCGCGGCGTTATCGAATATAATCATGCTATGTTGGGGCCGGTCCATGAGATGCCCTTCTCTTCACGTTCCACCTATGCGCACGTCGTCGAATATGACAGTACCGGGCCAATTAATATAAAGAGTATGTTCCCTCTTGGGGAATCGGGTGCCATTTTACTACCAGTACCACCAGCACCACCAGTTTTCGACACCCATTTCTTAAGCATGACGCCAATATATGACGAGTTCATTTACCGAGATTTCCCGCTGTTTACGCCTTAAGTGGCAACCTCCGGAATAACAGGGTGCGTCGCCCGAACGGCGAGGCACCCTGTTAACTCTAAGTAATTATTAATAAAATGAGATGATATCGAAAATTCCTTTTTCATATCGGGTGATTTAATAATATCTATCTTGTGAATAATTGAAATAATTTGCCCAAAATCACTTAAACTAATACATTATTTTATGCAATTACGATTGTTGCTGGCGAATTTTCGCCATTTTGTTAATACGTTTCACGTACCCGGTTATAACAGTTTAAAATTGTAAAGTTCCCATACAATTAGCACGAAACAACTTTTCTCTAATAATTTAAGCAGTTGACATGATAACCCATTTCGCCCCTATCGGGATGGAGTCGGGATATTTTACATATTTCCAGATAGTCGCCTTTTAGCTCTGTCGGTAATTTCAATGATAACAGTGTTTTAGAAGTAGGTAGGACAAGAGGAATAAAATTTGCTGTTTAATTCACACCGGTGGAGAAGTTACTTCCTCGTTACTTTCCTTCATAACTTCTCTAATCTTCTCTCAACTTCTCTTAATCTCTTTTTCGCTGTACTTGTCCACGGCGCTTTAAAACAATTGGTCGGATTTCTGCTGTGTCGTCCCGAATCGCAGAAATGAGAGTAAAACAGCTACCTGACAAAATAGGAGGGGTTATGAAACGTTTCCTTATCGCGCTTATTTTATTGTTTTTCTGGGCGGCGCCGCTTCAGGCGGCGTACATGTATCAATTTGATTATCAGTTTGATGGGTTGGCCGACGACACAGGGCTCAGAACAGGCTCTTTGTCGTTTATGTCGGAGGATCTGCTGGGGCTCGACAGCTGGGCCGTGATCGGGCCCGGCGATCTGCTGTCTGGTGGTTCTGATTCAAAATATCCTTTTACTGACCTGTTATTTTATACGGATCTGGAGGCGGATAGAGCTCATATGCGTATGGCTTTTGACCTTTCCGGCGCACCCAGCCATCCCGGCGGTGGTATGTGGTGGAACCGTGTCGACTGGTTTTTTGAAGGACAGTCCTTCGATGCTCCGGGCGTGTATGTAACCGATTGGGGCCGCGGCGCAACTCTGACTATCAGTTCCGTTCCCGAACCAGCCACGCTAATGCTTCTGGGACTGGGTATTGTGGCCGTGGCGGCCGCGAGGCGAAGATTGCATAAATAGTTGTTAACGAGAATCATCATTTAAGGAAGCGTCGCGATTATTTACTCTTGTGATGGGAGGCATTCTTTAAAATAGCTTAACATGAATTGGCTTGACACAGATGCAAACCTTTTCTAGTATTACCTATTACTTGAGCAGCCTGGCACGGAGGAATGGCCGATGAAAAAAATAATTGCGGTGTTTCTGGTTTTGTTTTGCATGGTCGCCTTTACGGCACCGGCTGCGGCCAACGAGCCCAATGACGCCACCATAATTGGTGATGTTCTGCTTGCACGTCCCCTGGGACTTGCCATGATTGCGGCCGGAGCTGTTTTGTTTGTCGTTGCCCTTCCCGTCTCACTGCCTTCCGGCAGTTTCCGCAATGTGGGGCAGCGCCTCGTTCTCGATCCGGTGGAGTTTACCTTTATCCGGCCGGTGGGGAATTTTGACTACAG
>Ga0302237_1002181_pt1 | contig 12380 bp, 7 predicted proteins | sample AAG_UR_Ala_MG_FD_193530 | JGI IMG/M metagenome (GOLD analysis project Ga0302237, IMG submission 193530) | Enriched activated sludge microbial communities from anaerobic digester in WTTP, New Holstein, Wisconsin, United States - AAG_UR_Ala | ecosystem: Engineered > Bioreactor > Anaerobic >...
TGCCGGAGGCCATCAAAGGGTTTGCGTTGTAGGAGATGATGATCAGGCAATTTACAGCTTTCGGGGTGCAAGTTTACGCAATATTCTGGAATTTGAAAAGGATTATAATTCGGTGCATAGCATTCGCTTGGAACAAAATTACAGAAGCACAGGCAATATTTTAGCTTTAGCCAATGCTGTTATAGCCAATAACCGAAGAAGACACAGTAAAGAGCTTTGGAGTGAACTTCCTGTTGGTGATAAACCCGTTCTTGCTGTTTATGAAAACGAAATTGAGGAAGCAAACAGAATTACCGATGCCATTCTTAAACTGCAGAGAAAAGGAATTCCTTTACGCGAAATAGCTGTTTTATATAGAACCAATGCGCAGTCCCGGGTTTTTGAAAGTGCCTTAATTCAGGCAGAAATTCCTTACAGCATCGTGGGAGGTGTGCAATTCTATCAGCGCAAGGAAATTAAAGACCTACTGGCATATTTATATGTTTTAAGTAATCTGAATGATAACGAATCCCTTTTACGCATTATCAATGAGCCAGCAAGGGGAATTGGACAAACAAGTATTAACCGTTTGATCGGTTTTGCCAATAAAACGCGGATTTCTCTTTTCCGCGCTATTCAAAATGTGGAGGCAATTGAAGAACTGGGAAATCCGGCTAAAAAGAGAATCAGTGAATTTTGCCTGCTGCTGGAAAGATGGCAGCAAAGCGTTTCCCGCAAACCTGCTTTGGAAATGGTGAAAACAATTGTGGAAGAATTGGAATTGATTAGCCATTATCAGAATAGTAATGATCCTCAGGATATCGCCCGAGCGGAAAACCTGGTGGAATTTGTAACTTCCGTTAGTGAATTCAGTGAGCATTTTTATCAGGAATATGAAAGGGAACCGTTAATTGCTGACTATTTGCCCTATGTAGCTTTGCAAACGGATTTGGATAGAGTGAAAGAAAATATGGATTCCATTCGCTTGATGACTTTGCACAATGCCAAGGGCTTGGAATTTGAAGCAGTGTTTATTGCCGGTTTGGAAGATGAACTTCTCCCCCACAGAATGTGTATGAACAATCAGGATAGCATTGAAGAAGAAAGACGCCTGTTTTATGTAGGAATTACCAGAGCAAAGAACTATCTGCATTTAAGTTATACAAAAAGCCGACGCCTGTATGATACCTTCTATTTTCCTGTTCCAAGCCAATTTTTGGCAGAAGTGGATTCCCGATTATTTTATCATTCGGATGGTGACTTTGGCATTGCTCAACCACCGAAAAGAATAAAGAAAACGAATAAAGTGATCACCGAAAGCCAAAAATATTATAAAATCGGACAAAAGGTCTTTCATCCAGAATATGGATTAGGAGTTATTTTAAGCGTAGATGGTGAAGGAGAGGATGCACGGCTCACAATATCTTTTGGAAATAGATTGGCAAAAATAATAGGAAGATATTTAATGAAGAATGAAGAATGAAAGAGGGTTGAGAGGGTTGAGAGGGTTGAGAGGGTTTAGATGGTTGAGATGGTTGAGATGGTTTAGAAGGTTGAGATGGTTGAGAGGGTTGAGAAGGTTGAGAAGGTTTAGAGGGTTGAGAAGGTTTAGAGGGTTGAGATGGTGTAGAGGGTTGAGATGGTGTAGAGGGTTGAGAGAGTTGAGATGGTTGAGAGGGTTGAGAAGGTTGAGAAGGTTTAGATGGTTGAGATTTTTTTATGCCCATAAAGGCAACACAATGTAATATTATAAACAAAAATCTGCGTAATCTGCGGAATCTGCGTGAAATGATCTGCGGAATCTGCGGGAAATAATCTGCAGGAACTAATCTTCGGGAACTAAATTTTTCATCTGTGTTATCCGTGAAATCGGTGAGATACAATGCTCTACGCTAAAATAGAAGAGATATTAGCCCAAAGTAAATTTATGCAAAGGGTGCTCAAGCTTCCCTTAAAAGATAGGTCTATTCAAATTTACCACCTCAATCAAAGTGCCCGGGCATTATTAGCAGTTCATTTATGGAAACATACCGGAAAAAATATAATCCTTGTTTCTCAGGATGATATCATAGCAGAGGATATTTGGGATGACCTCTGTGTGCTTATCGGAAAGGAAAATGCACATTATTTGCCCGATTATGAGATTTTGCCCTATGAAGAACGTTCTCCGCATTACAGTATTCGGGCAACGCGAATGGAGACCTTTCTTGCTACCCTTAATAATAATAAAAGTGCTATTTATTCGCTTTCGGCAAGAGCTTTAGGACGCTATTTACCTGCCAAAAAATTTCTCTCCCGTCATATTTTACATCTTAAACAGGGTATGGAATGTGAGCCCGACACCTTACTTCACAATTTATACGATATGGGTTATGAAATTCAATATCAGGTTAGCAAGGTCTTTCAGGCAGCAAAAAGAGGCGGTATTATAGATATTTTTTCACCTCCGCTAACTAATCCTGTGCGTTTGGAATTCTGGGGTGATGAAATTATTGGAATGCGTGTTTTTTCAGTTACTACACAGCGAAGTTTGGAACAATACTTAACGGAACTGACAATTTTACCTGCCAGGGAACTTTCTTTAAGCGATGTTGATAGTGGTTCACCGATAATTGCCAAAATTCGGAATCAGGGTTTCTTTGAAGGAATTGAGAATTATTATGCCTTGCTATGTAATGAATTACAGACCTTTGCCGATTACTTTGAAAAGGATAATCGCATTCTGGTTTGGAACAATTTTTACTATCTTCAGGAAGAGTATGAAACCCTTTTTGAGCAAGCACTTACCACCTGGCAAAAAGAAGCCAAAATTCAAGGTCAGGGAAGAGTTCCGCGCCCGGAACAAATGTTTGCCGATTGGGATGTTTTAACAGAATTGAAAGAGAAAAGTGAAAAAATTTATCTTTCTCAAAGTGAATTTGAACTCTCCTTCCCCACTTTGAATATGCGTGCTCCTTTTGCAAGTCAACCCAATTTTGAATCCGATTTGGGACTACTGGCAGAAACCCTTTTTTCCAGAAACAAAGAGGGCTGGCAGAATATTTTACTTTTTGACAATCAAAGTCAGGCAAAGCGTATGCAGCAAAGTATTGGCAAAGTTCCTTTTATTGAGTTCTTCGGAGTTTTGCACGAGGGCTTTTCCCTGGAAGATTGCCATCTAAATGTATGGACAGATCACGAAATCTTTAATCGTTATAAAAGCAGACGCTATACTCCCCGTTATGCACCGGGAGAAACTATTGTAAATTATGAAGACCTCAAGCCAGGGGACTATGTTGTGCATATAGATCACGGCATCGGTGTTTTTGAAGGACTGAAAATAATCCGTTTGGACGGTTCCGATGTTGAATGCCTGGTTTTGCGTTATGCTAATGATGATCGGGTTTATGTTCCTACTTATCAACTTTCTCTGGTAACCAAATATGTAGCGGAAGAAAGTGCCAAACCGGTTTTAAACAAACTTGGCAGTTCCAAATGGAATAATACTAAGCGAAAAGCTGCTCAACAAATTGAACTTATTGCAGCCGATATTGTTAAGCTATATGCAGAAAGAAGTGCACGCCTTGGTATTGCTCATCAACCGGATACCGAATGGCAAAAGGAATTGGAGGATTCTTTTATCTATGAGGATACCCCCGATCAAAGCAAAGCCACGAAAGAAATTAAAGAAGATATGGAACTTCCGGCACCGATGGAACGACTGCTTTGTGGAGATGTTGGTTTCGGAAAAACGGAAGTTGCTATCCGAGCTGCATTTAAAGCTGTCTGCAGTGGCTATCAGGTTGCCGTTTTAGCACCTACAACTTTATTGGTAGAACAGCACTATAGGGTTTTTAGAGAACGCTTGGCTCAGTATCCTGTTAAAATTGTAATGTTTAGCCGTTTTAGGAAAAACACCGCTATGAAAAAAGACCTTTTGGGGCTTAAAAGTGGCTCTATTGATATCGCAATCGGAACCCATCGTTTGCTTTCCAAAGATGTTCAATTCAAGAAATTGGGACTTTTAATTATTGATGAGGAACATCGTTTCGGAGTGCGCCATAAAGAAAAACTAAGAGCCCTCCAAAGCAATGTGGATACACTTTATATGAGCGCAACTCCCATTCCGCGAACTTTGAATATGGCACTTTCCAAACTGAAAGAAATTTCCCTGATGCAGACCTCGCCGAAAGAAAGATTACCGGTTAGGACTATTATTACCCCACGGGATATGGAAGTAATCAAAGATGCCATCAGAAGAGAAATTGACCGAGGAGGACAGGTTTTTTTCATTCATAACCGTGTGCAGACAATTGAAACAGTGGCAACGGAATTAAGAAACGCAATGCCTAAAGTTCGTTTTATTGTAGGTCATGCTCAAATGCCGGAACAACAACTGGAAAGGGTAATGGCTGACTTTTTGGCAAAGGAATATCAGGTGCTAATTTCTACTACTATCATTGAAAACGGTATTGATATCCCTAATGCTAACACGATTTTAATAGATAATGCCGAAACATTCGGTTTAGCACAACTTTATCAAATGCGCGGCAGAGTAGGAAGAAGTAACCGAAGAGCTTATGCCTATCTGCTTATTTCCAAAGGAACTACAACAGTTGCCAGAAAACGCTTGGAGGCATTGACCCAATATGATTATTTGGGTGCCGGCTTTCAAGTTGCCTTACGAGATTTGGAATTAAGAGGTGCGGGAACCATTTTGGGAACTAAACAAAGCGGAATTATTCAGGCAATTGGCTTTAACTATTATAATCGCATTCTGGCTAATGCCATTCAAGCTGTGGAAAAAGGCGAAACACCCAAATTATTTAATGATGAATCACCGGATACAAGAAGAAAAGTGAGAACCGAAATAGACCTCTATTTTCCTCCCGATTATATTGATGACGATGAGGAACGCCTGCGTATTTACAAACGCTTAAGCGAATTGGAAACGCTGGAAGATATAAATAATTTGGAAGTGGAACTTTTAGACCGCTTCGGACCTTTACCAGAACAAGCAAGTTGGCTTCTGAACTATTTCCAGCTGAGCCAATTAGCTAAAAAATTGTCTTTAAAGGACTGCCAGGTTAAACACGATAGCTTTATTATGGAATTTGACGCTAAAAAATTACCTTCTCAAGAACAATTGCTCCATTTTACTACCAAAATTAAACAACCGCTGCGCTTTGAAGCGGGCAAAAACCTGAAAGTTATTATTGCTTTAGACCCCGAAGCAAGCTATCTACAACAGTTTGAAACGGCGATAGAAATCCTGAAAATATGGTAATTTTTACACCGAAGACAACGAGAGTTTTCGGTGTAAAAAACAAAAATCCTTGACATAGCAGGCAGAACAAATTTTGTGACTTTACTTATATAATTGCATATATATTCAAGGAGATAGAGAAAAAATGAAACGCACTTACCAGCCCTCAAACAGATCACGCAAAAATACTCACGGTTTTCGCAGTCGGATGGCGACAAAAAATGGACGCAAAGTTTTAGCTCGTAGAAGAGCAAAAGGAAGAAAGACATTAACAGTATAACTTTATGTTGCAATGGATTACTTCACACAATGAATATGCTGAATTTTTTAAGCCGGATTTTATGATCAGGTCTTCCTATTTTTATGTGCCTGGATTATACAGAGAAGGTGAAATGGCAGTGGGCATCACTATCAGCAATAAGGTGGGCAAAGCCGTTAAAAGAAATTTACTTAAACGCAGAATCAAATCCTGGTTGCGTGCCAATCAGGACAAAATACCTGTTGGTTACCGGTTTAATCTGATAGCCAGAAGTGGAGCTACTGAATTAGAATGGCAGGAATTATCCCGAGAATTAACAAACATAATAGCACAGCTGAACATACAAACAAGGTCTTGAGACAGATTTTACATTTTCCGAATCTGCTTTTTTTAACCCTCATCCGGTTTTATCAGCTTGCCGTATCTCCTTTTTTACCAGCCAGTTGCAGATTTGAACCAAGCTGTAGTGTTTACAGTTATGAAGCATTTAAAAAATACAATTTTTTTAAGGCATTTTATTTAACCGCCTGGCGTATTTTGCGTTGTAATCCTTTTCACAAGGGCGGTTACGACCCACTTCCCTAAAGGACAATAAATGGAAAAACGAACCTTACTTGCCTTACTCCTGGTGTTCATCCTTTTCCTTGTTTTCAATCAATTTGTTTGGAAACCTCAACAATTGCGTCAACAGCAGGAACAGCAAAATCAACAAACCCAAACTCCTCAAACAGTTACGGAACCGGTAAAACCGGATACCATTATCATTACTCCAATGCCGGATACTCTTTTGGCAAAGGGAAAAACACCGGAAATAATAAAACTCTCCAATCAGTTGATGACGGTTACCTTCAACAGCCGCGGAGGTTCTATTCAACAGGTGGAATTGCATAATTTTATAATGCACGACAGCACAAAAGTGAAACTAATTCCCGAAAATAGTTCTCTGGCAGATGTAAAATTGATTCATCCCACAGCTGAAACACCGTTAAAAGATGTTATTTTTCAATATAGAATTTCTCCCGATTCTTTAGGAGTAACTTTTTTCCTGGGTGATGAAACAAATTCCCAAATTAGTAAAAGTTTTGCCTTGGATAATCAATATGGCATATCTTTCTCTATAAATGTGGAAAATTATCAAGTTATTAATGGTATTGAAGTTGATTTTTCCTGTGGTATTGCGGATACGGAAACTGTAACCAAAAGCAAACAGCAGGATTACCGCTTTATGTATTATGCCGATAACGAAATTTTTAAGACAACTCTCGCCAAAATGAAGAAAAAACAGCCCTCTGGAAATCTTAACAGTTTCAATTGGATGGCTTTGAGAGGAAAATATTTTACTCTCGTCTTAAAAGAAAATGAGCCCGCTTTAGTGCGTTCCTTTAGAACAGAATTGAATCCTCAAACCGGTAATCCGGCTTTTGTTATTGATTCTAAACAAAGCAATCCCAAACAAAGCTGGAGCCAGAGTTTTATAATTTATGCTGGACCAACGGACTATCAAATTCTGCAGAAATATGGAAAACAGATGGATAACATTCCTGAAAGAGGAGCAAGCTGGCTACGTTGGCTCGCCAATATTTTTGAATGGATTCTTAAATTCCTGCATCGCTACATTAAAAATTATGGGGTGGTAATTCTTATTTTTGCCGTTATTATAAAGCTTTTGCTGCATCCTTTAACGCAACATCAAATGGTGCACAGTATGCGTCAGCAAAAAATGCAACCCTATATAGAGGAAATCAGAAAAAAATATGCTAATGATGTAGTGAAACAACGGGAAGAGCTTACGAAACTCTATAAGGAAAACAAAACCAGTATGACTGCCGGCTGCCTGCCTTTGCTGATTCAAATACCCATTCTTATTCCCCTTTACAGTGTTTTACGTTATTCTTTGGATATGCGTAATGCCTCCTTTTGTTTATGGCTGAAAGACCTTTCTGAACCCGATCCTTATATGATTCTGCCGATTATTATGGGCGGTTTTATGCTGCTACAGTCGTTAATGATGAGGCCTAAAAATGTGGATACCTCGCAAATGACGGAACAACAAAAAATGCAGCAGTCCCAAATGAAAATAATGACTTGGGGAATGCCTATTTTTATGGTGATTATCTTTCGCGGGATGCCAGCAGGACTTGTTTTATATTGGACAGCTTTTAATGTGCTCTCTATTCTTCATCAGTATTTTTTAACCAAACACCTCAAGAAAAAGGAAAATAAATGACTACTATAGATAAAAGCGGAGAATCCCTGGAAGAAATAATAAGGACTTTCCGCGAGGACTATAAAATTCACGATTGGGAACTAAATTACGAAATCCTGAAAAAGCCCACTAAAGGTATATTTGGCTTATTTGCCCATAAACTTGCACTGGTGCGTTTTCAACTGCCTTCATCTTTTGACAGAGCTGAACTTTTTATGCAGAACTTATTGCAAAAAATGGGAATTAGCTACACTTCTTTAAAAAGCAGAACCGAAGGCAAAACCCTCTTTTTGGAAATCAACGGTAGTCCCGATTCCGGATTTTTAATTGGGAAAAATGGTTCTATGCTGGATACTTTGCAATATTTAATCAATCGTGTGTTTGAAGACAATGCTCAAATTGAGAGAATTTATTTGGATGTTGATGGTTATAGGGAACGTCAGGCAGACAGTTTTTTAAAGCCCTATCTTCCTCAAATTCTGCAAGTTAAAATAACAGGCAAACCTATAACTCTGGAACCAATGCCTGCTGCTGAAAGACGAATTATTCATCGCTATGTGGAACAGGAAAAGGGCTTACGCACCCTCACTATCGGTGAAGGAGAAAAGAAACGCATAGTTGTTTTTTCTGCCGAACAAAATCAAAAAGAAGCACTTTCCCAAAGCAGAACAGAACCCAAAAGGAGAAACAACAAAGCCCCAATCCATACTCATAAACCCGTTCCCACACCAAACAATAAAACCGGAAATACCTCCTTAAAAGTGAAAAAACCCAATCGCCAACAAAAACAACCAAAAGTAAGCAACACCAAACATCAATGAAACAAATTTTCCCTGTCTCGGCTGGTTACTATTGGTCTGATTGCGGTGCTTTTATGGGTGTTCTTCCCTATCCTTTATGGCAAACAAAGACCATTCTGGATCAGAGACAAAGACGCCGACTGAATTTAAACCTGCTTCTTATTCAAAGTGGCAAGCGTAATATTTTAATAGATACAGGAATCGGAAACCGACTTTCCGATAAACAAAGAGATATTTACCAGCCGAGCGAATTTCTCCTGCCTTTCTCTCTTGCGGAATTGGGACTTAAGGATAGAGACATTACCGATGTGATTATGACTCATCTGCATTTTGACCATGCAGGTGGAATCATTACTAACTTTGGAACTTATGATGCCCTCACTTTTCCTAAAGCACACTATTGGATTCAAAAAGCGGAATGGGAAATAGCAAAAAATCCTGATGAACTGAATCGCTCCGCTTATAACTTTGAACAGCAATTGGCTTTGCTGGAAAAACAGGGAAATATAACTTTAATTGATGGTGAAGCAGAAATTGAACCCGGAATTTTGCTTACCCTTGTTAGCGGACATACTATTGGCAGTCAAATTGTTACAATTGATTTCGGCACTGACTATTATATCTATGCAGGAGATATTATACCTACCCTGTTTCATACTTCCCTGGCAATTACTTCCGCTTATGATGTTTCCCGCATCCAGACAGTTACCGCTAAAAAACTAATTTACGACCGATTAAAAGAACATAATGGAACACTTATTTTAAATCATGATACAACACAATGGCAGATACCATACTCGGAATTGGAACACAAAGATAAAAAATGAAGAATGAAAAATAACAAATTGAGAAGGTTGAGAAGGTTTAGAGGTTGAGAAGGTTGAGAGGGTTGAGAGGGTTTATAAGGTTGAGAGGGTTTAGACGGTTGATAAGGTTTAGAGGTTGAGAAGGTTTAGAGGTTGAGAAGGTTGAGAGGGTTGATAAGGTTTAGAGGTTGAGAAGGTTGAGAGGGTTGAGATTTTTTAATTCCTTGAAAGCCCGAAAGGCGAAACAATGATATAGAAGGGTGTGTAAACCCCTCGTTAAAATAAAGACACAATCACTAATTTCTTTTTTCTTTTCCTGTTCCCAAAAGCCCGTCAGGGCGACACAATGATGTAGAAGGGTGTGTAAATCCCTCGTAAAATAAGGTTGAGAAAGTTGAGAAGGTTTAGACGGTTGATAAGGTTTAGAGGGTTGAGATGCTCTCTGCCCTCAGCTCTTAGCCATATACCAAAAGCCCCGAAGGGCGATACAATGATGTAGAAGGTGGCGTAAGCCCCTCGTTAAAATAAAGACACAATCACTAATTTCAATTCAGTCAGGAGTCGTCATCTCTTATATAGCTTTATACATTGTCACAAATTAATTTAGCGATGAGGACTCGTGACTACCCAAGAACTCAGATGACTGGATCAGCAGGATTTTATACTATATTTATATTGAAAAGACATAAATATCTTGCTGCACTTATGTGTATTCCTGCTTTTTCAGGAATGACAAAGTTCTTTTTCCCTTCAAGAGAGAATGTTACAACTTTGAACCTTGAACTTTGAACCTTGAACTTTGAACTCTCAAAATGACAAAGTTCTTTTTCCTCCAAGAATGAAAGTTACATCAGTTCAGAAATAATTTTATTCATCATCGGACGCGTATCTTCAACTTTCATAAAGGATAAAGGAAAGCCAAAGACATAAACCTTCCCGTTGGAAGAAGTTGTTCTGCGGAAAGCAACTGTTTTACCATTATATTTATCAAATTGCTCGCTGGTGGGTGGATAAGTAGGATAGGTTGTAGGCTTACAACCGAATTTATAAAGAATATCACCCGAAAAATTACCATTCTCAAAATAGGATAAATAACCTAAACCATCACGTAAATCAATAAGCGGATGAATGGCAGGTGAACCCGTAACATCATAATGCAAATTTAAATCGTTATAATCTGTCATATTAGAAACAGCTTTTTGAAAGAAAGGACTATTTGAATTATTTAGGTAAGATACTTTGGGAATTTTATTAAATCCCAGATTGGTAACAAAGGTTTTGCGTAAACCTCCATTAGCAATTTCCGTTAATTGTGCTCCTAAAAGACTAGTGTGTGAAATTAACAGATTCCCGCCTCTCATTAAGAATAAACTATAGGCATCAAAGTCAAGTTGCAAATTACCCGTCTTCTCATAATTGTCAGTATGATAGATAACTAATTTATATTTTTGGAGGTCGCTAAAAGCAATGGCTCTTTGACGAATATCTTCATTATTTTCTGTTCTGGTTATTACATTTACATTTCCGCTATATCCTTCAAGCATAGCTTGATACCTTTGAGTAATTAGTGCATCGTTTACTTGAGCACTAACCGGATCATCATCAATTATCAGAACTCCCTGCCGGTTAGCAGGTTCTATGTAACGATGTAAATAGAAAGTAAAATCCACTGGGGTAGGATCATATTCATCTTGTAGATCTACTACTCTAACTTCAAATTTGTGTTCTCCCGGTTCTGTTGCTGGAGGAAGAGGTAACTGACCAGCTGTAAGAACGACTGTTTGTCCCAAAGGAGAATTTACAGGAAGGCGCAACCATTTTTTCCCGTTTTGATCGGTAAAGCCATATTTACTAAAAGGATAGGGAGGATAGTTATAGGGTTCACCATCTAAACGAAGATCAAAGGCAGTTATTTCGCTAAAGTAATTCTGCCCTGTTTGGCTATCCAAAACTACATCCACTTTTTTATTGTAAGGAGTTGTTTTGATTTTAATTGTATCACCATAAGTAACAGTTTCCCCTCTTGTTTCTCCATATTCGCCCCACCAGCCCCAACGGATCCAAAGTTTAATATTTGTAGAATAGACAGCAGTATATTTACCCTCAAAATCCTTAAAGAGAGGAAGAGCATAACGTGTTACTCCCTCGGTTACCACTCTGGGTATAACTTTTATTTCTTCGGTGGTATCATCACCATAATCTTCAAAATGATTGTTGGTTAGAGCATAGGTTTTTGTAGGATAGATAAAAGTATGAGGTCTAAATCCCGGACGGACAGAGAAAATCATCGTAGATGCAGTATCCGGAATAGATATAACTCCTGCCATATCTGTAACCCGAGATATAATTTTGGTTCTTTGGTTTTTGAATGCCAATGTGACTTCATCATAGTCATAAGATAAAGGCGGGTTTGTATATTTTGTAAGCAGATACTCATTAATTCTATTAGTTCTGTTATCTTCACTGGTAGTGGAAAACCAATCCGATTCAGTTCCTGGTATCACATTTCCCTGGTTAGTTATTTTCATTATTTTAAATTCATATTTATAGGGAACCGCAGTAATAAAAGGATCGGTATCGCTCATGGTGAAGGCAAGTTTTAATCCGGAACCTACATCTTTGCCATTAGGGTTACCTTTAGTGGAAGAAATCATACATTTTGGACGATCCGATTGAGTACGGAAATTCCTCCAAGCAGGATGAGGAGTAATGGCACCTCTGTTATCAATAGCTACTACTTCAAATTTGCTAAATTTAACAATCGGATTCCCTATAGAATCAGCGGAGGGAAAATTGATTACGGCATATTTTTGTGAAGTCCAAATAGAACGACGTGCCTGCGGATCATCAAGTGGTATATTTTGATCCGCTCCAGTCATATAGTGAATTACCCATCCCGTTCCCAAAGCGAGAAGATTATCAGGGGTAAGCTCTCCGGTTAAATCTATATATTCATATCCGGGAGTAGGAACAGGATTATTATTTTCATCCAAAATTCTGAATGCATAGCCGGTAATTACTCCATCAGGATCAGTAGCATGCCAATAAATACGCTGCTGAAAACTATAAACCTCAGTTGTATCGT
>Ga0302237_1002182_pt1 | contig 12378 bp, 6 predicted proteins | sample AAG_UR_Ala_MG_FD_193530 | JGI IMG/M metagenome (GOLD analysis project Ga0302237, IMG submission 193530) | Enriched activated sludge microbial communities from anaerobic digester in WTTP, New Holstein, Wisconsin, United States - AAG_UR_Ala | ecosystem: Engineered > Bioreactor > Anaerobic >...
CCCCCGCCGGTCCAACGCCTGGAAGTAAATCAACTTGCCGGCCGGCGCCTCGAAATACGCGCTGCCATCCGACTCGACCGGCACCGTTCCCAGCACCGCGCGGGCGTTCGTTTCCTTCGCCGCGCCGATCCGGGGCTGATCGACCGGCGGCGTGGTCTTGGGCAGGACCTGGATCACGCGGATCGCGGCGATTTCGGTCTGTTCGGGCCATTGAAAATCACTGTCGTAGACGTTCGTCACGGCGATCGTGCTCGACCCGTCTCCGGGGGACACGTGGACGTCAGAACCGCGGCTTGTCCGAAGAAGCCGGGCTTCTTGATCAGACGAATGCCCTGCCGTCCGGTCCGGGAGCGCCGGCGGGCAGGGACGCGGCCGCAACGGGATCGGGCTCAGGCAGCAAATCTCCGGATCGCGGTACAGCAGTTCGCGATTGCCGAAACGGTCGATCCAATAGACGCCGCGATTGGCCGCGTGCCGGTCATAGACGCACAGGAAGTCGTCTTCGCTCAGCGGCCAGGCGGTTCCGTACGCCATGTGCTGCCGGATCATCTTCTTGCCGCCTTCGGACTCCGGCAGCGGCACGTCCGGCGTGATCCGCTCGACCTGGGACATCGCGCCGTCGTCCAGGGGCCGATAGTCGATCAGCACCAGCGAGCCGTAGGCGTGGCCGTGGTGGGCGGCGGCGGTCGCCACGTACTTGTTCGAGCCCGGCGCGGCTCGAATGTCCATCTCCATCCACGGCCGGGTCTCGCGCTTCACGGGATAATTGCCGTGATAGCTGCGCGGATCGCGGCCGTCGGGAAAGCAACTCCAGATGTGATGCGCGACGTTCGTGTCGCGATCGACATAGTCCCAACGCGTGTAGACGATCATGCCGTGATGATCGACGCTCGGCTGCCACTCCTGGGTTTCGTGAAAGCTCAAGCACGTGATGTCGCTGCCATCGGCGGCCATCGAGTGCAGTGTGTACGTTGGGGAATCGTAGGGCGGCGCGGAACCGCCACAGCGCAGATAGCCGCCGCGGCGTTCGGAGATGAAGGCAATCCGACCGTTGGGCAGCCAGCAGGGATCGAACTCGTTCCACGGTCCGTCCGTCAGCTGCACCAACCCTGTGCCATCGACGCCCGTGCGAAAAATGTGATAACTGGCCCTCGGCGACCATTCGATCCCCTCGGCTCGGCACTCCGTGTAGGCAAACAGGATCGTGCGGCCGTCGAAAGACAGTTCGGGCGAGAGGAAACAGCCCGGCTCCAACCGCCGGCCGGCCAGCCGCCCGTGCTGAACGACGGAATCCTGGAGCAAATCGACCAGCTTCGGCTCGCCGGAAAACGGATCGCACAGCACGAACAGGCCGCCGCCGGGCTTCGCTCCGAATCCATAGAACTGGTGTACCATGTGATACAGACCTCCCGGATCGTGCCGCTTGATGAACAGCAACTGGTCGAAATCCAGCAGCGGATGGCAGAAGGCGATCTGGCGCAGAAGGCGGCGCGCGTCCAAGTACAACCGGCGGCGCACGTCTTCCGCGGCGGCAGCGGATGATTCGAGCGTCGCACAGCGATCTGCAAACTGCCGCAGCTGTGGCCGCAACTCCGCGAGCCGAGTCGCAGGCGTGCCGAACCGCTCAAACCGCGCGGCGAGGGCCTCGGCGCGAGCCAGCACCGCGCGAGTGTGCGCGAGGGAAAACAGCTCCGTCTCCGGCACGGCAGGAGGCCGGGGAGGCGAACCCCAGGGTTTCGCTTCAGGCTCGGCGTGCGACGACGTTCCAACGCTCTTCTGATCGGCCGGCTTGCCCAAGGCCAGGTTGACATCCGGCTTGTCCTGCCCATACACCTCGATTTCGTCCAGGGCGAACGAACAGCGGCCGGGCACGTCCACTCGCACCACGCGGGCCGTCACGCCTCGGCCGCGCAAGGGGACGGTCAGCGGCGGCCCTTCCCGAACGCCGTAGAACGTCTCGCCGTTGTGCCGATAGACTTCGACGAATTCCGGCTGGCCGGCGTTGTCGGCCACCAGGATGCGAAGATTTCGAGTACGCGACGCCGCCTTGCCATCGGTGCGGTTGAAGACCACGACGCGATCCAGCGGATAGGATTGGCCCAGGTCGACCTGCCACCAAGGGTCCGTTTCGTTACTGGCCGTGTGGAACCCGCAACCGCCCGACTTGACCCCGTCGCAACCCCCGGCGGCATCTTGCCAGGTCGTGACGCCGGACGGCACGACAGCGGGCGGAGCCGGCGGCTTGCCGGCGCCGGCGCGGAACGCCAGATCCTGGTCGATCCAATCGGCTTCGACCATCGCCGCCATCTGCCGCCCGACCGCCGTCGCCGCTAATTCCCGTTGGCCGATCCGCACCCGGCAAGCATCCTCCGCCCGCGAAGGCAAGACGTGTGCGCAAACCAGAGCAGCAGACACCAGCAACACGAGCATCCAAACGGAACGGTTGGCAGCAGGCATAGAACGTCTCCAGGGATGGCCATCGCGACGATCGGCTTGCTCCATTGTGCGGAGCAACGCATTCCGATGCAACTCGGCGGCGCAAACGGCCGCGACTGATTCTTCAGCTTTCTTCTGGTTCCCCATTTTTAACGCCAGCCCTTCCCCCTTAGTCTTTCGCCTTATTCCCTCATCCCTTATCCTTCACCCTTATCCTTCACCCTTCACCCTTCATCCTTGATCCCTGATCCCTGATCCATGCGCATCACCACCTGGAACGTAAACGGTCTGCGGGCGGCCTTGCGAAAGGGCTTCGGCGACTGCCTGGCGCAGCTCGCGCCCGATGTGCTGCTGTTGCAGGAAATCCGCTGCACGCCGGAGCAATTGCCCGCCGAGTGGTCCGCGCCGGTGGGCTGGCACGTCCATTGGCAGCCGGCCCAGAGGCCCGGCTATGCGGGCACGGCCGTCTGGTCGCGCAGGCCGCTGGAGCTGTTCGGTGTGGGACTGGACGATGACGGCGGCGACCCGGACGGCCGGGTGATCGCGGCCCGCGTCGACGGCGTGATCGTGGCCAGCGTGTACTTGCCTTCCGGCTCGTCGGGTCCCGAGCGGCAGGCATACAAGGACACATGGCTGGACCGTTTCCTGCCCTGGGCAGCGCGGATGGCGGCCCGCCGCACGCCCGTGGTCCTGGGCGGCGATCTGAACATCGCCCACACGGAGCGGGACATCTTCTACGCCGCCGGCAACCAGAACAACTCCGGCTTCCTGCCCCACGAGCGGGCCTGGTTCAGCCGGCTGCTGGAAACCGGCTGGACGGATTTTGTGCGTCAACAGTTTGGCGACGTCGACGGCCCGTACTCGTGGTGGAGTAACCGTGGCCGAGCCCGCCAACTGGACCGCGGCTGGCGAATCGACTACCTGCTGGGCAACCGCGCCGCCGCCCAGTGCTGGCGCGACGCCGCCATCTACCGCCACGGCGGCCTGCTGGTTTCCGACCACGCGCCGGTGACGATCAACCTGGAATGGGGCCATTGAAACCCGGAGCGTCAGCGAGAAGGCCGGAGACTGCAAAACGAGAGAACAGAAACACGGTGCGGATGCAGCTGACAGAAAGATGGGGTGACAGAAAGATGAAGAAAGGGAGTGGGAGTCCGTGAGTCGTGGGGGACGGCACGGCCAGAAAACAGGGAACTCTTCCCCAACATCTTTCTGTCACCTCATCTTTCTGTCAGCGTCTTTGCTCCCGGACTTCTGTTGCTGTGCACTTTGTCAAAGGGAGGTTTGTGCATGCTCTACGCCGGTTTGATCGCAGCTCTGCTCGGTGCGGAGGCGGATTTTGCCGTCGCCGTGAAACGCGGTGACGATCGGGTCGAGGTCTGCGCGGAGTCCGGTCGCGTGGTGTTTACTGTCAGTAGTCCCCGTGGGATTGGCGCCGCGACGATCGAGCGCCGCAAGGCCCCGTGGCCGAAAGCCATGATTCTGCGACTGCGCCTGCGCGGCTTGGAATCGCTGGCGATCACGGCGGGGCAAGTCACGCTCGACGTGTCCGTTTCCAGTTCGCCGCCCCACACGGTTCGGCGATCCGCGTCCGAAACGGGCAGGCAGGAGGAAAAGACCATCGACCGCAACAGCCGCTATTGGACGGAGGTCCGCAGCCTCAACGCGGACGGCAAGCCCGCGTCCGGCCTGCCGGCGGATGGAGGCTGGTTCGAACTGCAACTGCCGTCCGCCTTGCTGGCAGACAATCCCGAATCGGTCGTGGTCCGCTGGATCGACTTCTACAGGGGCTGACCACGTAGACCGGTCACTCCGTGACCGGAAAACCGCGCTGCGGAGTGACGAGTCTGCTTTGGCCTAACGGCCTGTCCGGAACACCAGCAGGTACGGCGCCGCGGAGCGGCCGTCGCTGTCCTCGAAGTTGCCGAACTTCCGGCTGTTGAGCCAGATCGCATAGGTCTTGCCCGGCTCCAGCTTGACCGGCAGCACGCACGTCCGCTTGCTCGTGGACCGGCGGACCCGAGGCCTCGACCTTGGCCGGGTACTATGGCGCCGGCCTGGATCAATTCGACAACGCGGTGCATGTTGTCGAGCGTGTGCCGCTGAGCGCCCAATTGCGTGGCGATTTTCTTCTCAGAATCGTCGAATAATGCCAACCGTTTGGGCCATGCGTCTATTCTCTCCCCGATACGCTCTGTGTCAACAACGGTGATTTGGCGGAAGCGTTCGCCGAGTTGCTGCGCGTCACGGGTGGCAGCGGCGGTGTGTCCCGGTCGTCCTCGACGAGCAGCGTCGAGTCATTCCCCGGATCCAGGGCCTTGCCGGTCGGCTCGTTCGAACAAACCGCGCAACGAGAGCCGGAAACCGGGCAGCACTTGGCCGCCATCGAGCGAGCCGTCTTCGTCGATTTCCGTCACGGCGGTCGGACTCGTGAACGCGCGCGCCGATCGCGTCTTGGGGTCGATGTACCAGACGAGGCGCAGCCCGGCTTGAAAGTACTGCTTCAGCTTACGTTCCATTTCGCGTCGGGTGTTGGTGTCCGACAGCACCTCGACCACCAGGTCGGGGACCAGGGCCGGGATCGGCCGCCGTCCCAACCGCTGCTTGGGAAACCGGCTCCAGCCAATGAACGACACGTCGGGCAGCTTGACCTTGCCCGGCAGGATCTTCAGCGGTCCGTCCGCCCCCATGACCTGGCCCAAATCGTGCGTTTTCAGGTACGCGCCAATCTCCGTAATGATCCACGCCGCCAAAACCGCTTCCTGCCACCCCATGGCTTTCTCCACCAGGACGCCGTCTTCCAGTTCATACAGCCGATCTTCGTGGTCTGCGATGTCCAGCAGATCTTGCTCGGTCGCTGTGCCGGGTGCCGGGACCAGCCGGATGCGTTCGGCTGGAATCCCGCCGAGATGCTGCTGCAAATCGGCCAAACTCCAGTCGCTGGCCCAATCGCGCGGCAGCGTTCTGGCAGCGATTTCGGACGTGGCGGTTGTCGTGGACATGGGAACTCCTTGATTGCGGACCTGCACGTATTATCGGAGAAGCCCAGCCTCCGGGCAAGCGGCACACATCGAAGTCCAACGCACAGCCAGTTCCGGACAGCGAACCTACGACCGGAAAAAAAGCGTCGGGAACCGTCATTGAGCTAACAAAGGTGACTCGCACGGCGGCGGATGTTACAATCCCCGAAAACAGAGTCTGGGCGATTAGCCGCCTGTCAACGGGATTTGAAGTCCTCGCACCGGCGAACCGTGGAATCTGGGTAATTTCATGCCATCACCAGCCAACACGTCCGGTCTTCGCGACAACCACAGCCGGGGAACGGTCGCCGACTTCTTGACCACCAAAATTTGCGACGGTTCCCGGCTTTCGGTCGTGTCGGCTTATTTCACGATCTACGCCTACGAGGCCCTCAAACAGGCTCTGGACCGCATCGAACACATGGACTTCCTGTTCGGCGAGCCATCCTTCAGCAATCGGCTGGACCCGGACAAGACCGAAAAGAAGTCGTTTCTGATCGACGCGGACGGCCTGCGTGTTGCCAACCGGCTGCAGCAGAAACGGGTCGCCAAAGAGTGCGCGGACTGGATCGAACACAAGGTGGACATCAAGACGGTCAAGCAGTCGAACCTGCTCCACGGCAAGATGTATCACGTTGCCAACGGCGGGGTGGAAGAAGCCATCCTGGGAAGTTCCAACTTCACGGTGCGCGGGCTGGGCTTGGGGGCCGACGGCAACAACATCGAATTGAATTTGATCGTGGACAGCAACCGGGACCGCCAGGAACTCCGGCAATGGTTCAGCGAACTCTGGAACGACGACACGCTCGCCAAGGACGTCAAACGCGAGGTTCTGGACTACCTGTGCAAGCTGTACGCCAACCAGTCGCCCCAGTTCTTGTACTACCTGACCCTGTTCCATCTGTTTCGCGATTACCTTGACGGGACCCGCGATCTCGAGGAAGACATCCGCCGCGTCGCCCTGCCGGATACCCTGATTTGGAAGGCCCTTTTTTCGTTCCAGAAGGACGGGGCCAAGGCCGCCATCAACAAGATCTTGCTGTACAACGGCTGCATTTTGGCCGACAGCGTCGGTCTTGGGAAAACCTTCACCGGTCTGGCCGTCATCAAGTACTTCGAGCTGCGCAACGAACGGGTGCTGGTCCTCTGCCCGAAAAAACTCAGCCGCAACTGGACCATCTATCGCTTGCCCAGCAGCCTGAATCCCTTCACGGACGACAAGTTCCGTTTCGATGTGCTGCACCACACGGACCTGTCTCGAGACTCCGGCGAGTCGAACGGCATCGACCTGGCCGCACTGAACTGGGGCGCTTACGACCTGGTGGTCATCGACGAATCGCACAATTTCCGGAACAACAAACTGGCCACGCAGCGGCCGGGTGACACCGAGCCGCGGCGCAGCCGATACCAGCGTTTCATGGAAGACATCATCGCCTCCGGCGTGCGGACCAAGGTGCTGCTCCTGTCGGCCACGCCGGTGAACAACCAGCTGGCGGACCTGCGGAACCAGATTTCTTTCATCGCCGGAGGGGATGTTGCCCGCGACAGCGGTCCCGATGCGGCTTTCCACGAGAAACTCGGCATCCCGTCGGTTCGGGAAACCACGCGCAAGGCGCAGGCCCAGTTCACGGCTTGGGCGAGACGTCAGCCCGGCAAGCGAAAGACGCGCGATTTGATCGCCGCCATCGGCGGCGACTTCTTCAAGCTGCTGGACGGCCTGAGCATCGCCCGTTCGCGCCGGCAGGTTGCCACGCACTACGCGAACGAAATGCAGCGGCTGGGCGGTTTCCCACGCCGCCCGCCGCCGAAAGCCGCCCACGCGCCCATCGACCTCGAACAACGCTACCTGTCCTTCGAGCAGTTGGACGCCGAAATCAGCCGCCTGAGCCTCGCCCTGTATCATCCGACCCGGTTTCTCCGCGACGATCTGCCGGCAGAGATCCGCGAGGCGTACCAGGCCAAGATCCTGGGCGGATTCACGCAGGAAGGCCGCGAACGAATCCTGATCGCGATGATGAAGGTCAACTTCCTCAAACGCCTGGAAAGCTCCGTGGACTCGTTCCGCCTGACGCTCCAGCGAACGATCGAGAAGATCAACAACCTGGAGGAACGCATCGGCCAGTTCGAGAAGCATCTGACCAGCAATCCCGAAATCGATTACGACAGCCTCACGCCCGACCAGTTCGAGGACCCGGATTTCGACGGCGAGGATTTCACCATCGGCGGGCGACGCCGCATTCATCTCGGGCACCTCAAGCTGCCGGAATGGCTGAAGGCCGTCCGCACGGACCGCACCGAACTCCAATTTCTCTTGGAAAAAACGCACGCGATCAGCGCCAAACGCGACGGCAAGCTCGGCGAGCTGAAAAAGCTGATCGAAACCAAGGTCCGCCAGCCCACCGTCAACCGCGACGGCAAACCGAATCGCAAGGCCCTGGTCTTTACCGCCTTTGCCGACACGGCCCGCTACCTGTACGAGCATGTCGCCCCCTGGGCGCAGACACATCTGGGCATTCACACCGGGCTCGTCTGCGGCGACGGCGGAAACGAAGCCTCCTTGGGCCGAACCGACTACGACGACATCCTGACCAACTTCTCGCCGCTCGCCAAACGCCGTGCCGAACAGCTTTCCCGCTTTCCCAGTCAGCGCGACGAAATCGACCTGCTGATCGCCACCGACTGCATCAGCGAAGGCCAGAACCTCCAGGACTGCGATCTGTTGGTCAACTACGACATCCACTGGAACCCGGTGCGCATCATCCAGCGTTTCGGGCGTATCGACCGCATCGGCTCGCACAACGAAACGGTCCAGCTCGTCAACTTCTGGCCCGTGGCCGATCTCGACAAGTACTTGAACGTCAAGCACCGGGTCGAGGCGCGCATGGCCCTGGTCGATCTGGCCGCGACCCAGACGGACAACCTGCTGGACCCCGGCCAACTTGAGGAGTTGATCAAGGAAGACCTCTTGTTCCGCGATCGCCAGCTCAAACGGCTGAAGGACGAAATCCTCGACCTGGAAGACCTGGACGACTCGGTGTCGCTGACCGACTTTTCGCTGGACGAATTCCGGCTCGACCTGCTGGACTACTTGAAAGCGAATCAGTCGGCTTTGGAGGAAGCCCCGGAGGGCATGTACGCCGTCGTACCGCCCAAATCGGACGTCCCCGCCGCCCAGCCCGGCGTTCTGTTTTGCCTCCGCCACTCGCCGAAGCCCGCGTCTGCGTCGGCCAAGCCCGCCGACTCGACCCAGCTCAATCCGCTTGCGCCGTATTACCTCGTCTTCCTCCACGACGACGGCACGCTCCGCTTCAGCTTCGCCCGGCCCAAAGAGTCGATCCTGCTGTTCCGCGACCTGGCCGCCGGAGAGCCCAACGCCTTCGAACGGCTCTGCAATCTGTTCGACGAGCGCACCCACGACGGCGCGGATATGAGCCACTACGACGGACTGCTCAGAAAGGCGCTCGCTTCGATCGAGGAGACGTTCCAGCGGCGGGCCGCGGCTGGTCTGATCGCCCATCGCAACGCCGTACTGCCGACAATCAGCGAGACCCCGACCGCCGATGGCAGCGGCTTTGAACTGGTGACTTGGTTGGTGATTCTGGAGTAGGTACCATGAGCAAGACGATTGTGCCCGCCGATTACGTGGGGTTTCTCAAGGGTATCAAAGCCCGTATTAGGGAAGCGAGAACGACCGCTGTGCGGGCTGTCAATCGAGAGGTCATCCGGCTATATTGGGACATCGGACAGGCCATCGTCAACAAACAGCAATCCGCCCATTGGGGCGACGCCGTCGTGGAACGTCTCGCCAGCGACCTGCGGGCCGAGTTTCCCGATATGCGAGGGTTCTCCGCCGACAACCTTTGGCGAATGCGGCAGTTCTACGAGGAGTACTCCAACGCAGACTTTCTGGAACAAGCTGTTCCAGAATTGGCGAGACTGCGCAAGACACTCCTGGAACAGGCTGTTCCAGAAAAGGGCGTGACGGCTCCGCGGCCTCGAAAAACCAGGACGGCAGAAATCCGTGAAAACTCTGGAGTGTTGGCAGGCAGTCGTGCTTCGGTCGACAGCATCGCACCTCGCGTGCAAGCCCTACGAGAATTCGCGGCTTGCGTTCCCTGGGGCCATCACGTCGAACTGCTCAAGAAGGTCAAGAATCCCGCCGCGCGTCTCTACTACCTCCGGGCTACGTCTCAGCTTGGCTGGTCCCGCAAGGTGCTCTTGAACCAAATCAAAGCCGGGGCTTACGAGCGGGCGGTCACAGAGAAGAAAAGCCATAACTTCGCGCTTGCCCTGCCAGAACATTTCGCCGAGCAGGCGGACGAGATGATGAAGAGCAGTTACAATCTGGAATTCCTGGGCATCGGCCGGGCCCTGAAAGAACGCGAACTGGAAAACCGGTTGATCGAACACTTGCAGCAGTTCATCCTTGAACTCGGCTACGGCTTCTGCTTCGTCGGCCGCCAATTTCGGCTGACCCTCGGGAACAAGGAGTATTTCGTCGATCTGCTGTTCTATCACCGCTTTCTCAGGGCATTGGTGGCATTCGACCTGAAACTCGGCCCCTTCGAGCCCGAACACGCGGGGCAAATGGACTTCTACCTGACCGTCCTGAACGACAAGGAACGCGGCCCCGGCGACCAGCCATCGATCGGAATCATCCTATGTGCCGAAAAAGACGACATTGAGGTCGAGTACGCGCTGAGGACCAAGATGAACCCTATCGGGGTCGCCGAATACCAGCTTCAATCGCGTCTGCCGGCTCGGTTCAAAGGAAAACTTCCGACGGCCCGACAGCTTTCGGACGCGATTCGTCGCGCACTACCGGCACCCGAATGAGGAGTGTTGCCTGCCATGGCCGACCGCATCGATCAACGTTCTGCGATCGCCTCGGCGCTAGGTGCTTTTACCGACCGCCCGTTTCCGGAAGCCGCAGCGAACCTTTTCAATGCCTTGGGTTACGCTTCCGAAAGGCGACTGCCAATTTCCACGGTTTCCCAGTTCCTGGACAGCCTGGATCCCAACGCCAAGCTGACGGCACGCGAGCGTGAGGGTCTTCAGTCCCTTGGCTCGCTCCATTTTCTGTTTCAGTTGACGGATGCTGAACTGACTGCCCAACTCGACCTGTTCGATGACCGTTCCGCCGTCGAGACAGCACAGATCCAATCGTATGTGTTTCTGGCGGCCGAATTGCCCTCGGGGCACTACACCCGAACCGCACTTTCCACGCTGGTGCGCGCCGTCAATAAACCACTGCCGATGCCGGCAATCGTGCTGTTTCGGCATGACGACTCCGTATCCGTCGGGATCATCCATCGCCGCATCCACAAACGGGACCAGGGCCGGGACGTTCTCGAAAAAGTCACGCTCATCAAGGACATCGCTTGCACCGATCCCATTCGCGCGCATCTCGAAATACTGAACGACTTTGCCCTGGGCAATCTCGACGCCGATTTCCGCGTCTCGGATTTTGTCGGCTTGCACGAAGCGTGGCAGAAACGCCTGGGTTCGTACGCCTTGTCCAACGATTTCTACCGGGAGATCGCCGACTGGTACTTCTGGGCCCAGCACCTGATTCAAGACGGCCAGATCGTCTTGCCACAGCATTGCGACACCGAGCAGGAGCAGTCCCTGTTTCTTATTCGTTTGCTGACGCGAGTCATCTTCTGCTGGTTCCTGGTCGAGAAACGGCTGATTCCGGCCAGCCTGTTTCGGGAACACTCGATCCGGTCACTCCTGAACGAGTTCAACCCCAGCAAGGACCCGAAGAAACCGGACAAGGCGGGCACCTATTACCACGCCGTCCTGCAGAATCTCTTTTTCGGCACGCTCAACATGCCGGTTGACCAGCGGGCCTTTCGGCAAAAGAAGAAGGCAGACGAGCGGTACGACAAGAACTACGGCATCACGAACCTGTGGCGCTATGAATCCGATTTCCGGGACGCCAAGGACTGGCTGGCCCTGGCCGCCCGGATTCCCTTTCTGAACGGCGGCCTGTTTGACTGCCTTGATGACAAGACCGGGAAGCGGAAGGACAACTTCATCCTCGACGGTTTTTCGGACAATCCCCGCCTGTGCTGCCACTTGCCCAACGATCTGTTTTTCGGGCCGGAGCGTAACTTGGACCTGTCGAAGGATTACGGCGAGGAAACCAAGAAGACCGCACGCTCGAAAAAGGCCAAGGTGCGCGGCCTGATCGAGATCCTGTCCCGCTACAAGTTCACGATCGAGGAGAACACGCCGCTGGAAGAGGAAATTGCCCTCGACCCGGAACTGTTGGGCAAGGTCTTCGAAAACCTGCTCGCGTCGTACAACGAAGACACGCGCACCACGGCCCGCAAGGCCCTGGGCGCGTTCTACACGCCGCGCGAGATCGTCAGCTACATGGTCGATGAAGCGCTCAAGTCGCACCTCAGCACGCAGGTGCCTCGCTGCAAGGGAGCGCTGGAAGACCTCTTCTCCAATAAGGCCACGCTAAAAGAAATCAAACCCGACACGCGCGACGCGCTAATCGCCGCGATCGGCCGCGTCAAGATTCTCGACCCGGCCTGCGGTTCCGGCGCGTTCCCGATGGGCGCGCTGCATCGGCTGGTGGACCTGCTGCAAAAGCTCGATCCCGACAACGTCAAGTGGCGGGAAATCCAGCGGCTGCGCGCCGTGGCCGAGACGGAAGAGGCGTTCAAGTCCGGCGACCGGGAATCGCGCGAGCAGCGGTTGAAGGAGATCAACGACACCTTCGAGTTCAATTCCTCGGACTACGGCCGGAAGCTGTACCTGATCGAGAACAGCATCTACGGCGTGGACATTCAGCCGATCGCCACGCAGATCGCCAAGCTCCGCTTCTTCATCTCGCTGGTGGTGGAGCAAAAGGTGACTCCAAGTGCGCCGAATTTCGGCGTGCTGCCGTTGCCCAACCTGGAAACCC
>Ga0302237_1002189_pt1 | contig 12346 bp, 7 predicted proteins | sample AAG_UR_Ala_MG_FD_193530 | JGI IMG/M metagenome (GOLD analysis project Ga0302237, IMG submission 193530) | Enriched activated sludge microbial communities from anaerobic digester in WTTP, New Holstein, Wisconsin, United States - AAG_UR_Ala | ecosystem: Engineered > Bioreactor > Anaerobic >...
TCGCCCAGGATTATTCGGCGGGCGACATTCGGGATCGGCACACGGTTGCGTATCCACGGTCTCGTCTCGAGCGCGATTGGATCTATCAGGATCACGGCTTGAAACACGGTGAGTGCTTTGTGGCTGCGGAGGGCAGCAAAGTCGAACACGGCATGGTCCGCAAAGTCCTTGCTGAGTTGAAGTCCCAAAACGTCGCCGTCGAGGCCCTGGAGAAGTCGCTCACCCTGCTCGTGGACGGCAAACAGCCGGGCCGCCAGCCGGTGTGGAAGAGCCTGTACTTCCAGGCCTGTGAACTGCGTCGCAAGCAGCGTCTGAGAGTTTTCGACCGTCACTCCCGCGAGTTCGTGTATGCCAAGCACTTCGTATTTGGCGACTGTCAGGCGATGTTTGCCATGACCGATCACCTGACGGACGCCGTCTTCCGCGAGTGCGGCGCTGATTACCGCATGGGCTCGCAGCTTTGTCGCCTGACGATCCGCGGCGACGGCACCGTTTCCACGGAACTGCTTCTCGACTGCCCCGCGGGAGTCGTCCGGGATCCCTGCGTCTCGTGCGATGGCCGCACGCTGGCGTTCTCCATGCGCCGCACCAGCCACGACGGAGACGACGATTTCCACCTCTACGCCATGAATCTGACGGACCGCAGCGTCCGGCAAATCACCTTCGGGCCCGGCACGGCGGATATGGAGCCGCAGTGGCTGCCCAACGGCGAGTTGGTGTTTACTTCCACGCGCTGCGTGTTCTCGGCGCCTTGCTGGTGGTCGAGTGTGTGCAACCTGTTCACGTGCGATGCGGCCGGACGATACATCCGCCGCCTCGCTTGTGACCATGGTCATACGGTGTTTCCGCACGTGACGGCGGATGGCCGGATCATGTATACCCGCTGGGAGTATTCCGACAGGACGGCCGGCTACCTGCACAGTCTGTTCGTCATGAATCCGGACGGCACCAATCAGACGGAGTTCTACGGGAACAATTCGCAGTTTCCCGCCGCACTGCTGCATGCTCGCGACATTCCCAACTCGACCAAAGTGATTGCGATTTCCGGCGCCCACCACATCGACCAGCGCGGCAAGCTGATCCTGATCGACCGGAATGCCGGAACCCAGGCTGGCTTCGGCGTCAAACTCCTGGCGCCGGAACGGGACTATCCGTATCGCGAAGGCATGGGAACCGGAGGCAACGTGGTCCACGATACGGAAGGCGAGCAGTTCCAGTATCCCTATCCGCTGGATGAAGACAATTACGTCGTGTGCTACTCACCTGAGGGCGGTCCCGTTCGCGGGTTGAAAGGCATCCAGGACGGCAAAGCGGGAAGCCCGGCCTTTGGTATCTACTGGATGCATCGCGACGGACGGCGCGAACTGCTGATCTACGACCCGGTGATCTCGTCTGGCCAGCAGGTGGCCTTGACGCGTCTGCAACCGCCGTTTTACCGGAGTACCGCGGTCGACGAACGCCAGACGCACGGCCGCTTCTACGTGCAGAATATTTACTCCGGGCCTGGCCTGAAGGGCGTGCAACCGGGCACGGTGAAGCGAATTCGCGTGGTCGGATTGGACTACCGCGCCAAAGGTACCGTGGCGTTGGGGCTGCATCCCTGGGGAGGACATCAGACGTCACCGTGTGCGATCAACAACGGCAGCTATGACGTGAAACACGTGCTGGGTACGGTGGATGTCGAGGAGGACGGAAGCTGCTGTTTCGCCTGCCCATCGCGCGTGCCCGTGTATTTCCAGATGCTGGATGCCCGCGGCCGCATGGTGCAGAACATGCGCAGTTGGACGATGGTCATGCCCGGCGAATCGGTGTCATGCGTCGGCTGCCACGAGGACAAACGCAATACCTACCTGGATCGCTACTCAGCGACGATCGCCTCGAAGAAACCGCCGCAGACGATCAAGCCTTTCTTTGCCCAAGGGGAGGAACCCGTCCAGGAGATGGACCGGTTCCTCAACGCGTCCGAGAAGCGCGCGATGCAGTATCTGGGCACCAGCGCGCCTCAGGCGATGGACGTGCCGCGCGGTTTCAGTTACACGCGAGAGATCCAGCCGATCTGGGATCAGCACTGTATCCAATGCCACGCGGGCGATAAGAACCCGGCGAAGAAGGACGTCCCGCTCAGCCTGCTGGGCGACTACCGCCCCATCACGAATCCGGAAATCTACGGTCGCACGAAGTGGCGGTTGACTCGTCGGATTTACGGGGAAAGCACGAAAGGGAATCCGGGGCGGGCTTTCAGCGAATCCTACATCCATTTGACCGATTTCGGTTACAACGCCAAGATCGCCTTGGCCGGGACGGGCGGAAAGGCCGAGGCCCGCCGCGACGCAACCTATCTGGCCTACTTCGGCGGCAAATGGGAGAACGTGCCGAATCCGGATGTCATGGGATACTGCGCCGACGAGTACGCGGGCCGCGGAATCATCAACTGGCTGCACGTGTCCAGCACCTGCGCGATGCTTCCGCCGTATGCCTACGGCTCGACGTCCAGCCCGCTGCTGGATTATCTGGAGCCAACGCATTACGGTGTGCAGTTGACGGCGGAAGAAAAAGAACGCGTCGCGTGCTGGATCGACTTGAATGTGCCCTTCGCCGGCTCGTGGATGGAGTTGAACTACTGGGATCAGCTCGATCATGCCATTCATTCCGGTCTGACGCCCTGGTACGTGTACCGCGACAAAATGCGACAGATCTACCTGTACTTTGAGGCCAAGCGTCTGAAGTCCGCAGAACTGGAACTGGAGCATATCGACAAGTATCTCGAGCACGTGGACCACGGCGCGGACTTCTCTCCGGCGGCGTTCCGACCATACACGTTCGGCGGGCGTCGCGTGCAGCAGCAGTTCGTCGACGATTACGACCGACTTCCGTCCACGGTCCCGATCTATGGACTGGCCGAGGGAAAGGACGCGCGGGGCGGCTCCAACGTGTCCGGCAATGAAGTGCGAAACCTGGTTGTCAACAAGGATGCCTACACCTACCACCTTCGTTCGTATCCCCGGGCGACGTCGAATTCGCACTACCGGTATCGCCCCGAGTTCTCGCCTAATCACGCCATCGACGGACAACGCACGCCCGACAGGTATTGGCGGCCGGCTCGACGCACCGACGTGTGGTTGCAGGTGGAGTTCGGACGTGACGTGGAGACGGAAAGGATCCTGCTCGTCCTGCATCAACAGGAGGGTCAGGCCAAGACGTGGACCGGTGCGACGCTGGAATTCTCGAGCGGGGAGAAGGTGCCTATCCAGTTGCAAAACACCTCCCAGCCGCAGGAATTCCGCTTTCGGAAACAGAGCTGTGTGTGGGTGAAGCTGGTGGATTTCCGCGAATCGTTCCCGCTGGGGGACAACGGTATCGCGGAGTTCGAAGTCTACGGCAAGGACCTTTGAGTGAAGTTGTACGATAAGACACCTTGGTTACGAAGGAAGCACTGATGCCCCAAGCCAACCACGCGACAGCGATGACGCCTCCGCTGGCCGTCGTTCTGTTGTTCTCTCTGCACAATCTCTTGTTCGCCCAGGCGCAGGAGCACTGGCCCCAGTTTCGCGGACCCGAGTCCCGCGGCGTCGCCAGCGGATCGAATCTGCCCGACCGCTGGTCCGCCACCGAGAACGTCGCCTGGAAGACGGACGTGCCGGGGCGCGGCTGGTCGTCGCCGGTCGTATGGGGAGAGCGGGTGTTCTTGACGACGGCCGTGAACAGCGGAGAGCTGGAGACGCCGAAGAAGGGCCTGTACTTCGGCGGCAACCGTCCGGAGCCCCGGCAAGTGCAGTTGGACTACAAGGTGCTGTGCCTCGACATCGCGTCCGGCCGGAAGCTGTGGGAGCAGTCCGTTCATCAAGGACCCGCGAAGAGCCCGATTCACCTGAAGAACAGCTATGCCTCGGAGACGCCGGTCACCGATGGCGAGCGGGTGTACGCGTATTTTGGCAACCAGGGTCTGTACTGTCTCGACCGCGAGGGGAAGCTGGTGTGGTCGAGGCCGTTCGAGCCGCACGCCACCCGCAATGGCTGGGGCACTTCCGCGTCGCCGGTGCTGCATGGCGAGCATTTGTATATCGTGAACGACAACGACGAAGAATCGTATCTCTTGTGTTTGGACAAACGGAATGGCCAGGACGTGTGGCGCGTTCTTCGCGACGAAAAGAGCAACTGGGCCACGCCCTTCATTTGGCAGAACGACCGCCGTACGGAAATCGTCACTCCGGGCACAGGCCAAGTCCGTTCCTACGACTTGGAGGGCAAGCTGCTGTGGTGGTTCACGGGGATGTCGAGCATCACGATCGGCACGCCGTACACGGACCAGGGCCTGTTGTACGTGAGTTCGGGTTACGTCAACGATAACCATCGTCCACTGTATGGAATTCGGCCGGGGGCCTCCGGCGACATCTCGCTCGGAGAGAACCAGACCAGCAACCAGTTTATCGCTTGGTGCCAGCCGAAGGCCGCGCCGTACAACCCGACGACGCTGGTCTACGACGGCCGCCTGTACGTACTGTACGACCGCGGTATGGTCGCCTGCTTTCGGGCACTCACGGGCGAGCCGGTGTATGACCGCCAGCGGCTGCCTCAGGGAATGCACTTCACCGCCTCACCCTGGGCCAACGACGGCAAGGTCTTTTGCCTCGACGAGGACGGCGTCACCTTCGTGTTGCAGGCGGGTGACAAGTTCCAATTGCTCCACACCAATAAGCTGGCCGACGACGACATGTGCATGGCCACGCCCGCGATCGTCGGCGACCGGCTGCTGATCCGCACGTCCCAGAGGGTCTACTGCGTCCGTCAGCAGCCCGGAAGGAATAGGCCATGATGCGCGAAGTTCGAAGGCACGGAAGGGCGGCTGGAAATCAGCCTCGGCGGCGCTCGCGAAACCAGCCGCAACGACATCGACGCCGATCCGATTCGGGCTTCACTTTGGGCTGCGAACGGCGGCACCTGGCCATCGAGCCGGTCAGGACCCTTCCGCGGCCGTCAATGGACAAAGCGAGGCCGGGGAGTGTATGTTTGCGGCTGGAAGTAACAGGAATCCGAACGGATCCAGCGAATTTCCCGTGCATCCCGAGGACGCCTGGTTTTGCCGGGTCATGCCGGCGCGTCGCTGGACGCCAAGGAGATCATAGGAGGAGGAGAATCCCATGAGAACCGCGTTGTGGATCGTCCTGGCCCTGAATGTCGCCGGTTCGTTATCGGCGGAGGAGGATTGGCGGCAGTTTCGTGGTCCGACCGGAGAGGGACATTCCAGCGCGAATCGTCTCCCTCTGAACTGGGACGAGAACCACAAGGTTGTCTGGAAGACAGCCATCCACGATCACGGGTGGTCCTCTCCGGTCGTTTGCGAAAAGCAGGTCTGGATGACGTCTGCGACGGCGGATGGTCACAAACTGTTCGCCGTCTGCGTGGATCGGCAAACCGGGAAGATCGTTCACGATGTCCACGTCTTTGATGTCGCGCGGCCACAGCCGATCTCCGCGGAGAATACCTACGCCACACCGACGCCGGCGATCCAGCCGGGCCGCGTCTACGTGCATTACGGCACCTACGGCACCGCCTGTTTGAACACCGCCACGGGAGCCGTCGTCTGGACGAGGCGCGATCTGAACTGCGACCATGAGTCCGGGGCCGGACCGTGCAGTTCCCCCTTCTTGTCGCGAGACATGTTGATCGTGAACGTCGACGGCCGCGACGTTCAGTATCTGATCGCACTCGATCCATCCAGCGGAAAGACCATCTGGAAAACAAACCGCTCGTTCGATTACTCGACGGTCCCCGTTCATGTGCGGAAAGCGTTCACCATGCCGCTGTTGGTTCCCCGCGGGGACGGGCAGCAGTTGGTGAGTCCGGGAGGGCAGGCCGTCTACGGGTACGACCCCGCAACGGGGAAGGAACTCTGGAAAGTTCGGCACGGCGGCTTCTCGCTCGTCCCCCGGCCGGTCTTCGGTCACGGACTGGTTTTCGTTGTGACAGACCATGATCATCCGCAGCTTTGGGCGGTCCGTCCCGATGGAATTGACGACGTGACGGACACCCACGTGGCGTGGAAGGAGACCAGTGGAATTCCTTCACGGTCATCCCCGTTGCTCGTCGAGGACCTGTTGTACGTCACCAGTCGTCAAGGCGTTCTCTCCTGTCTGGAAGCGAGAACAGGGGCGGTTGTCTGGAAGGATCGACTGGAAGGCAGGTATTCGGCTTCCCCGATCCACGCCGGCGGCCGCATCTACTTCTTCAATGAACGCGCCGTCTGCACGGTCATCAGGCCGGGACGGAAGTTCGAAGTCCTCGCGGTCAACCGGCTCAACGAGCAACCCCTGATGGCGAGCCCGGCGGTCGCCGGCGATGCGTTTTTCATTCGAACGGAAAAGTACCTTTACCGAGTTGAGGAGACCACACCATGAGCGTTTCCATGTCTCGTCGCCAATTGCTTGGCCTGACCGCGGCGGCCTCCGCCGGCGCCGCGATCCAGCGACACGTCGCCCTCGGCGCCGACGTGCCGCCCGCGGCGGCAAAGCCGCGTCTGGCGGTCTGCATCGACGCCCTGTTTACGGACGTGCCCTTCGAGGATCGCCCCGCCAAAGTCAAGGCGGCGGGTGTGGATGCCTTCGAGTTCTGGGGTTGGCGGGGGCGCAATATGGAGCGCCTCGCCCGGATTCGCGAGGAACTCGGCATGCAGGTGATTGGCTTCGCCTGCGACACCGGCGGTCCGCTGGTCGCCCCAGGCGGCGCCCAGCGGATCATCGCACCGCTGAAGGACACGCTGGCGGCGGCGCAAAAGGTCGGCTGCCGCCAGATCATCGCGCAGGTGGGCAAAGAACTGAAGGACATTCCTCGCGCGGAACAGCACGCGAATTGCGTGGCGGCCTTCCGCGCCGCCGCCCCCTTGTGCGAGGACGCCGGCGTGACCTTGAGTATCGAAACGCTCAACGTGCTGGTCAATCACAAGGGCTACTACCTGGCCACATCCGAAGAGGGCTTTCGCATGGTCGATGCGGTGGCCAGTCCCCGCGTCCGCCTGCTGTTCGACATCTACCACCAGCAGATTACCGAGGGCAACCTGATCGCCAACATCACCGCCAACCTCGAGAAGATCTCCCACTTCCACGTGGCCGACGTTCCCGGCCGCCACCAGCCGGGCACTGGCGAGATCAACTACCTGAACGTGTTCCGGGCCATTGCCGCCAAAGGTTACACCGGCTTCCTCGGCCTGGAGATGTGGCCGACGGTGGCTCCCGCGCAGGCCATCCGCGAATCGATCACGCTGCTGGCGGAAGCCACGGGCGGACCGAGGTAGCAAGCGGTAGCAAAGCGTGTGAGAACGGTGCTGCTGACACGCCGGCGACGTAGTCTGTGAAGCGATCGGCGGACTCGCCCCATGAAAACGAAAGGACCTGCGATGTTTCCTCGACTGCTGCTTGCTTTGACGCTCACCGCGGTTGCGGCCGCAACTGCCCCGGCGATCGAACTTCCAGGCGTGGCGCCCGGCCCGGCGAAGGCGACGCTGGACGGTCCACGACTCACCATGGAGAACGCGGTGCTTCAGGCCCGCTGGGACCTCTCGCCCGGCAGCCGCCGACTCGTCGAGGTGATCGATCGTGTGGCCGATGCGCGATTGGTCTGCGACTCGCGCCTCTTTAGCGTGAAACTGGCCGACGGCTCGGAGTTGGCCTCCGCCGCGCTCTGTCCCGCGGGCCAGGCCACCTTGGAACGCATCACCCCGCGACCGACGGCGACTCGCCTGGCCGAGCGATCGGCCGGTTGGCGGGCCACCCTCGAGTTGGCGACCGCCGACGGACGATCGCGTTTCCGCTGGCAAGCCGTCCTCCGCGACGGTTCGAATTATGTCCGCCAGGAGGTCGCCTTGCTGGCCCACGCGGGCCCCCGACCGGTTGAATTCGGCCTGCTCGACCTGCCCGCGGGCGATGCCCGGTCCTGTGGCGCCGTAGTCGGCTCGCCGTTGGTATCGGGCAACTTCTTCCTGGGATGTGAGCATCCCTTGGCGAAGAACCAGGTTGGCGCCGGGCGTGCGGCGTGCCGACTGCCGCTTTACGATACGCCGGCGTCTGGGATGGCCGAGGCGTCGGCCGCGGTCGGCGTCGCCCCCGCGGGGCAACTCCGCCGCGGGTTTCTCTATTACCTGGATCGCGAGCGTGCCCGGCCTTATCGCCCTTTCACGTACTACATCTCCTGGTTCGACATCGCTGCTCCCGGACTGAAGATGAACCAGTCGCAGTGCGTGGAGGTGATCGAGGCCTTTGGCAGCGAGCTGGCACGGAAACGCGGCGTCAAGCTCGATGCCTTCGTATTCGACGACGGCTGGGACGACAATCAATCGTTGTGGAACTTTCACGCCGGGTTCCCGCACGGCTTCACTCCGCTGGGCGAAAGGGCCGCGCGCTATAACGCGATCCTCGGAACCTGGATTTCGCCCTTCGGCGGCTACGGCGAACATAAACAGGAGCGGCTGGCATTCGGCCGAAGCCGCGGCTACGAAACCAACCGAGGCGGTTTTGCCCTAAGCGGGCCGAAGTACTTCGAGGCCTTCGGCAAGGTTTGCGAGGAGATGATTCGGCGGTATGGGATAGGCTATTTGAAGTTCGACGGCATAGGCGGAGGTTCGGACGACGGCCCCGGGGCGGAGTACGGCGGCGACATGCAGGCGCTGGTCCACTTGTTCGACCGGTTGCGAAAAGTCCGCCCCGACTTGTTCATCAACGCCACCACGGGGACCTGGCCTTCTCCGTACTGGCTTTTTCACAGCGACACGGTGTGGCGCGGCGGCGGGGACACCGGCTATCGCGGCGAAGGCTCGCGGCGCCAGCAGTGGATCACCTACCGCGATTGGATGGGCTACGGCATCCGCACTCGCCGGGGACCGCTCTTCCCTTTCAATTCGCTCAAGTTCCAAAGCGTGATGTGCGCCCGGTTGAGCCTGGCGGCGGAACTCGGCGCCGACCTGCATGACTTGACCGACGACATCCGCATGGCCGCCGCCTCCGGCACCCAACTCCAGGAGTTCTTCGTCACGCCTGCGATGATGACCTCGGAGGCCTGGGACGTGGCCGCGGAGGCGATCGGCTGGGTCCAACGCAACGCCGACGTGCTGGCCGACAGCCACGGTATCGGCGGCGACCCAGGCAAGGGCGAGGCGTACGGGTTCGCCTCGTGGACGCCGCGGATGGGAATCGTGGCGCTCCGCAACCCTACCGGGCAAGCGGTCCCCTTTGCTGTCGATGTCGAGCAGGCCTTCGATCTACCAGCCACCGCAGCCCGGCGCTACGTGCTCCGCACCCCATGGAAGCAACGCGAACCGGTGAGCGAGCGTCGGGCGGAGGCCGGGAAACCGGTGGAATTCCGGCTCTCGCCGTGGGAAGTCCTTGTCCTGGAGGCGCAACCGATGCATTGACGCGGGGAAAGAAGCTCCTATTGCCGCTGTGCGTGCCGCAGGTCATTCTGGCAATCGTGCTTGGCATGATTTAGCCTGCGCCAGACAGCTCTTGACGGCAGCGCTGCGCCACGGCTTGTTGGTTCTTACACCGAGGAACAGGCGAAATGAACGGCTACGATCGACGACATTTCCTGACCAGCGCCATCAGCGCAAGCGCCTTCTCCGTGGCGATACCCTGGCTGCAGCCGAGCGCGACCGCCGCTGGTCAGCCCCGACAACGGATCAAGGTGGGCCAAATCGGCATCGGACACAATCATGCCTCCGCCAAGATGGCCACGTTCCGCAAACTGGCCGACCAGTATGAGGTGGTCGGCGTCGTCGAGCCGGATTCTGAGTGGCGCAAGAAACGAGGCCACGACCCGGCCTATCGCGACCTGTCCTGGATGACCGAGGAGCAGTTGCTCAACACCAAGGGCCTGACGGTCGTGGCCGTGGAGACCGACGTCCGCGATTTGGTGCCCACGGCCGCCCGCTGTATCGATGCCGGAATGCACCTGCACTTGGACAAGCCGGGCGGGGAATCGCTCGCCCCGTTCAAGCAGTTGCTCGACCAGGCCGGCCGGCGGAACTTGGCCGTGCAGATGGGCTACATGTACCGCAACAACCCGGCGGTCCAATTCTGCCTCCGCGCCGTGAGCGAAGGTTGGCTGGGGCAGGTCTTCGAAGTTCACAGTGTGATGAGCCTACAGCAGCCGTTGGCCTACCGACAGTGGCTGGCGCAATTCCGCGGCGGAACGATGTACATCTTCGGCTGCCACTTGATCGACCTGGTCGTACGCATGCTCGGCAAGCCCGACCGGGTGACGCCCTTCCAACGCCAGACTCAGCCGGAAGTGAAGTTGTACGATAACGGGTTGGCGGTGCTCGAGTATCCCCGGGCTACGGCGACGATCCGCACCGCGGCATTGGAGGTCGAGGGCTATCGGCGGCGGCAATTGGTGGTCTGCGGAGACGAGGGGACCATCGACATTCGGCCGCTGGAGACGTTCGACACCGGTTCCGCCCAGCCCCTCAAGCTCCGGCTGGCCCTGTCCAAGCCGCGCGACTCGTACAAGAAGGGCTACCAGGAAGTCGTCTTTCCGCCGATGCGGGGACGTTACGACGAGCAACTGCTGGAACTGGCCCGGATTGTGCGAGGTGAGATCGCCAATCCGTACCCGTTGGCCCACGAGCTGATGGTTCAGGAAACGCTGCTCGCAGCCATCGATCACCCGCGAGTAAACTCAGCCAATTGAAGGAGCCTTCCATGCCGCAGCTCCAGCATCGCCGTGATTTTCTCAAGCGTGCCGCCGCGGGCGGCCTCGCCGCCACGTTCGCGATCTCCGGCACGAAGGCTTCGGGCCGCGTCTTGGGAGCCAACGACCGGGTGCGCGTCGCCATCGCCGGCATCAACGGCCGGGGGCAGCAGCACATCACGGCCTACGGCGAGATGCGGGATGTCGAGATCGCCTGGCTGGTCGATCCCGACAGCCGCTTGTTCGCCTCTCGCAGCGCGGCCGTGCAAAAGCTGGCCGGCAACACGCCGCAGTGCGTCCAGGACTTCCGCCGCGTGCTCGACGACAAGACGCTCGACGCCGTCTCCATCGTGACGCCGAATCATTGGCACGCGTTGTTGACCATTTGGGCTTGCCAAGCGGGCAAGGACGTCCTCGTCGAGAAGCCGTGCAGTCATAACATCGTCGAAGGGCGCCGACTCGTTGAGGCAGCCCGCAAGTATGATCGCATCGTGCAGCACGGCACCCAGCGGCGCTCCGATCCGAAATGGATCAAGCTTACGTCCGACGTTCGCAACGGGAAATACGGCCAACTGCGGCTCGCCTGCATCAACATCCACCGGCCTCGCGAGAGTATCGGCGTCCGCAGTGCGGAGCGTCCGCCCGCGGAACTGGACTACAACCTCTGGAACGGCCCGGCGCCTGTGCATCCATACCGCACGAATCTCGTGCATTACGACTGGCATTGGATCTGGGACTTCGGCAACGGCGAGATCGGGAATCTGGGCACGCATCAACTGGACGTGGCGCGGTGGGCCATGCCCGTCGGCGCCGCGCCGCAGAGCGTCGTCAGCGTGGGCGGTCGCTTCGGCTACCAGGACCAGGGCCAAACGCCCAACACCCAACTGACGCTCTACCACTGCGGCGACGTCAAGCTGCTGTGCGAGCAGCGGGGCCTGGTCGCAAGAAGGAGGTCAAGGTGACCGTCGACTTCCACACGACCGAGGGCGTCGTCAAGGAAGGCAAGTTCTTTCCGCAGGGCCAACAGCAGGGCCAGCCGATCGAGGGCGCGCCCGTCGGCGGCTTCGCCGATCTCGGGCGGCTTCACTTCCGCAACTTCATCGACTGCATCCGCAGCCGCAGGCGGGAGGAACTGAACGCCGAGATCCTCGAAGGACACCGGTCCGCGCTGCTGGCCCACCTGGGCAACATGTCGTACCGCCTGGGCGAAGAAGTCCCGTTCGACAAGCCGACGAAGACCTTCAGCGGCGACGCGTTGGCCGGCGAAGCGTTCCAGGATCTGAAGCGGCATTTGGCGAACACTGCAACCCTCGACCTGGCCGGCGCCGCCTATCGTCTTGGCCGGACGCTGCATTTCGACGCCCGCGCGGAGAAGTTCATCGGAGATTCCGAGGCGGACTGCATGCTCACTCGCCCGTACCGCGGACCTTTCGTACTACCGGAACGGGTGTAGCAAGTGACGAAGGACAAACCATGAAACACACAACATTCCTCACCTTGTTGTTGCTCGCTTCGACTGCAATTGCAGAAGAGGCGCCGAATACGGTTTTCGTCAAGTTCGAAAACGAACGACGGCCAACGGCGGATGCCGGAGTTGGACCTGGTATGGATGTTGTCCGCGACGGGGAATATCTGTACATGCTCCAGGAACGGCATCTGGTGGTTCAAC
>Ga0302237_1002199_pt1 | contig 12315 bp, 14 predicted proteins | sample AAG_UR_Ala_MG_FD_193530 | JGI IMG/M metagenome (GOLD analysis project Ga0302237, IMG submission 193530) | Enriched activated sludge microbial communities from anaerobic digester in WTTP, New Holstein, Wisconsin, United States - AAG_UR_Ala | ecosystem: Engineered > Bioreactor > Anaerobic >...
GGAGGGGGGCAGGATTCTCCTTCTCCCGGAGGTCTACGGGACCCAGCCCCTTCGCCGACGAACCTATTCGCCACCGGGCTCGGTCTACATCAAGGCCGCCGAGGGTTGCGACAACCGCTGCTCCTTCTGCGCCATTCCGCTGATCCGCGGCGGAGTCCGCAGCCGGAGAGAGGAGGAAATCCTCCGGGAAATCGAAAGATTTCTGGAAAGCGGCATCGTCGAGTTCAACCTGGTGGCCCAGGACCTGGGGTGCTACGGCAGGGACCTTCCCGGATCGGCGGGCCTCGCGGGTCTGGTGGAGGCCGTCTCCCGGCTGCCCGGCCGTTTCTGGCTTCGGATGCTCTACATCCATCCCGAGCATTTTCCCCGGGAAATCCTCGCCGTATGCCGCCGGGACCCCCGGATCCTTCCCTACTTCGACCTGCCCTTCCAGCACGCCGCCCCGGGCGTCCTCGCCGCCATGGGGAGACGGAATACCGCGGAGAAAAACCTGGACCTGGTGGACGAGATCCGCGCCGAACTGCCCGGGGCGGTGATCCGTTCCACTTTTCTGGTGGGCTTCCCCGGCGAGACGGAGGCCGATTTCGCGACCCTACTGTCCTTTCAGAAGGCCGCCCGGTTCGACTGGCTGGGGGCATTCACCTTTTCCGCCGAGGAAGGCACACCCGCAGATCGCCTGGCCCGGAAAAAGGGGATGCGGGTGCCGAAAAAGATCGCCCGGGCCCGTCTGGAGGCTGTCCGGGAGGCGCAGATTTCCATAACCGAAGAACGCCTGTCCCGCTTCGTGGGCCTGGAAACGGAATTTCTGGTGGAGGAGCCCGTCCTGGGCGCCGACCTTTCCCTGGCCCGGGGCTACATGAACGCTCCGGAGGTGGACGGCCTGGTGGTTCTGGTAAGATCCTCCGCCCCCGGAGCATCCTCCGTCTCCGGAATACGCGTCCCGGCAGCGCCCCCGGACAGGGTCCCGGAAGACGCCTCGGGAGCGGCGCCCGCCGCGCCGCCGGGTAGCGTTCCGGGGCATCTGGTTCGGGGACGGATAACCCGCCGCAACGGCATCGATCTGGAAGCGGAGGCCCTATGACGAAACGGGAACCGTCCTATCTGGGGGGACTCAACCCGATGCAGCGTCAGGCGGTCCTGCATTACGGTCCGCCCCTCCTGATTCTGGCCGGGGCCGGATCGGGAAAGACCCGGGTCATCACGGTAAAAATCGCCCATCTTCTGGAAAGCCGGAACCTGAGCCCCTGGGACATCCTGGCGGTGACCTTCACCAACAAGGCGGCCCGGGAGATGCAGGAACGGGCGGTGGGGCTTTCCCCGGGGGCGGAAAAAGTCCTTATCCGCACTTTCCACTCCTTCGGCGCCTGGCTCCTGAGGAGAAACGCCGCAGCCCTGGGACTTCATGCCAATTTTTCGATCTACGACGAAGACGACATGGTTTCGCTGCTGAAGACCCTCTACCCCGGCCGGGAACGGAGGTCCCTGGCCCGTTACGCCTTCCTCATCGGCCGGGCGAAGGACTTCGCCCTTTCCCCCGGCGAGCCCCTGTTCGACGTCAGCCAGGACCCGGATTTTCCGGAAATTTACGCCGCCTACGAGGAAAAACTCCGCCGGATCGGCAATGTGGACTTCGGAGACCTCATTCTGCGCTGCGTCGAACTGCTCCGGATATCGCCGGAGGTGAAGCGCCGGGTCCACGACCGGTTCAAGGTCATCATGGTGGACGAGTACCAGGATTCCAACGTCGCCCAGCACCGGTTGCTCCGGGAATTGGCCGCTCCGGACGCCTACATCTGTGTCGTCGGCGACGACGATCAGTCCATCTACCGTTTCCGGGGGGCGGAGGTGCGGAACATCCTGGCCTTTCCCGAAGTTTTCCCCGGAACGCAGATCATCCGCCTGGAACAGAACTACCGGTCCACCGGCAACATCCTCGCCGCCGCCGCCGCGGTGGTGGACCATAATCGGGGACGACTGGGAAAAACCCTGTGGACAGCCAACGAAGCGGGGCTCCAGCCCTCAATCGTCACCTGCGAGAACCAGGACGAGGAGGCGGCGTTCTGCCTCTCTCTCCTCCGGAAAAAGCCCGACCTGGACACGGCCATCCTGTACCGGACCAATGCCCAGAGCCGGGTCTTCGAAAGCCTCTTTCTCCGGGAAAGCCTGCCCTACCGCATCGTCGGAACCCTCCGTTTCTACGAACGGGAGGAGATCAAGGACGCCCTGGCCTTTCTCAGGTTCATTGCGAACCCCCGGGACGAGGTCTCTTTCAGGCGGATCATCAACAAGCCCCCCCGGGGTCTGGGAGAAACGGCGGTGTCCCGCATCCTGGACCGCCTGGGACCCGACGGGGACATCGCCGCTGCAATGACTCAGGCCTGGACCGATCTCCGGGGCAGGGCGGCGACATCCCTGGAGGATTTCCTCCTCCTCCAGCGGACGCTGCGGGAGAGTCTGGAGGCAGACCCCCTCCCCCGCTTCGTGGAAAGGCTGATCCGGGACTCGGGACTGGAGGACTACCATAAAAACCAGGACGAGGTGGCGGGAACGCAGAAGCTCCAGAACCTGGAGGAACTGGTCAACGCCGCCTCCCTGTACCCCCAGGGCCCGGAGGGGCTGTCCGAGTTTCTGGAAGGAATCGAACTGGACAGCGCCCGGATCCGGGAGGCGGAAGACAAGAACGACCCCCTGACCCGGGTCACCCTGATTACCATGCACAATACCAAGGGCCTGGAGTTCGACAGGGTCATCGTCACGGGGATGGAGGAGGGGGTCTTTCCCCGGGGGGGGGAAGAGTCGGAGGAGGACATCGAGGAGGAAAGGCGGCTGTTCTACGTCGCCATCACCCGGGCGCGGAAGGAGGTCCACTTCACCCACTGCCGGAGCCGGAGACTCCACGGCCGCCTTCAGGAGTTCGAGCCCTCCCGATTCCTGATGGAACTCCCCGACGGTATCCGGGGGACGGAGGAGCCGCTGTCGCCGGAGGAGGCGGGCTTTCCCGTGGGCGCCCCGGTATACCACGAAGAGCACGGCCCGGGTTACATCTGGAAACGATCCGTCACCGGGGGCAATCTGGTGGTGGTGGTGCATTTCTCCTCCGGAAGGAGCCTGAGTTTCCTGCCGAAATATGAAAGACGGCTGGAGCGGATCGCCGTCGATGGAGCATGAGGATGAGCCCGGAACCCTCCGAAACACCGATGGTGCGCCGCGCCCGGGATTACCACCTTTTCGACCCCCGGGGACGGAGGCATCTGGACCTGTGGCTGAACGGCGGTCGGGCCCTTCTGGGCCATCGGCCCCCGGGGCTGGGGACGACGCTGAAAAACCAGCTCTCCCGGGGTCTCCTGGCGGAGGCCCCGTCCATCCACGACCGGCGCCTGGAAAAAAGCCTGGCCGGCCTGGTTCCCGGGTCCTGGTCCCTCCGGGTCTACCGCTCCTTCGACAGAGCCCTGGGGGCTGTGGGCGTTTTCCTGGGGCGTCCGCTGGAAGAAAAGGATATCCGGGAGCCCTTCTTCGGCCCGGCGCCGGAGGAGGCCGTTTATTTCCGTCCCCTGGCCGAGGCGGATTATTCCGGTTTTTCCGTTCTCCTTCCGATCCTGCCCTTTCCCGGGGCCTTCGCCCCCCAGCCGGTTTTTTTCGCCTGCTCCCCGGATCGGGAGAAAAACCTCCTCCCCGGGGACCCGGTGTCCCCGTTCCTGGCGGCGGGCCTTCATCGCGCCTCCCTGGAACTGCAGAAGCGGGGCTCTTCTCCCGATATTTGGAATGACTGGTCGCTCCCGGGCTGGAAGCGGTTCGGACCCTACTGCTTCCCCGAAGAGGAGGCGGATTATCCGGAGTTACGCTCCCGCCTTCTCGCCGCCGGGGTCATAATCTCGCCGGACCCGAAACGGCCGTCCATTCTGCCGGGGATCTGGTCCCCCGGGGAAAAGGCTCTGGTGGAGCGGCTCTGTTCAGCAAAATCTTGACGGGAGACTGCCCATGAGCTTCGAGTACATGGTGACGATCCTCAGCCGTTTGAGTGTGGAATCCGTCGTCACCTTTCTGTCCATCCTTCTCTGGTCAAAAACCCGGGACACGGCCTGGATGTTCGTGATTCTCGGCGTCATCGTGAGTTACGGCGAGAGCGTTTTTCAGACCCTCAGAGCCTTCGGCATCGTGAACTCCGAGCTGCTCGTCCTCCGGGGGGTTCCGGTGTTCAACCTGGTTCTGTCCAATCTGCCCATGCTATTTTTCGCCGTGGCTTTCATCATCATGATCTTCCGCCGGTCCCTCCGATAAGCCTCCGGGTCCGGTTTCCGCGAACGAAATCGCCCCCACGGGGCAATCCAGCGCTGCGGATAAAGCCGCCTCTTCCTCCTCGGGGCGCAGGAGGGACCGGACCACCCGGGTTCGAAACATGCCCACCGAAAAGACCTCCGGGAGGAGTTCCTCGCAGAGACCGCAGCCGATGCACTTTTCCTGATCTATCTTTACCCGCACGGGAAGCTCCTCCCGATGAAAGGTACGGATAATACCGCTTGAAATCAATACGGGAAAATTCTATAATGCCCTCCATGGTCGCTCTCTGGCTCGGGATCGCTCTGGTGGCGACGGCCCTGTACACGGTGCTCCCCGTGTCCTGGTCCCCCCGATGGTGGCCGCATGTATCGGTATTCCTGCGGGGCGGACTTCCCGTCCTCGCGCTGGCCGTCGGTCTGGTGGCGATTTTCATCGGGACCGTGGACCTCAAAGACAGAAAGGAAGCGAAAAAGGAAGGAAGAAAGAACGAAGCGTCGGGGACGTGACCCGGCGGACGGATGCGGAGAGGCGTCGCCGAAACCGCAGCGGGCGCCCGCAGCCCCGGGGAGCCCGCCCAGGTGGACGGTTTTTCCGTCTTGTCAGTATCCGCCCGGTGTGCTACTATCCCCTCTCGGCTTGCAGTCGAAAAGCACCCATGGAAAGGGCAAGAAAATGAAAACCATATATGTCAAAGCGAAAGATGTCGAACGGAAATGGTACATCGTCGACGCGTCGGGAAAAACCCTGGGCCGGGTCGCGGTAAAGATCGCCTCGGTCCTGCGGGGAAAAAACAAACCGTATTACACTCCCCATCAGGAATTGGGCGATTATGTCGTCGTGGTCAACGCCGACAAGATCGCCGTCACCGGCAACAAGCGGGCCGCTAAAGTGTATTACCGGCATTCCGGGCACGCCGGCGGCCTGAAGGCGGAAACCTTCGAGAAGGTAATCGCCCGAAAGCCCACCTTTCCGCTGGAAACGGCGATCCGGGGCATGCTGCCGAAAAACCGCCTGGGCCGAAAGTTGTTCAAGAACGTGAAGGTCTATGCGGGAGAATCCCACCCCCACGGCGCACAGAAACCGGAACAGATGGAAATCTAAGGAACAGGAGAAACCCGTGAACATTTCTTCCATGAAGCATGGCACCGGACGCAGAAAAACCGCCGTCGCCCGCGTCTATCTTACTCCCGGGAACGGCGCCATCGTCATAAACGGACGGCCCGCCGAACAGTATTTCTTCAACAAAGAGCATATGTACATGGTCATGCAGCCCCTGATGGCCACCGCCAACGACGGGAAGGTGGACATCAAAATAAATGTCGCCGGCGGAGGGCTCACCGGCCAGGCCGGCGCCGCCCGTCATGGAATCGCCCGGGCCCTGGTGGCCTTCGACGCCACCAACCTGCCCGCCCTTCGGGCCAACGGATTCATGACCCGGGATTCCCGGATGGTGGAACGAAAGAAGTACGGCAAACGCAAAGCCCGCCGGAGCTTCCAGTTCTCCAAGCGGTAAAACACCGGTCGGATGCATCCATAGACCCCGGGGAGCCTGCCTTTCCTCGGGGTTTTTTTATTCCAATGGTCGGAAGATGAACTGCTACGACAAGGCCCTGTCCCTTCTCGCCCGGATCGAACATTGCCGCCGGGGGCTTCATGTCAAACTCGCCGCCCGGGGATACGAGGAGTCGGACATCGAAGCCGCCCTGGACCGGCTGTCCGACGAGGGCCACCTGGATGACCGCAGATACGCCGAACTGTGGATAGAGTTCCGCATGAAAAGAACCCGGGAGGGGCGCCGACTCCTTCTGGCGGGGCTCGTCAGACGGGGTGTGGACCGGGAAACCGCCGACGCGGCAGTCCGGCGCGCCTCCCTCTCCGACGCCTATGCCGCCGCGCTGGAGCAGGCTTATCATCAGATCCGCAGCCAGGGGGTTTCCAGCCGTAGGGAGATCGTGTCCCGCCTTCTCCGCAGAGGATACGGACCGGGGGAAGTGGCCGCCTATCTGGAAAATATTGATGCGGATTTTGATTGACATTCTTGATATAATGAATATAATGAAAGCAGCTCCGCAGGGGGGGATTCTGGTATGGAAAAAAGCGATGGCACCGTTCGGCTCTTCTCCGCTCTGGAAGTGGCCAATCTATGCGGTTTCAAGAATCAGACCGCCATCAACTGGATCAAGAAGGGCGACATCAAGGCCTTCACGACCCCCGGAGGCCAGTACCGGGTGTACCCCGAGGACCTTCTGGAGTTCATGACCACCCGGAATATGCGGATCCCCAAAGAACTGGCGGATCTGGTGGAACACCAACCCGCCTCCAGAAAAATACTCATCGTGGACGACGACAAAGAACTCAATTCGATGATACAACAATACCTGACCCGGAAGCTGCCGAACTTCTCGGTGGCGCAGGCCTTCGACGGCTTCGAGGCGGGAAAGCTCCTGGCGGAGGAAAAACCCGGGCTGGTCATTCTGGATATTGACCTCCCGGGAATCGACGGGCACCAGCTCTGTAAACGGATCAAATCGGACCCGCGCCTCCGGGCGCTGAAGATTCTCGCCATCACCGGGCTCTCCGATCCCTCGACCCGGGACACCATCATTCAGGAGGGAGCCGACGCTTTCATGGGAAAACCCCTCGATCTGGACGATCTCCTGGAAGCGGTCCTGGATCTGGTTTCCCCCCAAACAGTGAGATCGAAATGAACGAATGTAAAGGAACCGTCCTTCTGGTGGAAGACGAAGACGCCATCAGGCTGACCCTGCGGGATTATCTTCAAAGGAAGGGCTACAGGATCTTCGTCGCATCCGACGGGGTGGGCGCCATCAAATTGCTTCTGGATCAGAAGATCGACCTCATCGTCACCGACTACCGGATGGATATCCTGGGCGGGGATTACTGGATCAGGTTCCTGCAAAAATACTGCTCGGATATAAAAATATTCATCACCAGCGGATTCCTCCGGCCGGAATTTCCCATTCCTTTCGACGTGCTGTATAAACCCTACGATTACGGTGATCTGGAAGGACTCATCTCCGCCGCCCTGGAGGACAAGCGGAGGAATGAATAAGGCCCTTCGGATCCGGGTCTGCGGCCGGGTCCAGGGAGTGGGTTTCCGCTACTGGGCCCTTCGCGCGGCGCGGAATCTGTCCCTGTCCGGCTGGGTCCGGAACGAGGACGACGGTTCGGTGAGCGCCCACTGCGAAGGGCCCGCCGAGGACCTGAGCGCCTTCGTCGCCCTCCTCCGCCAAGGCCCGCCCGGCTCCCGGGTGGACCGGGTGGAAACCCGGGAGGAGCCGCCCCGAGGGGACCGGGAAGGGTTCTCCGTGGTGTATTAAAAAAAAAAACCGTCCCGACGGGACGGTTTTTTTGTCCCCCGGCGCAGGGGCCGGGGCGACTCGATTCATTTGCCGCGAATGGAGTAGAAAGCCCCCCTGCCCGGGTATTCGGCAACGGTGTCCAGCATGTCCTCGATGCGCATGAGCTGATTGTACTTGCATACCCGATCGGTCCTGCTCATGGACCCGGTCTTGATCTGTCCGGTTTCATAAGCCACCACCAGGTCCGCGATGAAATCGTCCTCGGTTTCTCCCGAGCGGTGGGATATGACTGCGGTGTAGCCCGCTTTCTTGGCCATTTCGATGGCCTCATAGGTCTCGGTGATGGTCCCGATCTGGTTGACCTTTATCAGGATGGAGTTGGCGCATCCCCGGGAGATCCCCTCCGCCAGCCGCTTCGGGTTGGTGACGAAGAAGTCATCGCCGACGATCTGGACCTTTCCGCCCAATTCCCGGGTGATCTTCGCGTAACCATCCCAGTCGTTCTGGTCCAGCGGGTCTTCGATGGAGATGATGGGGTACTTGGCCACCCATCTTTTGAAGATTTCGATCATCTCATCGGCGCTGAAAATTTTGTTCGGGTTCGACTTCCAGAACTTGTAGCCCTTCTTGCCGCCTTCGTCGAAGAGTTCACTGGAAGCGCAGTCCAGGGCGATCATCATTTCGTCCCCGGGTTTGTAACCCGAAGCCTCGATGGCCTTCATGATGAAGTCCAGGGCCTCTTCGTTGTCCAGATTCGGGGCGAACCCGCCCTCGTCCCCCACGGCGGTGTTGTGGCCCGCCTTTTTCAGAAGCCCTTTGAGGTTATGGAAAACCTCGGTGGTCATGCGGATGGCCTCTCGGACGCTTTCAGCCCCCACGGGCATCACCATGAACTCCTGAAAATCGATCTTGTTGTCCGCGTGCTTGCCCCCGTTGATGATGTTCGCCATCGGGACCGGCAGAAGGGTGGTATGTATCCCCCCCAGGTATTTGAAGAGGGGAAGCCCCAGGAAATCCGCCGCCGCCCGGGCGGTGGCCATGGATACGCCGAGAATCGCGTTGGCCCCCAGCTTGCCCTTGTTTTCCGTGCCGTCAAGCTCGATCATGGTCCGGTCGATGTCCGTCTGATTCAGGGCATCCAGACCTTCCAGCTCCGGTCCGATTATCTCATTGACGTTGCCCACCGCCTTCAGGACTCCCCTGCCCAGGTAGCGGTTTTTATCCCCGTCCCGGAGTTCCACCGCTTCATGCTCCCCGGTGGACGCGCCGGACGGAACAGCGGCTCTTCCGACGCTTCCATCTTCCAGTTCGACCTCGACCTCCACCGTGGGGTTGCCCCGGGAGTCGAGAATTTCCCTGGCTTCCACATATACGATATTGCTCATGCCATCTCCTTGTTCTGGTTTTTACACCCCTGACTATGCTGCTATTCCCGACCGTTGTCAAGGAGAAGGAGGTCAGGCTTTTCTCATGCGCCGTTCCCGCCGATAATGGAACCATCTTCCCCCCGCCCGAGGAGGAAAAATGACCTGCATGGACACCAAAGCCAGGGAACGCATCCTCCAGCTCTTTCGGGGACTGGGGAAATTCGGCGCACTGGGTCCAAGGCCGGAAGACGGCATCAGCAGGCCCGCCTGGTCCGATGAGGAAACTGCGGCAATGCATTTCATCCGGAAGGCCGCCGAAGCCGTGGGGATGTCCTCTTTCTGGGACGGGGTGGGCAACCTTTTTCTGACCAACCCCGGAGCCGACGCGGAGGTGGTTCTTACCGGCTCCCACCTGGATACAGTGCCCGTGGGAGGGAATTACGACGGCGCCGCCGGAATCGTCTGCGGTCTGGCCGCGATCATTCAGATGAAACCCATGTGGGAAAAGCTGCGGCGGCGGCTGGCCCTGGTTGTCTGGCGGGGGGAGGAGTCGGCGACCTTCAAGGCCCTCTGCACGGGAAGCCAGGCCGCATTCGGTCTCTGCGACCCCGCCATATTGAGCCGGCGTTTCCGCGGCCGGACCCTGGAAGAGGCGATCAGACGCCAGGGTTTCGATCCGGATTTCATTGCCCAGAGGCGCCCAAGCCTGGACCCGGAGAAGAAGGAAAAAATATCCTCCCACGTGGAACTCCATATCGAACAGGCAAAGCGTCTGGAGACCGACGGAATTTCCATCGGTGTGGTGAGCAGCATCCGCGGAACCGTCCGTCTCCGGATCGAGGTGATCGGAGAAGCCAATCATTCCGGGGGGACCCCGATGGGCATAAAATACCGGCGGGACGCGAACCTGGCGATGGCCTATATGCAGGTGACGATGCACGAAGCCTGCATCCACGCGCTGGAAAGGGGGATGGATCTGGTGCAGACCGTCGGGCTGGTAAACGACGACGGCGACTTCAACAGGGCGGACTCCCCGCTGAGGGCGAACTCGCTGACCAAGGTGAGTCCCTATGGCACCTTCTCGGTGGACATCCGGAGCGACAATGAGGCTTTTCTGGGGGAATACATAGCGGAAATCACGGAGATCATTCAGACCAAGGCACGACGCTACAATGTGGGGGTCAAGATAAGCGAGATTCTCCGGCAGAGGCCGGTGGAGAACCTCGACAGGGGCATCCGAAGCGCCATCGAAGCCTCCTGCCGTGACCTGGAGGTGAGCCATGTGGAAATGCCCAGCGGCGCCTTCCACGATTCGGCGGTTCTGGCGGGCATCCGGAAATCCGGAGGCGAAACCATACCGGTGGGCATGATCTTCATCCCCTGCCGAAAGGGAATCAGCCACAACCCGGCGGAGTACGTCGACCCGGAAGACCTGGTCCGGGGCGCCCTGGTGCTTTCCAACACCCTGCATCGCCTGGCCCGGTAGAAACCCCCCGAGGCCCTAAACCCGAACCCTGACCGGCGGACCCTCTTTCCCGGCGTCCCGCTGCCTTCGGGCGGCGCCTTCTTCCGGAACCGGCGCCCCGGGCAACCTCGTCAGTGACGACTTTCCCGTCGGAAGAGATTCGGTTCGTGATTGTCCAAAGAAATCGATACACCGCCCCGGCAGATCGAGAAAGTGGTCACCCTCCGGTTTTTCCCGCCGGGCCCCGTCGCCTGATGTAGTATCCCGCGTTTTCGAATTTGACGTCCACGTAATCCCGCTTCTCCGCGGAGAGGATGAAATCCTTCAGTCTTTTGTAGCCCAGGGCCCCGTAGTCCACCGATCTGTCCGACAGACGGGTGTTCACCGAAGCCAGGGAATGAAAGTCCTTGCCCTTTTCCCTGGTCAGATCGTCCAGGACCTCGCAAAGAGTTTCAAAGGCTTTGGTGAGGGGAGTCTTTTCCGGGTCCGACGTCTTGTCCACGGCGGACCTCAGATAGATCGCCTGGTCCTCTTCCTCCAGCTTCACGATGTTCTTGTCCCGGGCGGAATAGACGAAATCGATCCATGAATTGAAGCCGTAATTTCTCTCGTCGAAGGAGGGATTCAGGATTTTCAGCTTCACCTTGACCGCGCCCATCCCCGGCTTCTTCTTGTTCTTTTCCATCTCCTGGATCGCCTCCAGAAGCAGACGATGGGCCGATTCCACATCTGCGACGGGCTTGGCCTTGGTCCGTTCCGGCTTTCCGTTCTGCGGAGGGCGGGGCTTTCCCCGTCTCGCGCGGCTCGCTTCCTTGGCTTCTTCAGCGGCCTCCGCAGCCTCACCGGGGATGATTTCCCGGTAATCCTTGAAAGAATCCGCCAGAGACAGGAGTTCCTCGCTGGCGTTGCTGGAATTGCATATGATGTGGATACCCTTTCCATTGCGGCGCAGGGTGTACAAAAGGGGGCGAAAATCCGCGTCTCCGGTGATCAGCACGATCTTGGAGATGTGCTGGTACTGATAGATGAGTTCCACCGCATTGGTGATCAGTGAAATGTCCGCGCTGTTCTTCCGGGACACCGGGATGTGAATGAGCTCGAACCCCTTCTCCGACAGGAGCCGGGAGAATCTCCCCAGATGGGGCTTGGTCCAATCGCCGTAGACCCGGCAGACGGTGGTCTTCCCCAGCTCTTCGGCAAACTCCATGAGTCCATCGACGAACTGAGAATTCGAGCTGGGAGTCACGTTTTCAATATCCCACAGGATGGCTACACTTTCCATGAAAAATCCTCGATTCAGATCCTAGGGGCGGAATCGGCGGAAAAACCCGCCGACCCCGTCAGGGTCAGTATAACGGATAATCTCCGCCTTGTCTCCGGGGATCCCCGTTTCCAGGTTCGGCCCCCGGAGACGGCGCAGCTTCTCACCGGGCTCACCGGGCTCACCGGGCTCACCGGGCTCCGTCCCCGACGGCTCCCGCATGTTGTCCCCATCCTCCGTCCCCGGAACGAAAAATTCGGCGTACCCGACGCATTGGGCCACCATCCGGTCCCGTAGATCGCCTATGGTGTCCTGCCTCTCCTCCCCGGTCACCGGATGCCGGTACGCCACGGGGCGGTCGAAGGCCGCGGTCATCCGATGGAACCTTTTCTGGTAGAAGGACGCTTCGAAGTGGCGCAGATTCGGGAATGCCGCCGCCAGAAACCGTGCCGCCAGCCGTCCCAGGGGGTTCCAGAAGGCCGCCTGAACAAACTCGAATCGGCGCAGGCAGGCAGCCAGGGCCCCTCGAGGGTAGTCCCCGCCGCCGAAACTCACCACGCCCAGAAGATCAAGGAAATCCCCGCGGTCCATCTCCATCCCGGCGGTCAGGTCACGAAGCCG
>Ga0302237_1002204_pt1 | contig 12296 bp, 11 predicted proteins | sample AAG_UR_Ala_MG_FD_193530 | JGI IMG/M metagenome (GOLD analysis project Ga0302237, IMG submission 193530) | Enriched activated sludge microbial communities from anaerobic digester in WTTP, New Holstein, Wisconsin, United States - AAG_UR_Ala | ecosystem: Engineered > Bioreactor > Anaerobic >...
AGACAGAACCTTGATCTTGTCCACCATCGCCTCTGGACGCAGCGGAATGCTATCGCTCACGACCACGGTGGAAATGGGCGACTCCTGAATCTTCCGAATAGCATTGCCGCAGAAGATCCCGTGTGAGGCGGCGACGAAAACCTCCTTTGCCCCGGCCTCTCGAAGCAGGCGTGCGGCACCACAGATCGATCCCCCCGTGCTGATGAGATCGTCGAACACCAAAGCCACACGGCCTTCGATCGGCCCGCCAATAATGGTCTCCTGCTTGGTCTCGGTCGCACTCGAACGGCGTTTGTCGATGATCGCCAGCGTGCCGCCCAGTTGCTTCGAGTGGCTGCTAGCTCGCTTGATGCTGCCCTCGTCGGGACTCACGACCACAATCTCGTCTCGCGACAAGTTCATTTCGCTGAAATACCTGTGCAACACAGGATCGGCATTCAGATGGTCCACCGGGACATCGAAAAAACCTTGGATCTGGGCCGCGTGCAGGTCCATCGTCAGGACCCGATCCGCACCGGACCGATCGATCAAATTCGCCACCAACTTGGCGGTGATCGGTACGCGTCCTTCGTCCTTGCGGTCCTGCCGAGCGTAGCCAAAGTAAGGGATTACCGCCGTCACCCGTGCCGCGCTGGCCCGTTTGCAGCTGTCGATCATGATCAGCAGCTCGACCAGATTGTCATTGACAGGTTGACAGGTGGGCTGGATCAGGAAAACGTCGCGGCCACGAACGTCCTCCTCGATCTTGCAGGCCGTCTCCGTGTCCGGGAAATTACTAAGGGTGATCCGCCCCAACGGAATGTTTAGGTGGTCGCAAATTCCCTTGGCCAACTTAGGATTGGCCCGTCCGCTGAAGATCTTCAGTTCGCGCATGGATATCCTAGCTTGAGCGCTTGCCAACAGCGAGAACAACAGCGATGGTCCCGGTCATCGCCTTCCGTGATTTCGGATGTTTTTATCGTTTTTGTCGATTCTGGTTTGGTCCTCAGAATCCCGCCTCTTCCAGGAAAAACGGGGTTCTTTGGCTACGACCGCACTCCGCGTTGAGCCGAATGGGCGATCAGGGTGCATCTGCACTCGATGGCGGACACAATCTTGCCATGAAAGCAGGCTGGCCGCCAGTGGTAAGGCTTGCATTTTTCTGGGCTGGGGACTCTGGACAGCTGGGCCGAATCTTGTGTATCTTACTGTGCTTCCGACACGGTCGATGAGGTACGTGCAATGATTCCCCGCGGCGCGTTGAGATTGTTCTATTAAGGAGGACTAATGGTCAAGTTGATGGTTCGGGACAAGGAATCCATTCAGGAGGCAGTTCGCCGCTTCCGCAAATTGGTGGAACGAAGCGGCATCAAGAAGGAAATGCGGCGTCGAGAGTACTACGAGAAACCCAGCGAAATCAAGCGTCGCGCCCGGCTCCGCGCCGAGCGTCGCGCCCGCCGGACCCGCCTGGAAGCCCGCGGCTGAGTCGTCCGGCAGTGCCGCCCGCCAAGAATGTCTACGGTCACGGCGTGTGACCTTCTTACCGCCTCGGCGCTGAACTGTCTGGGCCTGCCGTTGTTTGACGGCGCCCGCGCTCGTGACTGGATCGAAGGAGATCTCCGCCTTCCCTCGATTTCGCTCTGGACACGATTCGACCACAGCGACGATACTTGCCCGTGTTCGCATGCCTGCGGTCGTTTTTCCTGTCTTCCCGCGGTTGCCGTCGCATCGGTCATGGAAACCTCGCTCCATCGACAGTTGAAAGAGATCTACGCCGACGGTGAATCGCAACTGGAGGCGCCGCTGGAGAAGTTCCGCATCGACGTCGTTTGCGGCGGCGAACTCGTCGAAATCCAACATGGCTCGCTGGCAGCGATTCGCGACAAAGTGACCAAGCTGCTGAAGACCCACCGCGTGCTGGTCGTCAAGCCGATCGTCAGCTGCAAATGGATCGTCCGGCAAGACGCTCGCGGCGGACATGTGCTGGGACGGCGCAGGAGTCCCAAGCAGGAGTCCGTGCTGGATGTCTTCCACGAACTGGTGTACTTCACGTGGGTGTTCCCGCACGCCAACCTTGCTCTGGAAGTGCCGCTGGTGGAAATCGAGGAATGGCGTTACCCCGGGCATGGCCGGCGCCGGCGCTGGCGGGCCAACGACTACCAGGTCGAAGACCAGAAACTGCTGCGGGTAGATCGCGTGCATCGCTTCCGCTCGGGCGGTGACCTGATCCAGTTGTTGCCCGTCGGATTACCGTCGCCGTTTCACACCGGCCACCTTGCCAGCCGGTGCGGCATTTCGCGCTGGTTCGCGCAGCGGATCGCGTACTGCCTGCGGAAGATGAACCTGGTCGAAGAGGCCGGCAAGGAAGGCAATGCGAGGCTGTACCGATTGCCGATGGCCGCCCGGCAGGCCGCCTGAGATAAGCACCGGTTGTTCGCGGCACCAGCGCAGAAGCCCGGCCTTTTTCGGATAAGCCGTGCCTCGTGTCTTGCCAGGTGTGGATGTGGGACTAGTCTTCCGACGGTGCGGGCTCGCTCTCGCCCGGCACCTCAGCCGTGCGGCGGCGTTCACGCAGTCGCACGGCCTTGCCGACGCGGTCCCGCAGAAAGTACAGCTTGGCGCGGCGGACGATGCCGGACCGCTTGACCTCAATCTTGTCGATCCGTGGCGAGTGCAGGGGGAACTTACGCTCTACGCCTTCGCCCGCCACAATGCGGCGGACGGTGAACATTTCGCGGGCGCCGCCCCCGCTGCGGGCGATCACCGTGCCGGTGAAGACCTGGATCCGTTCCTTGTTCCCTTCGAGGATCTTGGTATGCACGTCGACCGTGTCGCCGATCTCAAAGACGGGAACGTCTTTCTTGACGTGATCCTGCTCAACTAACTTGATGACTTCCTGGCTCATGACTCGTCCTTTCTCCGGGCTCTGCGGCTTCGGGATCAGCCGGTTCGTCCAGCAGGTCCGCGCGCCGATTCTTGGTTTTCTCGTAACTCTGTTCCCGCCGCCACTGGGCGATCTCCGCATGGTGGCCCGTCAGCAGCACTTCGGGAACGCGGTGGCCGCGATACTCCCGCGGCCGCGTGTATTGTGCAAACTCCAGCAACCGGTTGCCTCGCGAGAACGAGTCGTCCACATTGCTGTCTTGATGTCCCAGCACTCCTGGCACCAGCCGCGCCACGGCGTCGATGACCACCATCGCCGCCACTTCTCCGCCGTTGAGCACATAATCGCCGACGGAGATCTCATCCGGGTGAAGAATGTCGATCACCCGCTGATCGAATCCCTCGTACCTCCCACACAACAGGATCAAACGCCGCTGGGCGGCCAATTCCTCCACCACGGGCTGGTTCAACCGGCGTCCCTGCGGGGACAGCAACACGACGCGGCCTACGTGTGCGCTGAGCGTCTGGACGGCCTCGACACACTCCACCACAGGCCCGACACGCATCACCATGCCGGGACCTCCGCCAAACGGACGGTCATCGACTTTGTGGTGCTTGTCGGTGGACCAGCGGCGGATGTCGTGGATCAACACTTCCACCAAACCGCGCTGGATGGCCTTGTGGAGCAGGCTCTGACCCAGGTAGCCGGAGAACATCTCCGGAAACAGGGTCAACACGTCGAAACGCATCTCTCCTTCGCCACCTCTCGACCGTAATCAAGGATCGGCCAGTCAACTGCTTTCCAGCTCTTGCGTGCGATCATCACGCGGCGCGTGATGGCCATTTTGAGATTGACTCGCCGATCCTAGCCCTCCGTCGAGACCGGAGCGGCGTTGGCCATGGGTTCTTCAGCCGCCGGCTCTGCCGCCGGCGGAGCGTCCGGAGCCGCCGGTTCTTCTAGCTTGGGCCGCGGCACGACCCGCGGCGGCGGCGCCATCGGCTTGTTCAACTTGACGCGTTCCAGGGCTGATTTCTGTTTGTCCAGGTGAGTCCCGTTTGCGCCGTACTTCTTGATTAGCACGCGCACTTTCTCGGAGGGTTGGGCACCGACGCCGAGCCAATAATTGATCCGCTCGCCGTCGAGGATCGCGCGGGCGTCGGTTTCTTTGACCAGCGGATCATAGTACCCCAGCTCTTCGATCACCTTGCCGTCGCGGGGCGCCCGCCCGTCGATCGCGCAAATGCGATAGAACGGCTGGTGCTTCCGCCCCATCTTCTTCATTCGAATTCTTACTGCCACTTACATTCACTCCTGTTGCCTAGAAAACGGTCAGTTCTTACCTCTCTCCGCACGCTTCTTGCGGCGAAGTTCCTTTTCCCGCTGTTTTCGCAGTTGGGCTTTTTCTTTGGAAGTCAGCCGCTTGCCGGTGCCCTTCTTGATCCTCGGACCTCGGCTGCCGGGATCCAAGAGGCCGGAATTCTGCAGATCGCGGATGGCCGCCATCCGCTCGCCCATGCCTTTGCCCGCCATGGCCTTCATCAACGGCGACATCATCTCGTATTGCCGCACGACTTGGTTCACATCTTGCGGCTCGACGCCCGCTCCGCGAGCGATGCGGTTGCGGCGGCTGGGATCGACGATCTTCGGGTTCCGCCGCTCCTCGCGGGTCATGGAATCGATGATGCCGATCGTCCGCTTGATGCCGCCCTCCGTGTCCTCTTGCTCGATCATCTTCCGGAACTCGCCCATGCCCGGCATCAGTCCCATCATCTTCTGGACCAAACCGGGCTTGGCCATCTTCTCGAGCTGCAGCTTGAAGTCGTCCAGCGTGAATTCGCCGGCCCGCATCTTGGCTTCCAGCGCGGCCTGTTCTTCCATGTCGACGACTTTGCGGACCTCGCCAACCAGCGCCAGCACGTCGCCCATACCCAAGATGCGGCCCGCCATGCCTTCCGGCCGGAACGGCTCCAGGGCGTCCAGGTGCTCGCCGGTCCCGATGAACTTGATCGGCACTCCAGTGACATGTTTGACCGACAGCAAAGCTCCGCCGCGGGCGTCGCCGTCCAGCTTGGTCATGATCACGCCATCCAACTCCAACGCGTCGTTAAACGCCTTGGCGCTGTTCACCGCGTCCTGGCCGGTCATGCCGTCCACGACCAGGTAGACCTGGTCCGGCTGGACCCGCACGTCGATCCGCTGCAACTGCTGCATCAACTCCTGGTCGATCGCTAACCGGCCCGCGGTATCCAAGACCACGACCTGGACCCCTTCTTCGCGCGCCCTGCGGACCGCATCTTGGCAGACTTTGACGGGATCCTGCGCGCCTTTCTCGGAGTAGACCGGGACGCCCAGTTGCTCGCCAATCACGTGCAATTGGTCAATCGCCGCCGGGCGCTGCAGGTCCGCCGCCACCAGCATCGGCTTGACTTGGTTGTCGAGCAGGAGCCGGGCCAACTTGCCACAAGTTGTGGTCTTCCCAGAGCCCTGCAATCCGCAGAGCATGAGGACGTTTGTGTCCTTCTTGAGATGCAGGGACGGATCGACGGGCCCCAACAACCGGATCAACTCTTGGTGGACGATGCCGACGACTTGTTGGCTGGGGTCCAGGGCCAGCAGCACCTTTTCGCCCAAGGCGCGCTGCGATACGCCAGCCATAAAGTCCTTGACGACCGAATAGCTGACGTCCGCCTCCAAGAGCGATTGCTCGACCAACCCCAGGCCGTCGCGCATATTGGCCTCGGTCAGCTTGCCCTTGCCGCGCAAGCTCTTGAAGGCCGACTTCAACCCGTCTTGGAGTGATTCAAACATAATCCCCGTCGCAACTCGACAATCGCGATATCAACCTTTCCCAAGCGGCGATCATCGACACATCGGCGCATGAACCTAGCGCCGCATGGGTGGAAACCCAGAAATTATGCTAAAAAACCAGCTTTTGTAAATGCCTGCTGCGCGGAGAGTACAGAAACGCCGGCCACCATACAGCGCTATAACTCCATCGGCGGGTGGCAGCCATCCGTTCCCTAAATCCGCCACGACCGAGTGTGCAATCCCACGCAATGCCACCAGGAATGACGCATCGTATTATAGAGTAAAGGCTTAGAGAGTAAAGACTTAGCTAGATTCGGGTGCCAGTTCCAAAGGCACAGGTCAGACGACTTCCGCGATGGCATCTTGGCAGTCTGTTTTATGCGGACTGGTTGAGACGGGCCGACTACGGGCTGTCACTCGCAGACGAGGAAGTGGCTGGCATGGGGGAAGCGTCCCCAGTTGCCGGCGTGCTCACGGTTGATTCCTGGGGGGCGGCGGGGGGGCCGCAGCCTCGGAGCAGCGAACTGATAATCATCACGGCGAAGACCAACACGCACAGGCCCAACGCGCCGCCTCCCCCCCACCACAGCCATGAAGGGATGTCGTCGAGGGACGCCTGGGACTGCGATGGCGAGCGGTGGGCCGGTTGATATCGCGGCGTCATGTCCGGCTCAGCTGCCGAAAACGGAGTGTCCAAAGCCTGATGCTGGTCGAGTGCGTCCAGATCTGAACCCGACTCCAGAACAGCCGCGCTGGCGTCCAGAACTTGCACCTCGCTCGGCGCTGAGGCACTGCCTGCTGCGGGAACCTTCAAATCATGGCCGCAATTGGCGCACGGCACACTCCGGCCTGCCAGCCACGCGGCGGCCGCGAAGCGCTGGCCACAGTGGTCACAGGCGACAACGATCGAAGATGAGTCGGCTGCTTGCGCCGGAGCTGGCGCCTCCGCACCGCGTTGCGTGCCGCCACCGTCTCCAGGCACACTCACCGTTGCTCCACAACGGCTGCAGGGAAGCTGTCTGCCGGCCAACTCGGCCGCAGCAGCAAAACGCTGGCCGCACTTCGGGCATTGCACCACGATCGCCATCGCTCAGGGGCTCCTGAGGCCATTTCACGAGTTTTGCTCACCGCCGGCGCGAAACGCCGCGTCTCGGAACCGTTACGCGATGACGCGGTGCATCATCCCGTCCGAAGTTACGATACCGGCACCAGACGCCGGCGTCAAGCACCCGGCAGGACGCTGCTTCGTTTTTGCCACCCTTCGATGCCCATGGGCTTCTATGAATCCGTACTCGCGATTGCGATCAGCCAGGACCTGTTTGCAGAACTGGATCGGCCACCGAATGAGTAGGCTGCGGATCGGGCAATCTTGGCGGGCGTAGTGGTGAAGATTGGCCGCGGTGTTCCGCGACATGTGTCCCCAGGAATCGGCTTGGGAGCGATTGCCTCCGCCGGTTGTCCACGTCGACCAACCAGATTCCCCGTTTCCCCGGTGCTGAAATCCCACCAGAACCGCCCGCCGTACGGCGCGTACACGGAATGGGCCAGCGGCTTTTCGCAATAACAGTGCTTGCCCATCTGCGTGGCCTTGACGCCCGCCACCGCATGGCTGCGATCGGGGGGCTGACCACCACCGCGTCGATTTGCCGGTCCAGTTGGTCCAGCATGCGGCGGAAGTCCTGGAACTTCCGCGCCTGGGGATATTGATCGAACGTCCGGCCAGCCACGTTGCGGTCAGGGCCATCGTTTGCAGAACTTGACGGCGTGTGCGATTACGGGAGGTCATAAATCGCCTTGGAAGATGCCCGTTGCGACCGCGATATCGCAAGTCACGGTCCCCGTTGCACGACCGTCCTTACGGCGTCAGGCCACCGTCGACTTCCAGCGCAGACGATCGAGATCGACGTTGTTGAGGCCGCACAGCGGGGCCGTTGTGTTGCGGGAGAAGGCAATCCCCTCAATCTCCACTAGCAACTCCGGACGGCAGACATCGCCGACGGCGTAGATGGTGGGCACCTCGCCCAGCCGTTGCTCGCATGCGGCCCGCGTCTGCTCGTAGTCTGCGGCCCGCTTGATGTAGACCCGGACCAGAGCCAAACCGTCCAACGACGTGCCGAGCCCAGGCAGTCCGTGGCGGCCCAGATTCTCCTCAGAAATCAGGGCCTCGATGTTGTCGAGGGTTTCGTGGGTTTGAGCGGCCGCGTTACCGACATGCTGGGTTTCCGACGCCGTGATGCTGGCCGTGCCGGAGACGAAAATGGTCGCGTAATTGCCGCAGGACAGGGCCATGGCCCGCGAGAACTTGGGACTCGCGGGGCTGTAGCAGTCGGCGTAGTCGAAGGCCGGCGTCTGGCGGGGGTTCTCCAGAGGCACGGCTTGGATGTCGCCTCGCTCGGTGACCAACGCGATGGCGCTCATCATGATCCCACGGCCTTCCGTCCCGATGCCCGTGCTGGCCGGATAGACCCGTTCCGCATGGCCCGCAGGCAGACGGTCGGCGAGGAAAGGAATGTCGCGATAGAAGTCGGTACGAGCGCGGTTCAACTCCTTGTAACGCTGAGTCGGGCCTTCGTCCGCGACGATCCCGCCCAGATACAGCCACGTGCGGATCACTTGATCGAAGCGAACGTTGACGCTGCTGAAGAGCGAGCGAATCTGTTCAAAGGCATCGATCGCGTCCTCGTACACGCCCGCGCCTCGGCCCTGCGGAACGACCTGCGCGCAATGCACCCAGGCGATGTCGTTGTGCCGCGTGATCACGAGTTGCTCGCTGATCCGCTCGATCTGCACCTCGCCCATGCCGCGTCCCACTCCCAGGGCCTCGATCGCCAATAGGTTTCCGTCACAGGGTGGCTGTGGGATGTAGCTGGTAGCGGGCAGTTCGCTGCCATAGAAATCACGGATGATCTGGCGGCATTCGTCGATCAGACCCACGTCGGGCACAAACACCGCTTGGTGGACGATCGAGCCTCGGGTGCCTTCCTCCTGGATGACCGCTTCGATGGTACACAGGGCATCGTCCGCCTGCTGGCGGAGTGTGGAACCGCGGCGAGGAACGCCGGCCGCGAACACGTGGCGGACGTCGTTCAGTTCCACAACCGAGTAGCCAATCCCTCTGTGGGACGCCTTGGTGATGGTGTGAGTGGCCATGTTGACTCCCGTTTCGTCAGTTTCCTACAGCGAATTAGGTGGGGCCATCGGCAAATCGCCAAGCATGAAAACAATCTCGACAAAACCGTCTGTCAGCGATCTTGGCGATGGTCACGGCTCGCGCCACGCGCGCCCAAGCCGGGTCGCAGGCAGGAACTCAATGGCAGGTCGGCGGGTTGGGTTGGGAGGCAAGTCCAGTTGGCCGCAGGCAGCCATGGTCGCTTCCACTGGCACGTGCGACGCCTTTAGTTTAGCGTCAAGACGGGGGCGTTCACAAGCGACTTAGCGCCTGCTTTGCCAGATTTGCGCCCGGAAATTGTTTCCGGCCGAAAACCGCAGATGCATGGATCCATCACCCCCGCGACCACCACTTAGGTGGAAAAACCGGTTTTTCCAAGCGGCACGCGGGTCAGCACCTCGAATTTGCGGTAGCCCGTGACGTAGAATCGCAGCTTTTGTCCGGGGCTGGAGAAAACTCCGGAGAAAAGTCTCGCTGCCGGAGGAGCGGGCTGTCTGTTTCTGGACAGGCACTTACTCCTGTGCCGGCTGCGGTTCGATGGTCTCCTTGGGTGGGCCGCAGCAGACCTCGACATGGGCGGCGTGAGGACGCCCACACGGGCCACACGTCATGCTAGTGGGGCAGTAAACTTTGCACTTGTCACCGCTCAGCTGCAGGACTTCCACGACCTCCAACGGCCCCAGCGATTTGTTTACCGCACGTTTGGCGAGGGCGTGCAGCGCCTTGTCCCTTTGCGGGACGGGCACCATCACCGGCTTGGCGCAAGCAGCGGCGGGCAAGAATACCTCATAGAACGGAAGCCATTCACAGGTGGGTTTGCACTTCTTGAGTTCGCCTTCATCATAGGCCTCGTACACGTACATTGCCCGCACGGCGACGACTCGCACAAAGGGCATCTTGACTTCGGACAACGTGGCCAGAACTTTGGACGGGTCGGTCTTAATGAACTCCTCGTAGGCGGCACAGACGGGACTGTTCTTCGGCACGGGGAAATACACGGGGATGTCCGCATGGGCGCCCTTGATGACAACCTCAAATTGCAGGGCCTCCGGCAACGGTTTGACGTCCTCTGCCAGGATTCCCTGACCTTGGCGCTTCAACTGCACCGGCGTCTCCATCTTCAGGTCGTCAATCGACAGGTTCAGCAACACGTCGCGAACCACGGGAGCCGGCACGACCTCAGTGGCCCAACCGGTGATCGGTACTGCAAAACACGTTGCCACCATAACCAACGAAACAACAAGTCGTAACATCGTGAAGTCCTCCTCAAAGTAGGCAAAAACCAAGTTGCGAACGTGACGTTTTGCGCCAGAAGGGGATTGCGGTGGCCGGTCGCGTGCTTCCCGGTGGGCTCAGCCAAGTCCTGCGACTTACGGACCCGCGGCGCAGACTTGAATCTCAAGCGCAGACCCGCATCAGGGAACGTTTGGAGAAACCGCGCGCAGAGATTCAATGCGAACATGCCCAGCAACCCCTCTGGACAAGCTGCGGCGAGGCGTCATTCGCGGCAAAAAACGGCGAACACACCGATCAGATGCGCGAAGAATCGCACGGTAGAAACCACTGCCCCTCGAATTGCCGCCCCAGTTGCCCCAGCTGTCCACAGTTAACAAAGTTAACGCAGGTTAACAAGTCCCGAAGGAAATGCAAGTAGGGGCACGGCAAATGTGCATTTTTTAATTGAACGCGCAAAAAAGTCGAGGGATCACAAGCCAGGACCTCCAGTTCGTGCGGCAAGCTGGGGACAAGGCGGTCGACAAGGTTGCCATCCGCTTTGGTTGCAGCCGGTGGTCGCGCTGGGCTAGAATCACGGCTGACGTGGGGACTTGGGATTCCAAAAAATGGCTCGCACCCGTTCGCACATCGCGGGATTGTCGCGGCTGCTGGCATCGGCGCCGCAGCCGGTGTACGCGTTGGACGCCGCGCGCACGATCGTCTATGCAAATGACGCTTGTTCGACCTGGACGGGGCTGAACCCTGACGCCCTGTTGGGACGTCGCTGCGATTACCAACCGGGTTACCGCAGCGACGGCAGTGCTGATTCGGTCCACGGACTGTGCCCGCCTCCCGAGGCTTTTCAAGGCCGGCCAACGACGTTCGACGCGGCTCGACTTGATTCGGCCGGTCAATGGCAGACTCGACCGGCCGATTGTCTGCCGTTGGGCGACGATGCGGCGGCCTGTCTGGGCGTCGTGGTCGTCGTCCACCATCCGGGTTCGGCGAGTTCGCCCCCACGGGCCGGCGGCGAAGTCGGCGATTTGGAACTGCACCGGCGTTTGCGAGAGGTTTTGCAGGAGTCCTTCGGATACGCGCCGCTTAGCCAGATCGTCGGCGAAAGCCCGGCCATTGTTCAAGTGCGGGCGCAAGTCCAATTAGCTCGCAGCGTCGACGTTCGCGTGCTGATCGTGGGACCGCTCGGTAGCGGCCGCGAGTACATCGCTCGGGCAATTCACTACCGCGGCAGACCGGCTTCGCCACTGGCCCCGCTGGCCTGTAGTCTGCTGGACGCGGAACTGCTCCAGACCACGATCAGTTCGTTCGTGGCCAGTTGCGCCCCGTTGCAGGTCGAGCGGCCGGCGGCCCTGCTGCTGTTGGAAGTCGACCAGTTGCCTCCCGACGCCCAGATGACCCTTTCTGGGATCCTGAACATCGGGGAACTCGGCGTCCGCACCGTGGCCACGGCTCGCCGGTCGCTGACGGACCTCGCCGCACAGGGCAAGTTCCGCGACGACTTGGCTTTTGCGCTCAGTACGCTCGAGATCCGCGTTCCGCCCTTGGCGGACCGACTGGCAGACCTGCCGCTGCTGGCCCAGTTCTTTCTGGAGCGTTGCAATGCGGAAGGCGGCAAGCAGCTGTCGGGATTCACTGCCGAAGCCTTGGATCAGCTCGCGGCTTACCCTTGGCCCGAGAACGTGGACGAGTTGGCGGACGTGGTTCAAGCGAGTTGCGAAGCCGCGGCGGGTCCGCTCGTCCAGCCCGGCGACTTGCCGGAGAAGATCCGCGCCGCAGCAGGAGCCGATTCCCATCCATTTCGCTCCGACGACACGATCGTGATGCCCTTGTTCCTAGCGGAGATCGAGAAAGAGTTGCTGCAGCGCGCCCTGCGCCGCGCGCGGGGCAACAAGGCCAAAGCCGCCCGCCTGGTCGGCCTGACCCGCGCGCGGTTCCTCCGCCGATTGCAGCATTTTGGGATCGAATGACTCAGATGCCGGGCCGAATCAAGGAGAGGCCGCGGGACGGATCTCGAGCGTCTGCTGGTCGATCCGATAGGTCAGGCCGGCGGGCTCGAGCAGAATCCGCAGCAGTTGATCCAAGGTAACGTCCTGCACCTCGATCCACACGATCTTGTCCCGCAACTCCTGGACGCGGGGATCAAAACGAAGTTCCAGCCCGGCTTGCTTCGCCACGGCGTCGGCCACCGCGCCCAGGGGCGCCGTCGTTTTGCGAAGCGTGTAG
>Ga0302237_1002205_pt1 | contig 12295 bp, 8 predicted proteins | sample AAG_UR_Ala_MG_FD_193530 | JGI IMG/M metagenome (GOLD analysis project Ga0302237, IMG submission 193530) | Enriched activated sludge microbial communities from anaerobic digester in WTTP, New Holstein, Wisconsin, United States - AAG_UR_Ala | ecosystem: Engineered > Bioreactor > Anaerobic >...
CGCAACACGCCACCCATCCCGTTCGATTGTGATCCCCGCGGCCCAAATTCCCGACCATCAACCCCCGGTCATTTCCCTCAACCATCCCGACCAAACCGGCTGAATTCTGCTGGCCGCCGACACATAATCTGCTTGCCTCCTATGAAGCCTGCCTTCTCCTGTAAAGTTGACGGTCGCAGTGCAGCGCGAGATACTGGTGCCACCGTGTTTCTGTATCTTGCTCCGCCGCCGAAGCGTCGTCCGAACGGCGCGATCGGCTGCGGAAGCAACCGTGACGACCGATCCTCAGCCCTTACGTGATTGAGGCACCCCCATGACGTTCCGTCCCTCTGCCGCTCGACTCGCGTCCAACCGCGATTTACCCCGTCAATTGCTACATCAAATAACTACACTAACTCTTACCATCGTCACCCTTGGTTTGTCAATAGCCTCGGAAACATGCGGCTTCTGTGCCAATTCTCGGAGTGTACCAAACATCGTGCTAATACTTGCCGACGACATGGGCTTTTCGGACCTGGGCTGCTACGGCGGCGAGATCCGGACGCCGCACTTGGACAGCCTCGCGGCGAGCGGGTTGCGATTCTCGCAGTTTTATAACTGCGCGTTGTGCGGCCCTTCGCGGGCTGCGTTGATGACCGGCCTGTACCCGCACCAGGTCGGCGTCTTCAACTGGACGGGCGTGCTCGACGATCGCTGCGTGACGGCGTTCGAGCTGTTCAAGGCGGCTGGCTACGCCACGTGCGCCGCCGGACGACTGGACATGGTCACCGCCGAAAATTGGCGGGATCCGGCATCCGTCGCGAAGTATGTCGACCATTTCCTCGGCAGCCTGGGAGGACAGCCGGGGCCCGGCAACTATTTCAAGGCGATCCGAGACAAACCGTTCTATCGCGATGGCGAACCGTTCACGTTGCCCGACGAAGCCTACAAGACCGACTTGATCACGGATTTCGCTGTCGAGTTCATCACGACGGCCGCGGCGGGTGACCGACCCTTCTTTCTCTATCTATCGCACTATGCGCCCCACTGGCCGCTGCACGCCAAGCCGGAAGACATCGCAAAATACCGGCGGCTGTACCGGACGCTTGGCTGGGATGCGCTGCGGGCCGGGCGTCGCCAGCGGCTGGTCGAACAAGGACTGGTCGACGATCGGTGTCGGCTTGCGCCTCGCGAGCCTCGCATCCCCGCATGGCAAGATGCGGCGAACAAGGATTGGGAAGCCGAACGCATGGCGGTGTACGCGGCGCAGGTCGATTGTCTGGATCAGGGCGTCGGTCGCGTCTTGGACGCGCTTCGCCGGACGCAAGCTGACCGCAACACGCTCGTGATCTTTCTTTCCGACAACGGAGCGTCGGATCAGGCATGGACGAAACCGCTGGACGAACCGGGGCGGACGTGGCTGCTCGACGGCACGCCCACGCGGCTCGGCAATACGCCGCGTGTCTGGCCGGGACCTGCCGACACGTTCGTCACCGCGGGTCCGGCATGGGCCGCCGTATCCAATGCACCGTTTCGCGGCCACAAGGCGACGAACCACGAAGGCGGCATCGCGACGCCGTGCATCGTCTGGTGGCCGCCGGTCATCACGCAACCCGGCGCGATCTCGCACGAACTCGGACACTTTGTCGACATCCTCGCCACGTGCCTGGACGTGGCGGGCATCGCGTATCCGACCGAGTTCCATGGTCGAAGCGTGCAACCGCCGGCCGGCAAGAGCCTGCTGCCCATCTTCCGCGGCGACCAACACACAGGCCACCGGTCGTTGTGCTGGGCGACCGCCGGTTGCCGAGCGGTCCGCCTGGGGTCCTGGAAACTGGTATCATCGAAAGATGGCCCGTGGGAACTGTACGACCTGGACCGGGATCGCAGCGAATCGACCGACCTGGCGAAACACGAGCCCGAACGTGTCCGGCAGATGGCCGGACTGTTTGACCAGTGGCGACGCCGCAACCCGACGAACAACTGACATGCTGCGCAGACACGGGCAAGCGCTGCCGTAGATGCGGCATCCTGCCGCATGTCTACAACATGTCGCGCGGACGCGGGTGATCGAGCTGTACTACTAATCTCAAACATCGGGAACTTGTTGACAGTGTTTTCAGGCAGCGACCAGGGCCACCAGCCAGCCCAACATTTGCAGCGGCCCCCGGGGAAAACGGGGCCGCTTGGGATTCGGGCTCTGCTTGTCGTAGCCACAGGGCACAGCGTCAAGGAACTGGTCGTACACCCCGATGCGATAGGCCTGCTCATGATGCTGTCGTTGACGGAAATCCTGGATCTCCCGGTAGGGCGGTTCGTCGCCGCCGGTTCGAAGAGCGTCCGTACGTTGGCATCGCTCTTGCCTGCTCCCGCGTCGAAATAGGCCCGGAGGTGCTTGGGCTGGCCTACGTCGAGCACGCGTCGCGTCAGGGGGCAGGCCACGTCCCGGAACTCCACATTCCCCGGCGTGGCTCGCATCAGCAGATAGGTGGATGGCCTGCACGACCTGGGTGGACGAGCACGGCCGGTGCCGCGACGAGGTGCAGCGATCCAGGCCGACCAAGCGAGCCACCTGAGCCACCTTCAGCCCCAGTTCCGAGTGCAACAGGAAATGCTCGACGAGCCGTCGCGAGGCGTAGTCGTGACCGCCGTGTTCCAGGAACTGAAACGCGGCTTCGAGAACGGAAATCTGCCGAGTGGTCAACCGTTCGCGTTGCAGCCGCGCCCTCTCCAGCCACCCCTCGAACGATAATCCATCCTTGGACATCGTAACCTCCCTGGTTCCCAATGGTGCCGGGGAAGTATAAAAACGTGACGACATAAATGCAACACCAATCGGCCATAATCCCGTTTGGTGCTAGAAGATTGGCGCATTCCGCCCCTCCGGGATGGATCGAACGTTGCCAAGCTCGACCTTCCGGCAACGCAGGTGCTGCGTTTCGAGAGCGGCTTTTCCGAGCTGCGGAGCCGGCCGGAACCGCTGCTGCAGTCACTCTGGCAAGAAAGGATGTCCCCGATGATTGTCGCTCGTCTGTCTGCAGCCCTGATCGTCGTTGCCGCGGTTGCCCCGCCCGCTGTGGCCGAAGTGAAGCAGGCGCCGATGGATCGTCTGACGGCCTCTGCCGATGCCGGTCCCAAGTACGGGATCGAGAAGGCTTGCGATGGTTTGACGGACACGCATTGGGCGGCCGCCAACCGGCCGCCGGTCTGGGTGCGGGCCGAGTTGGCCGGTGCCGAGTGGATCAGCCGGATGCGGATCCGCCAGAGTCCGGCCACGTCGATCTACGACAATTGGCGGCGGATCGCGGTGACGTTTTCCGACGCCACGACCTTTTCGTGCGTGTTGGCCGACCAGTGGCAGGAGCAGGTCGTATCGTTTCCGCGCCGGAAAGCTCACGCTGTGAAGATCACGATCGAGTCGACGTACAAGACTTCGCACTACGTCGGACTTAGCGAGTTGGTCCTGGAGGACGAGGGCGAGGCGGTCCAGGCTCGCACCGGCGTGTCCGCGGATCCGCCTGCGAAACCGGCGATTTCTGAGAGCCAACCGCTTGCGCCAGACAGCACCCGCATGCGACCGCCTGGCCCGGACGACCGAGAAACCCAAGCGGGGTTGCTGGCCAGACTGACGCCGGCTTCCTTCGGTTCGTCCGGACACCCCGCGCTGTTCGTCGGGGCGGACGACGTGCAGCGGGCTGCGGCGAACATCCGCAATCACGCCTGGGCTCGGCGAGTCTTCGCCGGCATCCTGGCCGGGGCCGACAGTTGGCTCGATCTGTCGGACGAGCAACTGCGCGCCGCGATCCCCAGACGTGAAGCTCTGTTCGACAGCAAGGCGCTCTGTCCGGAATGCGGCGGGGCGTGTGTTGCTGACCTCAAGCAGCCACACGTCGTCATTTGCCGCAAGTGCAATGTGACCTATCCCAACGCCAAGCACCCCGACGATGGCCGCGGCTGGAAGAACCCGCAGGCCGGCGACGTGACCTACTTCGTCGGACTGTACAACTCGTTTGCCGTGGATCGCGTCACCGACGGAGTCCAGGACCTGGCCGACGCCTACGTGCTGACGGGCGACCGCCGCTGTGCCCACGTGCTGAGCGTCCTGCTCGACGCCCTGGCTGCGATCTATCCCAGTTGCGACAAGGGCCCCGTGTGGTATCCGGGCGTGGGCGGGCGGCTGAATCGGCCTTTCTATCAGACGGCCCGCACGCTGATCTGCTATGCCAACGTCTACGACCTGACGTACGACAGCCCGGAGTGGGATTCTCCCTCGTGCGATCCGGCCAGCGGCACGCGGCGGGCCAACTACGAGAAGAACCTGCTTCGCAATGCCGCCGAGTACTGCTTTGGCGAGGTCACCAAGCAGAAATCCCCCGCCCTGCACAACGGCAATTGTGATTACCTTCAAGGCGCGCTGGCGGTCGGCCGAGTGCTGGGAATACCACAGTACATCGACTTCGTCCTCCAGAGCGATCTGTCGATCTTCAATTTCATCGACAACACGATCGACCGCGACGGGCAGTACTACGAGACCTCGTTTTCCTACAGCCAGCACGCCGTCGAACTGTTCCGCCATCACGCCGAGATGCTCCGCAACTTCCGCAGTCCCAAGTATCCCCAGGGCGTGAATCTGTACGATCTGCCCAAGCTGCGCACCAACTACCTGCGGGCGGAACGCGACATCGACTGTGCCGGGCACCAGCCCGCACTGGGCGACGCCGGCCCCGATCTGACCGTAACCGGTGATGACGAGCGGGCCGCGCTGCTGGGGCGGGTTGCCGAGCGTCTGGAGGTGCTGGCGGCGCGGACCACCGATCCTGCGCAACGGCTGGCCGTCCAGCGGCAACTGTGGCAACTGGCCGAAGGCGACGTCGCTGCCTTGCGCGCGAAATCGTCCAGGGGCCGTTGGCTTCTGTTCCACGCAGACGAGGTGCCCGCGCCCTCGGACAACGAGAATCCGGCCGTGCCGGCGGACTCGTGTACGCTGCTGCCGGGCGGGCGCGGAGTGGCTATCCTGCGATCGGCATCTGCCGGGCCCGGCCAGCGATGCGCCTTGCTGCGTTACGGCGCCACGCTCAATCACGGCTCGGCCGACGAGATGAACGTGAACCTGTACGCTTTCGGCCGGGAGATCAGCTACGATCAGGGCTACGGCTGGGCGCACCACCGTTGCGGCTGGGCCCACTCGACGGTGGCTCACAACGTCGTGGTGGTGAACGAGAAGAATCAACTGCGGAATGCCGCCGGCTCCGGCGGAAGCCTGGAGCAATTCTGCCAATCGCCGCGTGTGCGCGTGGTGGCCGCCGGCGCGCCGCTGGCTTACAGCGCCGAGGGCGTTCGCCGCTATCGCCGGCTGCTCGCCTTGGTGGACACGGGCCGCGACGCCTCCTACGTACTCGATACGTTTGACGTGGCCGGCGGCGACCAGCACGACATGAGCCAACACTTCCTCGGCAGTCTCGTGCAGACCGGCGGCGCGACCTTCGGGCCTCCACAGACCTCAGGCTCACTGGCCGGACCGCAGTACGAATGGTGGAAGCTGATTCAGCCCAGCGGTTGGCTGCGCGGCCAGAAGCAGCAGTTTTATTGGAACGCGCCCCCGGAAAACGGCTACGGCTTTCTGTTCAACGTGCGGCAGGGCGTAGGTTGGGACTCCGTGCCGAGCGGGTCGGGCCGGAGTCCCAACCTACCCAAAGAGGCTCTGAGCGGAACCGCGCCCCGGTTCATCTGGAAGATCGGCGAGCGCATCTCGTCGTCCCCCCAAGGCGTGACGTATCCGGCGGAATGCGGCCTGGCGGCGGCGAATTGTCCGACCCAACGGTTGGGCTCCGGCGGGGTGCGGGTCTCGGCCGGCCGGCCCGGTGATTTCGCGGCAGTCCCTGTCGCGGTGGAAACGGCGGGCGAGTACGTCGTGCTGGCTCGTTTCGCCAAGTCGCCACAGGGCGGCGTTGTGGGCCTGACGATCGACGGCCAAACGCTCGGCGAGTCCTTCAACACGTACAGCCCGGTTGCGTACTCCAGCGACTTTGCGGCCTTGGGCCGAGCCCAGTTGACTGCCGGCAGGCACGAGCTGCATTTCCAGTGTGCGGGCAAGGACGCGGAGAGCATCGGGTTCGAGTTCGTCGTCCAAGCGTTTGCGCTGGAGTCTCCCGATCGGCTCCAGACGCGTCCGGAAAAGCAGATCGAAGGCGTCGCCTTGCACTCGCTGCCCGCGGCCGACGGGCAGTACCTGCTGGCCAAAGCCAAAGGATTGGCCCGCGCGCCCGAGTCAGATTACCTCCTCATCCGGCGGCGCGGCAAAGACCTGGCGAGCCGCTTCGTGTCGGTGATCGAACCGTTTGTTGGACAAGGGCCAGCGCTGAGTGCGACCCGTTGTGGTCCCCAGGGCAACCAAGCGGTGACGAAGATCGCGTCCACCGATGGGCGCGAGGACTACTTTTTCGACTTCCCCGATGGCAAACCAGACGAGGTCGCTTTCCAGGATGGCGGCGTGCCCATCCGCTTCGCCGGCCGGTTCGCCGCCGTGCTGACGCGATCGGGCAAGCCGGTCGAGATCCTGCTTTCGGGCCCGCGTGCGCTGCAGTTCGGCGATGTGGAGGTGACGGCCGACCGGGCCGGCCACCGCGCCAAGGTGGTTGCCGTCGATTACGAAAAGAGCCTGGTGACGCTCGACACGGCCCTGCCTGCCGGGGCGACCGCGGGGGCCGCGAATCTCGCCTGCTTCTCGCGATCGGGCTATTCGCGCAACGCACCGTACACGGTCCACGGCCTTGTGCCGGCCGCCGCCGGCTGCCAGCTTGATCTGGGAGGCGTGCCGCTGGTCTTGGGCCAAGGACGGGCCGTCTCGCCCGTCTCGGAGGCGGGCGTGGTCGCCAACGGCGTCCCGTTGGACCGCGAGAAAGCTTACGGGCGAAGCGTCCGAACCGGCTACTTTGACGGCAAGGCGATTCGCAATCTCCGCACCGGACAACTCGGACGCATCAAGAACGTGAACCTCGATTCGTCGCTGGCGCTGGAGGTCAATCCCGGCCTCCGCGAAGGCGACCGCTTCGAGTTGCTCGACATCCAAGCCGACGACGCGGTCGAAATCCCCGGCGTCGTCGCCCTTTGGCAAACCGCGCCGGACCAGTGGACGCTCCGGTCCAACGTGCCACTCACGATCCGCCTGCCCGACGCAGCGTCGATCACGGTGGCCCCATCCACCGGAGACCAGCAAGTCGTTCCCTGCGAAACATCGCCCGGCGTCAAGAGCTGGCGGTTCACGATCGCTGCCGACCAGGACAGTGGTCGCCGGTAAGACCCAATTGTCACCTACACGTGAGTTGCATTCCGTTGCCTCTGAGCCACGTCCCGCGCGTGCGCGGCGATGATCGCCTCCCGCAAGGCATTCGACTTCACCTCGAAGTGGTCAAAATCGTGAATGTTGTCGGGACGCAAATGCAGTTGGCCCTCGCCGATGTTCCCGCGATGCTGGCCCCTCGAATAGTGCGGATTGTTCTCAACCTCGTATGACGATTGCACCCAGTATCTGATTTTGTCTCGCCAGACCGCGATCCACACGAAGACATCGCAACACGCTGGTTTGATCTGCTGGAAGTTCATCCAAAATGGCTTGCGGGAATCAGATGCGAGAGCCTTCACGTACAGCGGCGCGTCGAGATCCGCGTCAACAGCCCGCGAAGCCTTCACCTCGATCCGAATCCCGTCAAGCAAGAAGTCGTACTGACCCGAGTAATTCGGATCGCGCTTCTTGGACGGCTTTTGCAGCTCGGGTACAAGTTCCTTGAGATGGCCTTGCGCCCACGATTCGCCGAAAGTCCGCGGCGCACTAATCTCGAAAATGTAAAGAAACACGTTGCGAGCCAAGTAGCCGTCGCGCAACTCGTAGTATGCATCCAAGCTCAAAACATCCGCCGCCAACAAGTGAGAAATAATGAACTCGTACTCGTTGAATGGGTAGACGGAAATCAGGTTCTCAAGTCTTGCCTGAATGGCATCTGCATCGGGTGTCTGACTCAAGAGTTCCTGCAATTCCTCTTGAAGGTGTTCCACGGATCGCCCCTCCACATTCAGAACAGGAGTTTCTGTGGCGGCCTTGAGGCCCTTCTTGGCGCATCGTCAGTCTGCGACTGACCGAACGACGAAAGCTCATTTTCGAATGGATGCCCATTCTGCCATCCTACGCGTCCGGTGTTTCGAAATCTCTCCAACCGACGAATGCAGATCTCTGCGTATATTGGGTCCACGTCGGTTGTGATACATCGGCGACCAAGTTTCTCGGCCGCGAGCAGGGTCGCGCCGGAATGCGCAAAGAAATCGACCACAACATCGTTGGAGACGGAGCTTGCGGTGATAATACGTTCCATGCACTTGAGCGGCTTTTGCGCGTAGCAACCGGAGACGTTTTCCTCCATCCGGTAGAAGACTTGTTGGATATCCACCCACACGTTTCCTGCCCTGATGTTGTCGGATTTGCTCCGCTCGAGATTTTCGGTCTTCTGGCCTTTGATTTCCTTGTAATAGCCACGGAGGATTTTGGGGATGTCGGTGTACTCCGCATCGACATTGAACACCGGCGAGCCTTTGGTGTAGTAAAGCAGTTCCTGGCGAACCGCCATCCAGTTCTTCTGCGTGCCGTACCCGCGCTGGTTGCGCATGGAGATGAAGCTACGTGACACGTACGGTTCATCTCGCATCATCAGCATGAAGTCGGGAAGCGGCTGGAAGCCGGCGTTCTGATCGGCGCCGAGCCAAACGTAGAGCGAAGCATCGGAAGCCAGTAGTCTCGTCGTGTTGCGCACCCACTGCCGGCACCAGCGGATGTACTCCTGCACGGAGCGTAACTCAAACGCGACTAGGTTGTACGGCGGATCGTGGATGGCGAGTGTTGGAGATTCGCGGCCAACAAGGTCGAGCATTTCGGCCGCATCGGTCGCATCGCGACACGCGACGCGGTGTCTGCCCTTCGGATCATCCCAAACATCACCGGGTCGAAGGCGGCAAAAGGATAGCAGTTGATCTCGAACATCCGGATTCGTGTCTAATCTAGGCAACGGATTGTTCTTCATGGTTTCGTCCTTGACATTCCCCGCAGCCTCCGCCCGCGCAGCCTTTTGAGCGAGACGGCGGCATCGGACGTCATCTCGCCACTACACGGTATACCCACCGCTACATGCGACCTGCCGGTATTCTACTGGTTCCTGCTCGCTGCCGGAAGCCGATGCATCCCTTTCGCTGCCTGGCAACCCGCGACGTCGACAACCTCCTGACCGCCGGCCGCTGCATCTCCGGCGATCATTACGCGCTGGGCAGCTACCGGCTGACCGGCAGCGTGCTCCAGACGGGCGAAGCCGCGGGCCTGGCCGCTGCCTCGGCAACCAATCAGAACGTGTTGCCGCTGGAACTGGACGGCGAGAATCTGGTCGAGCGTCTGGAGGCCCTGCGCGGTGAACACCCGGCTTCCTGATGCTGCCGAGACAGGGCATCATCGGGGCAGGTGTCCTGTTGACTTGCGCGATTGACACTCATCGGAACTGCCCCTAGACTGAGCATCATGAGTGCCGTACCCCAAACCGCGATCTGGATTTCCCCGGAAGATTACCTGGCGGGTGAGCTGTCCGCCGACGTTCGGCACGAGTACGTCGGGGGGCGGGTGTTTGCCATGGCGGGGGCGAGTGCCAGCCACAACCGGATTTGCATCAATCTGGTGAGCGATTTGGCTCGATTTCTCGAAGGCCACCCTTGCGAGGCATTCTCCAACGACATGAAAATCCGCACGCACCGCGAGGTGTTCTATTACCCGGATGTGATGGTGTGCTGCGATCCCACCGACAACGCACGATATTATCGGGAACGTCCTCGCTACGTGTTTGAAGTCTTGTCGGAAGAGACGCGTCGGACCGACGAACGCGAAAAGTCCCTGGCCTATTTTCACACCCCGAGCGTCGAGGCGTACATTCTGATCGAGCAGACCAAGATGCAGGTCACTGTCTTCCGCCGCGATGGTGAAACATGGTGGCGGGCCGAGATCCTCACGCAACCTAGCGACGTTGTCCGTCTCGATGGGATTGAATTCGAGATCTCGCTGGAACGTATCTACCGCCGGACGGAAGCAGAATTGGCATAGCAGCGGTGGCCGATGACACTCAATTGGGGCGACTGGTCGATTGTGGTGGCGTTCTTGGTGGTGAGCCTGACCGTCGGCCTGGCGGTCACCAAGCGGGCGGGGAGCAGCGCATCCGAGTTCTTTCTGGCCGGCCGAGGCATGCCCTGGTGGCTGCTGGGCGCCTCGATGGTGGCCACGACGTTTTCGGCCGGTACGCCGAATCTGGTCACCGATCTGGTCCGGCAGAACGGCGTCGCCGGCAACTGGGTCTGGTGGTCGTTCCTGCTGACCGGAATGACGACCGTGTTCATCTATGCCAAGCTCTGGCGGCGCACCGGCGCGATGACGGACGTCGAGTTCTACGAACTGCGCTACAGCGGGCGGCCGGCGGCGTTCCTGCGGGGGTTCCGCGCCCTGTATCTGGGCGTGCTGTTCAACATCGTGGTCATGGCCTCGGCCACGCTGGCGGTGATCAAGATTGCCGGCGCCATGCTGGGCACCGACCCGGTGCAGACGGTCGTGGTGGCGTGCGGCGTGACGGCCCTGTACAGCATGATGGGCGGGCTGACCGGCGTGCTGCTGACCGACTTCCTGATGTTTGCGGTGGCGATGGGCGGAGCGATCGCAGCCGCGGTGTACCTGGTCCAACTGGACTGCATCGGAGGCTTGGCGGGCCTGCTGGCGCACGACACGGTCCAAGCCAAGTTGTCGTTGTTTCCCGACTGGCACGATCCCGAACTGCTGCTGTCCGTGTTCATCATTCCGCTGACGGTGCAATGGTGGAGCGTCTGGTATCCGGGCGCAGAGCCGGGGGGCGGGGGTTACATCGCCCAACGCATGCTGGCCGCCAAGAACGAGACGCATGCGACCGGGGCAACGCTGTTGTTCAACGTCGCTCACTATGCCCTTCGCCCCTGGCCCTGGATCCTGGTCGCCTTGGCTTCCCTGGTGGTCTTCCCCGACCTTGAATCGCTGCAGGCCGCGTTTCCGCGGATCGAGTCCGGCGTGGTGAAGCATGACTTGGCCTATCCGGCCATGTTGACCCTTCTGCCGCACGGGCTCCAGGGGCTGGTCCTGGCCTCGCTGATGGCGGCCTTTATGTCGACGTTGTCGACGCATCTGAATTGGGGATCGTCTTACGTCGTCAACGATGTCTACAACCGTTTCATCCGTCCTGCGGCGAGCCAGCGGGAACAGGTCTTTGTCGGCCGGGTTTCCACGCTGTTGATGATGATCGTGGCCGGCGTGCTGGGCCTCTGGTTGAGCAACGCGTTGCAGGCGTTTCACCTGATCCTGCAAATCGGAGCCGGGACCGGGCTGTTGTTCCTGCTCCGCTGGTTCTGGTGGCGGATCAATGCCTTCAGCGAGATCGCCGCCATGATTGTCTCCTTTGCGGTGGCGGTCTATTTCGAGGTTTTCGGGCCGGCAGGACTCGCTGCCTGGGAAAAGATCGTGCTGGGCGTCGGTATCACGACCGTGGCCTGGCTGGCTGTGACGCTGTTGACCCGGCCGGCGGACGAGGCGACCCTGCGGCGGTTCTGCCGGCTGGTCCGCCCCGGCGGTCCCGGCTGGGCGGCGGTCGCCCGCCGGGCGGCTGAGGACGGCGATCCGCTGGCGGCCGGGACGACGGCGTGGAACGTGCCCTTCGAGATCCTCTGTGCAACGATCGGCTGTGTGGCGGTGTACGCCGCCGTGCTGGCCAGCGGGTACTGGATCTATGCCGAGTATCTGCCGGCGGTGATCCTGACGGCGCTGGCCGTGGTCGCGGGCATGGGATTGCTGAAGACGTGGGCGCGGGTCAATGCCAGTGGCGCTGAGCGGCACTGAAGACGGGGAGATTCCCAGCGAACGGCGGACGTCTGTCCGCCGGTTTTCCCGCCCCCAGGGCTGCCGCAGGCCTCATGCTCAGCAGCCTGTTGAAAAGGCTCTGCAATCCGCGCTGCGGCTTTGGCAAGATGCCTTTATCCGGTCCATGTCGGCACGTGGCAGCGCGCCCTCTGGGCCGAACAACGTCAAAAGCTGCTAACAACCGGCCGCAACGGGCAAAAACACCGAGAACCTTTGCCAATGTCCTGAGGCACTGCCGAGATTTGGGATCTGAGATTTCAGATTTGAGATTTGAGATTTCAGATTTCAGATTCGGGACAAGACCGTTCGGGACCGTGCTGCCGTTGCTGACTGTCGTGTGCAAGCACTGCTGGCATGTCGGAG
>Ga0302237_1002208_pt1 | contig 12280 bp, 12 predicted proteins | sample AAG_UR_Ala_MG_FD_193530 | JGI IMG/M metagenome (GOLD analysis project Ga0302237, IMG submission 193530) | Enriched activated sludge microbial communities from anaerobic digester in WTTP, New Holstein, Wisconsin, United States - AAG_UR_Ala | ecosystem: Engineered > Bioreactor > Anaerobic >...
CTATATGATACTGGATAGTATAAACATACCCTCTCCCATAAGTAACTTTTCCCATATGTCACATCCTTTGATTATATGATAACATATGTAATGGTATGATTCTCGTGTTTTTAATGCCTTTAGCTTGTTTTTATATAAACATATGTCGCCACTAACTCATGACTGAAGTCACGAGAATGCGTGGCGACTCATTCAAACATTTCATCCGAATGCAATTCGAAAACAAGCGGGAAATACTTCAATTTCTCCCCCATTTGTTTTGAATCCGCTATCATTTGCTTAACCTCATCATCAAGCGGAAGGCTAAATATATCTGCACGGGCTTTTTCGGGAATATAGATGGTCACCTTGAAAAATCCTTCCCAAATCGATAGCCAAAAAACCGTCACTTCATATTGACCCCCACGAGCGCCTGTCCACTTGTGGAGGCCTTTTGCAAGCCATGCTTTGCCGTCGGTGTAATAACGCCATTCTAATTGAATTTCGTGGCTTGCAAGTTCGTTAAAAAACTTTACATAGACGTTGTTTGCTTTTCCAAGCGCTTCCGCAATAACGTCGCTTGTAGGTTGGGACTTCTAAGTAATTGTTGCTTGGTTGATTTCATACTACAAACCTCCCTGTGCCAGGCACCAAGTTTACATTAGTCCAATACTTCTCTGATTAGAATTATCGCTTTTCAGTATGTTCCGGAGGGTATCTCAATACGGATAAACATCAGCAATTAAATGAACCTATTTCAATCAGGTTGCCTTCCGGGTCAGAGATATAACATGTGCGTTGGCCCCAAGGCTCGGTAGTAGGCTCCAAAACAGGGATTGCCCCTTTGGATACGACTTCTTTAAAGGTCAAATCAACCGCATCATAGTTATCGACGCTTAGGGCAATTTCATAATGCCCGTTAATTTCATTCGCATATCCGAATTTTCTGTTTGTCATCTTTTCAAAGTCTGTCCGACGATATAATAAAAACAAGGTTCCATCCTTGACCAAATATACATTCGATGCGTTTTCATCTTCCCGGATTTCAAAATTCAGAACATCCCTATAAAAGCGGACCATCGTTGCCATGTCTTTTACGAAGATCCCAAAACCATCTAATATCATAGTATGTCAACCTCCAATCAAACTCTGTTTTAAACCAACATCCAACCTGACCACACAACGCAGAAAAGTTGCCATATAATATTAATAAGTACCCATTAATCGATTAAAATCTTTCAAATTAAGATTTATGTACATACAGCCTACTATCTCTATCAAAAAATTAAAATAACCACCGAAATAATTCCCGCGGCATCATTTGATAACATTATTCAGTTCCTTTGACCTGGATCCCCTATACTCATTTAGGCATTTTATGTGTATTTTTAATATTTATGCCTGTTTCGTTGCTTGTTTAACCTCAAAAGCAACAAAAAGCCCTTGAAATCAGGGACTTATATCGTTAGGTCATAATGTCTAATGACTCTGATTTTGATACAATTTAACGATATTCATTAACGCTAAAAAGTGTGAATATCGCTAAATTGCATTAATTTATGCTGAAATTTGCACACTTCTAATTACTTTATCTCTTTATTAATAATTAAGACTTATTTTTAATCATAGTAAATATCATTACATCTATGCACTTTTTATCAAAAAATTTCATTCCGGAATAACGTTCAAATTACAAGGGTTATAAATGCACATATTATTATAATACCTCGCAAAACAGTTTACATAATATCATTTTCCTGATATCATTAATACCATAAAGTGGGTTGGTAATTATTACAACTAAATTAGCAACAGATGCTGAATCCCTGAAAAGGGAGCGGGAGAACCAATAAATTGGGGTGAATCCGAAGATAGCCTTCGGTAGGGTTAGCTCTTTCAATCCGAATCCGTCAGCTAATTCCGCAAGCATTAGGAAGAGAAAGTGATGTGCATTTTTTTGCATGGCCGCAATCTTTTCTGCGGCCTTTTTTGTTGAAAGCATCAAAACAAAATACACTTTCAAAGGAGAGCTGATGTAAAACAAAAAAATAAAAGGGAGATGATTAATTTGAAAAGAATTTACAGGGACATAAGTCTATGGAAAAACACAAGCGAGGAACAATGGAACGACTGGAAGTGGCAGTTTTCCAATAGGATTACTACCATCGAAGATCTTGAACAGGTGGTCAGCCTAACGGAGCAGGAAAAAAGGGGCATCGCCGGCAGCCTTGAAAAACTAAGAATGGCTATAACTCCTTACTACGCGATGAACATGGATCCACAGGATTCCGACTGCCCTATAAGGCGTCAGGCTATACCTACAGCGCACGAGATGAACATATCTGCATGCGACAGCTCCGACCCTCTGCATGAATCCGCCGATTCACCGGTTCCTGGTCTGACCCACAGATACCCAGACCGAGTTCTTATGCTTATTACAGATCAATGCTCAATGTACTGCAGGCACTGCACAAGAAGAAGATTTGCAGGCCAATGCGACAGCGAGCTTCCAATAGAAAATATAAACAAAGCCATTGAATATATAAAAGAAAATGAAATCGTAAGGGACGTACTCCTTTCTGGCGGCGACGCTCTGTGCATATCAGACAGCCACCTAGAGTATATCCTTAAAAAACTTAGAGAAATCCCCCATGTTGAAGTCATAAGAATAGGAACAAGAACACCGGTTGTAATGCCTCAACGTATAACGCATGATCTCTGCGACATGCTGAAAAAATATCATCCCATTTGGATAAACACGCACTTTAACCATCCAAAGGAGTTTACTCCCGAATCCCAGACCGCATGCCATATGCTGGCTAATGCAGGTATCCCTCTTGGAAATCAGTCTGTCCTCCTAAAGGATATAAACGACTGCCCATATATCATGAAACGCCTTGTCCAGGACCTAGTCAAGAATAGAATAAGGCCCTACTACCTGTATCAATGCGACCTTTCCGAAGGCATCGAACATTTCAGAACAAGCGTTGCAACAGGCATAGAGATAATAGAGCTCCTCAGGGGCCACACCTCTGGATTTGCCGTACCTACATTCGTGGTTGACGCACCTGGCGGTGGAGGCAAGATTCCCGTAGGGCCGACCTATATGATTTCCCAGTCAAACGAAAAAATCATACTAAGAAATTTCGAAGGAGTAATCTCCTCCTATACAGAACCCCGCGACAAATCTCACACCTGTAAGAATTGCGGACTTTGCAGCAAATACGCTACAAACGAGAACAGAGGCCTTGAAAAAATACTAAAGGACGAACGCACATGCCTTATCCCCAGAAGCAACGTCAGAATGGCTAGGAGGTATGGACATGACGAGTAAAATCGCTCCATCTCAAAAATCAAGCTACTATGCGGTCATATGCGGAGTAAAGGTGTATGTTGACTATGCAAATGAGCGCCTCAAGATATTCGACGACTACAGTACAGATGCTTCTTCGCTTACTGAAATTATCGGATTCGCCAGATACAAGAAGCTCGGCAAGGTCATATGCAACAGCCGCGCAGATAGCCTGAATAATTTCAAAAGCTGCGGCTTCATAGAGGAAGGCCGTATAGACGGCTTTTTTAGCAGCGAGGATTCATACTGCATGTCTTTTTTCATAGATGAAAAAAGGGCAGTTTCCAGAAATCCTAACGAGGCCGACAAAATAGTTTCTCTATGCAACAAAAAGTCTAGAGTCCATCCCAAACCCAACCAACCATACAGAATAAGAACAGCTGGACCTGGCGACATACTCCAGATGACCTCTGTTTTTAAAAGAGTGTTCGAAACATACCCTTCACCAGTATTCGACGCCTCATATCTTCTCGAGGCTATGAGTAATAATGTGTTATTCAAGGTAGCCGAGGCAAAAAACACTATAGTGGCCATTGCCTCGGCAGATATGGACAAGCATAATCTCAACGCCGAGATTACCGACTGTGCCACGCTGCCCGAGCACAGGGGCAATGCTTTACTTGCTACCCTTATCATGAGCCTTGAGGAAGATCTCAACTCGAAAAACTTCAAGACTCTATACAGCCTCTCGAGGGCCGTAAATCCCGGTATCAATATATCTCTTGCCAAGCTTGGCTACAGCTATAAAGGTCGCCTAATAAATAACTGCCACATATGCGGCGGCTACGAGGACATGAACATCTGGGTCAAGCCCCTTTGATATTTTCGCCTATGCTTCTACGCCAGCAGACTCTCGAGACCTCCTGAGGCCACGAACAGCACGCTTGCCGGCGCTACATCTATTATTCTGATCATATCCTCATATTTGGTTGGCATACCCACAATGCTAAGGTCTGCTCTCTCTGCTTCTATGTGACGGTAGAAGTCTCCCGTAAACACCTTAATTTGTGTGTTTCCCGGCAGCCTTGCTTCTTCTATAAATTTGGCAAGCTCTATTTCTGCTTTTTCCTTATGGCTCTTATGGCCTATGACCCTGCAAAGCCTCAGCTCCGCTCCGAGGTTGCCAACCATTTTTATAGCGCTGAGTACCGCCAGGTCGTTGTTGGGACTTCTATCCCTTAGCCATATATTAATAATCCTCTCTGACCCAAGGCTATACTTCGGATGCAACCAGAGACACATGACGGAAATCTTTATCTGCCTGAGGGACTCCAGCAATTCTTTCATTCTAACTCTTTTTTCTGTGTCTTCACTTACTGTCAGGAGAACTGCGTTAGGCGGGAGAAAGTTGTTTTCAAGGCACTGGAGAGCCTGGACAAGCATCGTCCTAAAATCGTTCGACCTTACCAGTATCTTCTGAACAAAAATCCCATCTTCTCTCAGCGATTCAAGCGCCTCGTCTATTTGCTGCCTGTGCTTTTCATCCATTTTGGCTTCCGGATATACAGTCATGTAGTATAGGCGGCCTGAACTGTACAGCAGGTTCCTTATAAAGCGCGATATTCTCCTAAAATCTTCTGGAGACTCTACAGGGACTGCTACAGCAGGCTTCCATAATCTCGGATGGTATGGCGTTCTCATTATCTTCTGTGCCGCCCACTCGGTTATTGCTACAAATATGCTGCCCCTCACGTCTCCCCATGGCGATGTCAAGTTCTTTCGCTTAAGAAGTGAGTATATTCCTGAAACTATTGCGAGCGTAACACCAGTAAATATTGGATTTATTAGAAGCATAACGAGTAGGCATCCTATAGTTCCTACTATAGGCACGAAAATTGACATCGCCATTGTAGGCCTGAAGCTTATTATTCCTGTCCCCTGCTCGATCAGCACAACAAGATTGATCATAAGATAGGTTGTCATAAAGAACATTGTCAGCAGCTGAGCCAGACTGTCAAGGCTTCCCAGAAGTATAACCGCAAGTGATATTACAGAAGAAAATGCAATAGCGTTGAGAGGCTCTCCCTTGCTGTTTTTCTTTGAGAATGTTCTTGACAGCGGAATTATTCTGTTCTCAGCCAGGGCAGAAAGCGTTCGCGGCGCGCTCACCAGAGATGAAAGCGCGGATGAGAGAACAGCGCCCATTATTCCAGCGACAATCAGCACTTTAATACGGGCAAGCTTTAGTATTATCAATGTATCAGCCAGAAGCAGCTCTCTGGGCGCCTGGCGCGCGAACCAGACTGCCAGCAGAACATATACGATAAGACCTGTAATGACAGCAGCCAGAGTTCCCTGTATAATGCTCTTTCGTGGATTCTCCAGATCCCCTGACATTGTCGCGCCGGTTAGTATGCCCGTAACCGCAGGGAAAAAAATGGCGAAGGTCGCCCAAAAGCCTGCCTCTGGCATCGTCCCGGTCAGTACCATAGGTCCCGGATTAAGGCTTGGACCTGTAAGAAAAGATATTATAGAAAGTGCCACTGCACCCAATATAAAATACTGCACCCTGAACGCCAAGCGTGCGCTGGCTATCGAAAGTGCCGTCAGAAAAGCCCATGTTGCTACGCCTACAATGTGTAGCGGATGTGTTGGAAAAAAGGTGACCCAAACTTCGCTAAAGCCCGCTATATAGAAGGCAACCGATATGGCTTGCGACAGATATAGCGGTATTCCGATTGCGCCGCCCATCTCCATTCCAAGGGAGCGTGTAATTATAGCGTATGCTCCTCCGGCTCCTATCCTTATATTTGTAAGCATGGAGGACATTGAGAGCGACGTCGAAAATGTTATGACATGTGCCAGGGCTATAATCAGAAGAGTGCCCCACAGACCTACGTTCCCCACAATCCAGCCAAGGCGAAGATACATGATTACGCCTAGAATTGTAAGCAGTGTGGGGACATAAACTCCTTCAAGTGTTTTTAAGCCTTTAGCTTGTGTTTTATTGCTAAGATTATCATTTTTCATGCTCTGCCCCCTGTTATTCTATCCTCAATTGGTTCAATATTGTGGAATCACTGCATATTTGTTTTTTTACCCTAATGACTATACTTATAATATATTTCTCCAAAAGGTTCTAATTTTACAACAACTATGGTTATAATGAATATGGTTGTATGTAAAGTAAATAAGATTGCAAGGTGATGCTGATGAAAAAAAAATACACAATACTAACATCCCACGACTCCAGGAAGCTGGCAATACTTATGCAGAGTCTAGCGGTGGGTCTGTTGGCCGGAATTGTGGTTGTATTATACAGAATAGTTCTGACATATGCTGAGCAGTTTGCATTCTGGATGTACGGCTTCTTAAGAGAGCATATGGCATTTTTGCCTGTTGCAGTAATAGGGCTCAGCATTGCAGGCTGCATTGTGCATTTTCTGGTTTCTAAAAACAAGATGATAAGCGGAAGCGGAATACCACAGCTAAAAGGAATATTGACTGGGTACTTCAAACAGAACTGGCTGCATACGCTATGCAGCAAATTTGCAGGTGGGGCAGTGGCCATTGCGGCGGGGCTATCTTTAGGCAGGGAAGGCCCCTCCATTCAGTTGGGCGCATGCGTAGCTGAGGGAATAGGCAACAAAATAGGGAAAAGCCGCATGGAACGGAAAATATTAATGGCAAGCGGGGCTAGCGCCGGTTTGGCTGCAGCATTTAATGCGCCTCTGGCAGGCGTTATATTTGCTCTGGAGGAGATTTTCAAATACTTTTCACCCTTGATACTGCTGTCAACCATGTCAGCGGCCGTTGTAGCAGATTTTGTTTCCAAGAATGTTTTTGGCATTGGCCCTGTTTTCAGCTTTGAAATCGCGGGCAGCGTGCCGCTATCAAGCTACGGTATGCTTATTCTTTTGGGAACTGTACTCGGGTTTATGGGTGCTTTTTACAACTATTCACTTTTAAGAACACAAAAGCTCTATAAAGATACCAAGCATATTAGCTCAAGAACAAAAACAATAATAACCTTTCTCTTTGCAGGCGTTGTAGGAATAGCATTTCCTGTTGTCCTCGGGGGTGGCCACCACGTTATAGGAGAGCTCAATCTTGCTAAAGGGATAAGCTTCCTGATACTTCTCTTTATGGTTAAATTCGTGTTTTCCATGTTTAGTTTTGCCTCAGGTGCGCCCGGCGGCATATTCTTTCCATTACTTGTATTGGGCGGAACAATAGGAGCTATTTTTGCTGGAGTGGCCATCAATTTTTTTGGATACGATGATGCTTTGTTTTTTAACTTTGTGATATTAGCAATGGCCGGGTATTTCACTGCAATTGTCCGGGCTCCCATCACGGGCATAGTGCTTATAATGGAAATGACGGGATCTTTTACTCACCTACTATCACTGTCTATAGTGGCTTTGACAGCCTATGTTGTGGCTGACTTGCTCAAAAGCCCTCCTATATACGAGGCTCTTCTTGAAAAACAGCTTGCAGAGTACGATGTCCAGGATACAGCGGAGGAGCACAGTAAAAAGATAATGGTGGAAATGCTTATACAGCACGGGGCGCAGCTGGAAGACCGGCTGGTCAAGGAAATTAATTGGCCACGCAAATGTCTGCTTGTAAGCATACGACGCGGCGAAATAGAAATACTGCCAAAGGGTGATACGATACTAAAGACTGGAGACTACATTCTTGTATTAACTGATATCAACAGCGAATGGAGGACGAGAGAAAAGTTGGAAAAATTGAATTCTGCTTCGTAATGAAAAGTCATTTAGTGCTGTAAAAAAAGAAACACTTCCGATTTAAATATTAGTTATAATCACAATTCTTATTCCTTGATACTGCTAGCTTTCAGAATTTCAAATTATCATTAATTACCCTTCCCATGCTCTTTTGCAACGCTCTCGGGAATGATAAACAATAAAGCAAGCGTCAACCTGGATTTTTCCAGCGCTGACGCTTGCTTTATTGCTTATTTAAACCTCAAAACCATATCATACCATTTCGAACCGCTGTGCACTGATTTTGAAATGTGTCCACTTTTTATGCTAACATCAAAGCCTGCCTTTATAAATTATCTGTTACGAAATCCCAGTTAACAAGGTTCCAGAACCTTTCAACATATGTTTGACGTGCATTACGATAATCAATATAATATGCATGCTCCCAAACATCACAGGTCAAAAGTGGTTTCTTCCCGTCAGTCATTGGATTTCCTGCATTACTTGTACTCACGATTTCCAGCTTTCCATTTTGATCTTTTACAAGCCAAGCCCAGCCGGATCCAAAGGTTCCTACAGCTGTTTGGGTAAATTTTTCTTTGAAATCTGCAAAAGAGCCAAAGTTTTGATTAATAGTCTCGGCTAGTTTTCCCTGTGGCTCCTGACCTCCATTTGGCGATAGGCAGTTCCAATAAAAAGTATGATTGAATACCTGGGCTGCATTGTTGAAGATTCCACCGCTTGAATTTAGAATAATATCTTCTAACGCCATATTTTCAAATTCAGTGCCGGCAATCAGCTTGTTCAAATTTGTTACATATGCCTGATGGTGTTTACCATAATGGTATTCTAATGTTTCTTTTGATATAGTTGGCTCCAATGCATCCATACTATAAGGCAATGCTGGTAACTTATGCTCCATTTTTCTTCCTCCTTTTAATACCTACTTAAGATTAATCATTTCTTTTGAGTTACTAATAATACGCTTAAATAATCCGCCAGTTTGTCAAAACTTTCATTCCAGCCCTGCTTCATCTCCTCTAGATCCTTATCAGATATATCAGACACGTCTTCATAGTTTATCGTCAATTTTGTCTTTCCGTCTTCATCTTCGAACCGGACTATGACCAGGCTTTCCAATGGAAAATCCGGATTCATGCCGTAGTATGCGGCGCTAACGACATTGCCCTGGCTATCGGAAAAAGAGTCAGTCAGGACTAGGCGCTCCTGGAGGGCTACTTCCCGGATAATGCCGGTGCTCCAATAGTCTTTGCCGTCAGAGGAACGCATGCAGTACAGGTATTTGCCGCCCGGCCGCAGATCTATCGTGATGAAAGGCGCGGTAAAGGTTTTAGGACCCCACCAGGCCTTAATATGCTCCGGTTCTGTCCAGGCCTGCCAGACTAAGTCGCGCTTAACGTTGAATATGCGGCTTAAGCGGAGCTCTTTTTTGTGTTCCTTTGGAGTTGTGGTGTCAATCATCCACATTACACCGAATTTATCGCGGAAACTGCCGAAATAATCTCCCCAAGGCTGGTCAGCCATCGGCATTTCAATCACGCCGCCGGCAGACAGAGCTGCGAAAATCCGATCCGCTTCTTCCTTGCTGTCCGGTGCGATGAAAATGTAGACATTATTTCCCTGATTCAGTTTCATGCCCAGCGATTCGAGGCTGTCGGAGGCCATGAGTGAGTTTTCGCCGATAGGCAGGCTTATGTGCATGATTTTGTCGGCATCCGCTTCGGGGATTGTTACACCGGCCATTGGCATGTCCCTGAACCGGATCAGCGACGAGAATTCACCGCCGAAAACGGATTTGTAAAATTCAAATGCTTCTTCCGTATTGCCATTGAAATTGAGATAAGTTTCCAACTTAATCATAAGATCGTCACTCCCGCACTTTTATTTACTGAATTCCCATCCTTACCTTCTCCAGGGCCTTCAGGTCAAACTTTTTCATATTAAGAAAAGCTTCGGTCACTCTCCGCACTTGTTCCTCCGTTCCTCCGAAAAGAATTTCATCCATGTTAGAGGGCACAATCTGCCAGGAGAGCCCGAATTTGTCCTTAAGCCATCCGCACTGCTCTGCCTCGGGCACGGCCGAAAGCCTCTCCCAGAAGTAGTCTATCTCCTTCTGGTCATCGCAGTTTACAATCAGCGAAAACGCCTCGTTGAACGTATAATTCACATCATACCCATTGTCCATAGCAGACAAAGCCACACCATCAAGCTTGAAAGCTGCATAATTCACCTTAGCCTTCGAAGCTGCTGCTTCGCCCTCGCCATATCTGCTTATCATTCCTATTTCCGAGTTTTCGAATACCTCTGCATAATATCTGATTGCCTCCTCAGCTTTCCCGCAAACACCATCTGAGAAAAGTAGATTTGGGGTTATTTTCTGAACTTCTTGTCCACCGTCTACAAGCATAAGCTGCCAGGACAAGCCGTAACGGTCCTGAACCCAGGCGTACCTCTTGCTGAACGGGTATTCCCCCAGGGCCATCAATTCGGTCCCTCCCTCACTCAGTGCCTCCCACATTCTGTCCACTTCTTCAGAAGTAGAGCAGGCTACCATCAGCGATATGGATGGGTTGAAATTGAAATAAGGCCCTGCGCTGATTGCCATAAACTGCTGTCCGGCCAGTTCAAAGCTCACAAGCTCCGCATCACTGAATGGGGGGGGATTTTTGATAATCTTCACATCACTTACTTTTGACTGTTCAAACAGGCTTACATAGAACTGGGCGGCTTCTTTAGCTTCCTTGTCATACCATAAATGTGGCACTATTTTTTGCATATTGACCTTCCCCTTTCGACTAACATATTATATTTAATATCCGTGCGAAGTATGTTATTTGCAACATGATCTTACATATAGTTTATTAATAAGTATTGAAACTAATAATATTTTTTAAATTCATAACGCTTTATTGATTATAAATACCCTTTAATAAAGATCAATAACTTCATATTTTTACGTATATCAGTCCTGCCATAATTGTAAAAAAAACAAAAATAACCGCCAGATTAATCCCAGCGGCATCTATTAATTGCAATACCATGTTTTCGTAATTTCAATCAACACATTCTTCCAATTCTATTTATGACCAGAAAACATCATATGTTCGATCATAACTCTCCGTCCCCCAGTCCACTCTTTTCGCGTTGCTGCTGCCCACTTTCTTTTGTGTCTGCGCAGTGCCGAATAATACAAATTCATAAGGATCAAGTTTCTCTATCCAACTTGTCACACCATAACAACTTACAGATGATATGAACTGGATTTCATTTCCTTCGTTCATTATTCCCCTCATATATGTGCCTTCATCAATAACATTTGCCCAGTTACGTCAAGCTTTATGCGCAGGTCACGTCCTTACGCCTCAAATTTTAATAAAATCCTGCCAGCCTATTCAGATGTAGGGGCTGCTGGCTCTAGATTGTAGGCTTTTTTGTCGATGGACTGCGCATTTATGTCCAAAATTCAGACCCTTAGCGAGCCGCGGAATCCCCTGGCGGCATAGAAGGATGGAGCACTGTTATGAAACATAAAGATATGGCCGTACCGACGATCGCAAAAGAGGGCTCCACCGAGTTTTCTAATATCAGTAGGTGTTTGTATCCAACTCTCTGTTTTTGTGTCAAACTCTCCAAGTTTCTGCAACTCTCGATATTGGTTTTCATTTAACAGCTCGATACCCATAACGGCTGCGAGATCAACAGCGTTACCTGCTGGGTGAACGCCTTTCTTTTCTTTTTCTTCCTGCCCCTCTCTGTCGTAACAGATTCTTCTGCGGCCCTTAGGACTTTCAGCTGAACAATCATAAAAAATGTATTCTCCCGTCTTTTTATCATAACCGACAACATCCGGCTCACCGCCAGTGCTTTCCATTGCATTAAGTAATGACAGTTTTTCAGGATGAAATTCCAGCTTTTCTTGTATTTCAGGCCATTCAAGACCTTTATGGCGTTTCATGTTTTTCTCAAATCGATCCTTCAAGGTTTTGAGTAGTTCTTCGCGTTGTTCTGGTGATAATTCCAAATTTATCTCTATTATGGGAATCGGCTTACCACTACCCTTTTTTGCCATGAATTGACTCCTTTCTATAACTATTCATGTTATTAACGCTTTTATATTATCCATGAATAACTGTGAACCTCCCATGACTAAAGTCACGGGCTTCTGTCTCTCGACATCATTTTCCTGCTTCTCAGACCGACCTTACTGCATCGCATTCTCCACAGGCGTTAATTCGGATAGTTCCTACCCTATATCTAT
>Ga0302237_1002212_pt1 | contig 12272 bp, 24 predicted proteins | sample AAG_UR_Ala_MG_FD_193530 | JGI IMG/M metagenome (GOLD analysis project Ga0302237, IMG submission 193530) | Enriched activated sludge microbial communities from anaerobic digester in WTTP, New Holstein, Wisconsin, United States - AAG_UR_Ala | ecosystem: Engineered > Bioreactor > Anaerobic >...
GAAGTCACTGATACGTTCCTCCCCGCCTACACCAAGAATTGCATCAATGAAAAGACCAATGAATTGAAGGATTACAAGGTCGGCTCCCGTGATGAACGATGGATGATCGGCGTCAGCACCATGTCCGGCTGCCCTGTGCGCTGCAAGTTCTGTGCCACCGGCAAGTTGAAGAAGTGGCGCAAGCTGACCGCTGCCGAAATCGTCGCCCAGGTCGAGTTCATCCTTGCCAAGAATCCGAATCAGGATCCCACCAAGTCGTATGAGTTTAAAGTGAACTATACGCGCCAAGGGGAACCTATGTTAAATCTTGAAGCGGTGCGTGAAGCTATTGAAATCATCACAAAGAAATATCCCAATACACATCATTATGTTTCTACGATTGGAATTAAAGGTATGGATATATCGTGGATTAAGGGAAATATAACCTTACAGGTTTCGTTGCATTCATTGGATGATGCTCGTCGTAATGATTTGATTCCGTATAAGAACAAAATGACCATCGAAGAATTGGGGCAGGTTAGAACCGAAAGTAACCTCAAGACAACTGTAAATATGACCCTGGTTGATGAAAAGGACTTTGATATTGAATTATTGAAGAAGTATTTTGATCCTGCTAAGTTCTTCATCAAGATTTCACCTGTTAATATCAACGAAACAAGTGAGAAAAATGGGGTGGGTGCTGGTATTGTAAAAGCTGTAAACTTAATCTGACAAAGGATTTAGATTAATATTAAACTGTTTTAAACATACTGAAAGTTTATCAAAAACATTCTCTTTATATGATATTCTCAATAAGCATATACCATTTTGTTTAGCATAATTGGTTTTTATAGTATCATTTCGTTTTGTCGTTTTAAATCTAACTGTACCAAATGTTGGTATAAAATGTTGAACACCATCAAATTCAATACATAAATTAATAGATGGTATATAAAAATCAAATGGTAATTTATTTTTTAATCCGATGCAGTCATCAAATATTTTCTGTTTATGAAAAATAATATTATTTGACAAAAATAGTTGCTCTATATATTCTTCATTTCTACTTCTATGACAGTTGGGACACCCATATCCTTGTAAATGAAGTTTTGCAATTTGTTGAAACTCACCGTGTTTCTTACAAATAATTGTTACTTTGTCAAGTCCATTTTTATACTTAATTAAAGAATAATCATACTTATTATAATGAACTTTATTTGCTTTTTTAATAAAAGATTCATTAGTATGTGATATAAGATTTATTTGATTTTCCTTAGCACATATAGGACATCTTTGTCCAACATAGTGGGCTGCTGGTGTTTGTAAAAAGTCACCGTGCTTTTTGCAAATTATAATTACTTTTATTTTTGAATTTATATATTCAACTTTTGAATAATCATAAGTATCACCATGAGCTAATTTAGCTCTTTGTAAAAAGTAATCAAGTGTTTTCTTATTCATGTTTTCTCCTAATAGAAATGATGTAGTGGTAAGCCCTACTCATTAGGTTTCGGACGAGGGTAATTACTCCTATGTCCCACTACATCAAGTATTTATATATTATACTTGATTTTTAAGCAATTTAGCTAAAATAATTCCAAGGAGATACCATGAGCACATTGCGTGACGAGATTCGTTTCATTGAAAAGATGCATGACACGCTAGGGGCTACGGCATTCCGTAAGTCCTTGGAACTGATGGAGCAGCACGAAGTCATTAGCCACAAGGCACTTGCAATCGCAAAAGAAATGTTTGACTTGCCTGGAGCAACCCTTACATTCTCTACATCAACCGGCTGCGGCAACTCTGGTTCCTGTGGTGCTCCTACCCGAACCACGATTTCAAGTTGCGGCGGATCATCCACTACCTCCACTAACAGTAGGTGCTGACATGATGCTTTTCGGTAAGGAAGTCAACCTTCGTCAAGAGTATTGTGCTCTGAACGGAGCCAAACCGGCACCTGTGTTGACTCCTTACGTCAACCTGTATGTGCGTATTGAAGACGCATGTCAGGCTACTTGTAAGTTCTGTGCTTACAAGAACATAAATAGCAAGTTCGACTTCTATAAGTTCTACTACATTGTCGAGAAACTGAACAAGCAATTGTCCATCCGCAAGATTTCGTTCACTGGTGGAGAACCCACCATGTCGGCTATGCTGCGCCACTCAGTGAAGGCTGTCAAGGAAATAAACAAAGACATTTTCACTGTGGTTAACACCAATGGTTTCAAGATGGAGGAACATTTCGATTTGCCTGTGGATAGTTGGGCATTGTCGCGTCACCATTTCATCGATAGCAACAATCAGTTCATTCTTGACACGGATCAGGTTCCTGTTAGGGAGGAACTGGAAAAGTATAAGCCAAGTATCAAGAAGAAGATACATCTGTCATGCAACCTTATCAAAGGTTCGATTGATTCACATGCACAGGTGATGCACTACTTGGAACATGCGGCTCGTATGGGTATCTTTGATGTTGGTTTTGTGTCACTGATGCCAGCAACTGAGTTTGCTAAGGACAATTTTGTTCCTTTCAAGCCAATTCTGGAGTCCTTGAGGAAGCTGGATCGGGTCTGTGTGAATCAGAACTGGACGATGGGTGACAAGTGCGAGTGTGCCAATTTCTTGTACCTGCCGATGAACAGCAAGAAGGGTGTTGTGCGTTGCTACAGTCGGCACAGTATCAAGCCTGATTGCAGCAAGAGTGACGGAGCACAGTTCTTCTATGATGGTAGCTTCCTGCGTAATGGATTTGGTGGCGATATTATCATTTGACTTTCCCCGTGTCTGTGATACAATAACCCCTACAAGGAGAACATCACATGGATCAGATCGTCGCTCAACTCGCTGCTGCTGGCTACGACCACGGCATCGCCATCGCCACCCAGGCTGAAATCGCCGCTGGTGCCGCTTGCGGGATGTTGTCAATTATTACGGAGCAGCCCGCTAAGTAATTGACCAACATCCTTTTCCCAATATGGGATAATAATTAAAGGGATACTGTTGTTATGACAGTATTCCTTTTTTATTTTATCACGTACCTGTATATCATTAAACGATTTTTGTCCACCAAAATGTATTACAGGTTCATAATGTTGTTTACCATTATATTCAATACATGTATTTAAACTATCAATGTAAAAATCAAATGGTAACGGATTTATAAATCTACAATCATTAAAAATTTTTTCAATAGTAAAATTTATGTTATTTGTTAACAAAAATTTACTAACTTGTTCAGCACCTTTACTTCTGACACAGTTAGGGCATCCTCTATTTTTTAAATGACTGTGAGGGTCTTGTGTAAATATTCCATGTTTCGGACATATAATGTCAATTTTTGTACGACAATTTATATAGTTGACATTATCATAATTGTATTTAAAATTATGTATTAAATTTGCTTTATCAATGAATTGTTGTTTTGAATATCTTCTAACATTAAATCCACAATTTATACAACCTTTACCTGATAAATGCTCATGTGGTGATTGTGTAAACTCTCCATGAATTGGACAAATAATAGTAACTTTTATTCTATTACCAACATAATTAACTAATTGATAATTATATTTATCACCATGTATTTTTAATGATTTTTTAATGAAGTCAAGTGTTTTGTTCATGTTTTCTCCTAATAGAATAATGTAACGGTAAGTCCTACTCATTAGGTTTCAGACGAGGGTAATTACTCCTATGTCCCGTTACACTATTATTTATACAAAACCGCCGTAGGCACTGTGTGAGTCACTATTGAGTAACAATAATAAGTCACTTGCATTTGTTTTTCTTTTCATATACTCCTAGCATCTTCAAAGGAGACTCCTATGCCTACTATCCAACAGGCTGCTTCTCGTCTGTCCCGTGCTGTTCGCCGTTTCAACGGCTACAATGATGAACTCAAGAAGGAGTTTGGTTCGGCTGCGAAGTCGTTCCTGCGTGCCTGGGCAAAGAAGAATGCGGTTGCTGGTGAGATTCACTGGAACAAGGGCGGTATTGCTGTCAGTGGTGAAGTCCGTTTGACTAACGCTACTTTTGAAGTTGAAGTGTCGCAATCATTGTGTGACATACCTTGCATCATGTTCCGTGGTCGCAAGCAGGATGGTTTCTATAACCATGGTCACAAGCAGTTGCCTCGCTATGTCACTGGCAGCAACAACTTTGCAACTCCCGAGAAGTTCATCACCATGTCCATGGAAGTGTTCTTGCAGATGTGTGGTCGTGAGTTTATGGCAAAGCCGCCCATTATCATGGCGAACAATAGTACCTATGCATGGGACATGACCAAGGGACCTGTTGGCGTCTAAAAAATAAACCAAAAAGGGACTTGATTTTTATCAGGTCCCTAATATATTTCTCATTCAAAGGAGAACACATGCTCACTCTCGCCATCATCGCAACCATTCTTCTCGTCATCAATTTTATCTTTGATATTGGTCGGAGTGTTGAACGTGCCAACAATATTACAGATTTTATTGGATCACTTATCGGCATCTGTATCAACAAGGGATTCCTGATCACCGTCATCTGGCTCCTGTTTGTTTTCTAATTGACAAACAGAAATACCCGCTAAGGTACCTCTCACAAGGAACCCACCATGCAACTTCGCTATGTCGATGTCAGTGTTGATCTGCGTGGCTATGATGCCAACCAGAAACCTATCAAGAAGCGCATCCAGACGGAACAGATCATCCGTGGTGAGTTTGACGGATACGGATGCAAGACTGGTTATGCTACCCTGATTTGGGACGGCTACCGCTTCCCCAATGTGTGGCGCAAGTCCTTCATCCATGAGCCTGCCAAGGACGTGGAGCTTCCCAAGAACATGACGGAGGGGCTGCGCAATTTCGTTCAGCGTGCTCTCACTCAGGTCAAGATGGGTGACTACTATGAAGCCGAAATGACCCTGACGGACCTCATCAATGACATTGGTGGAGCCTACGTCTGCATGGAGAAGGCTAAGGAACCTGCGCCCTCTCCAGTCCCTCTCTATGATCCCAAGAAGGATGGAAATTACAGTTCCTGGCTGGTAGCACATAATATTGATTGACTTTCACATTTACCCCATAGAGTAACACACATGAAAAACATCCTCCTTCTCACCGTCCTCTCCCTCACCCTCATCGGCTGCGGATCCAACAATGATTCGTCCGATACCAGCTACGATAACGTGAACAACACGTTGACGACCACCGCCCAGGTCGCCTCCATTCGTTGCGCTGGTCAGCCTCTTGCTGGTCCTCCCCCGCCTCCTTCCGAGTGTCAGGAGTTCACCATCTTTGCCGAAAACGGCACCATCACCATGAATGGACGTAATCAGTCCAATTTCCGGCTGCTGATGCCGAAGGGCTACTCGGCAACCTTCAATGCGGTGCCCAATGTGGGGTTCGCCTTTGAAGGCTGGTACTCCAACGGTGTCAAGATCGATGGTCTGACCTTCCCCTTCGTCGCTGGTGAAGGCAACGGTGTCACGGTCGAAGCCAAGATGATTCCTGTTGCAATTCAGTAAACACTGATAGGATTCCAACACAAGGAACCCAACCATGCTCTACAAGAACATCACCATCAAACTGACGGCTGCCGGGAAGAAGTTCTTCGGCACCAGGAAGCAGCAACTCGTTGTCGAGGTACGCGAGAATGTGGAACTGAACGATGGCTATTGGAGTGGTGGAAGCCGCTCTGAGTATCACACGCTGACCAAGAGTGGCATCGTGGGTAGCGTGCAGTATCCTACCACTCCAGTCGAGTTTGGTGGCGGCAAGGCTCCCACCATTCCCCTTACGGATGGCGTTGCTATCGTGAAGGGTGGTTGCTTCTGTGGCAAGCCTGCTATGCTGTTTGTCATCGTGAACAACGAGGAAGGCTGGATCAAGCCCGAGTGGGGTGAGGTTGTTCGGAAAAGCGAATGGGAATACCCCTTCAAAAATAGCGTCTAAAAAAATAAGCAATTTGAAAGAGGGGCTAGAAATAGTCCCTCTTTTTATTTTTCCCAATTAAGTGACTCACACAGTGCCTACGGTGGGCTGGTGGTAAGTTAGCTAAAAAGAAAACCCACCTGATGGATCAGGTGGGAAAGTCTCTTTTTTCTACCAACCAAGGGTAGCCCTGTCAACCAAGGACAGGTGCCAACTAAGGGCAAGTGCTTTTTTGCAGAGTTTATTCTATCACTAAATTGGGACTTGTCAACCACCACATTCCTCCACCACAGCATGAGGAACCTTGAAGCGCCTCTGGAGTTTCACCAGAGCATTTTGAGCATTGCCCTTGTGGAGCCACAGGCGAGTGGACTTCCGTTTACTGAGGCAACAGTAGCCTGTCACAAACGTATTGTCCCCACACAAGGCACTTGAAGAGCCTGGATAGGGACGAATACAGTATTGGATGGATGAGCCATCAGGACGGCGACGACGCATAGGTTCTCCTTGAGCCTCTAATATAGCAGCCCTAGAGCCACTGTCAAGAGACAATTTCTAGGTTGCAAATCATAGCTCATATGATACACTAGATATACAGGAGAAAATCAACATGAATCTTTATCGCATTCCCGCTACTCTTCAAGCTGCTAAGACTGCTGCTCTTGCTGGTGCTAAGGTGGCTGCTCTCCGAGAGCATCTTGAAAAGGATGGTCGGTATGTGATGCACGATCATAATAAGCTGATTGCTGAACTGGATATCTATTTCAATGCTGTTATTAACGATATCATCAATTGGATGGAAAGCCTCAATAATCCTGTCAAGGAAATTTCACTCAAGGAAGTTCCAACGAGGTCATCATATCCTACTGAACGAGAGGTACTTAAAGGTGTTGAATCCAGCTTCATTCGTCAAGTTTCTCGTCAGTTCTACCAAGGCAAGAATACCATTTCCTTCCGATTCAAGCACCCCGATGGCACCCCTCGCTCTGGTTGCATCATCTATGATGTAACTGGTCATGAAGGTTTGTGGAATACGTTGGTAACATATACTGTAACCGGCGGTTCAATTGGACATATGTATAACAAATATTTCAAGGGTATCATCCCTGTCATTGAAACCACTCTTTCAGAAGACGTGTGATGTCACAAGAGCTACTAGCCAACGCCATCATTGACCTGGAACTAAGCAAGATTCCCTATGACAACTTAGAGGATTATGCCCGGTCACTTGCATTCATCTGCGAAAACAAACAGTTCGGTGAAGGTGCCATAACAGCAGCATCCAATAAACTAGTAGAGATACTCTCATTTGTCAAGTCTAAAAATGCCGCTAAAGAAGCTGCTGCTGTTGAACATGAGAAAATCATCAAGGAACGAATGGAACGTACCCGAAAGGTAGCGGCTGTCCTACGTGATCCTGATTCAGCACCATCCCCAAAGGATGATCCGGTCCTGTTCATCGACATCATGACTCAAATGACCGGTATGCCTCCTGGTCCTGGCTCCGTTGTAACCAGCCAGGGTGTTGATTGGATGATGACTGAAAGTGGCGATTGGGAAGCCATTGGTAGCCGCCCAAAGAAATCTAAAAAGAAACCATTGACTCGCAGGAAGTAGCTATTAAGCTGCTACCCATGAAGACAATAATCCTCTCCATCTTCGCTCTGTCCCTCTATGCTGCTGTTGATGTGGATCCCCATGTCACCATCACCAAGGTTCAGAGCACCGATTCCATCTATGTTCTGTCGGATAACGTGTCTGGTACACGTTACTTGATGGTGCCTCATAATGGTGGCTGGAATGCACTCCCGCTGCCTGTTCTGCCTATTGACAAGCGGGCACCTGATGTTAAGGTGCTGGTTGAGAAGCCTGTCACTGTTACGTCCAAGATGAAGCTGGAAGATCCAATTACTGTTACGGAAACCCATGTCAATATGGAGAACCGTCAGAAGCAACTGGATGACTTGAAGGCTGCTGGTTGGACTATCATCAGTGAGTTCAATGTGGCTGGCTATCCAAAGTATCGTCTCCAGAAAAGTAATTGACATTACTGAAAAGCCTCTAAGATTAGATTCATCAAGCTAGTTGAAAACTCTATAAAGTGACTCAAGAGCGACCGTCTAGAGGCTCATATCTCTTTGACTTAGCGGTCTAAAAGCAACTGGTATCAAACCATATTGAGTTGAATCGCGGTAGACGCGGCTGCCGTTCGCGGTGTATGGATCCGTCCTTTCTGGATCTGGATTGTTGGTGCAAGTCCACCTTCTCAAAACAAAATACAGTTATTTGCAAGTAACTGTGGTTGCTGATTTTCGGTCGCTCTTGAGTCACTTTTAAGTAACTCGCTGAGTGAATTTCACAGGCGAGTAACTTGAACACCAAGACCAGTGGGTGTATAAACAGGGGCTGGTGAGTGTCCAGATAGGTGCCGTATACTGGAGCAACATATGAAACGGCACAGTTTTAGCATGGCAAGCTGTGATAGCCCGGTGGCTGGTCGAGTTCCTCGTTGTGGTGGCGAGTAGAACTTCCAGCCACCGGGCGGAATTGTTTTTGTTTTTCCTCTTCAAAGTCGCCGTAGGCACTGTGTCATACACTTTAAAAAACAAAACAAGAAACCCAGGATGTTACTCCTGGGTTCCGTTGAGTCACTTGATGGGCTGCTCATTCACCTTGAAGTAGGCATCACACCGGTCCATGAACTGGTGATACAGCGGACTCAGGTAGAGCGACTTGGGCATCTCGCTCATGTCAGAGTTCGCCTGGGCACGACCGAGAGCGATCTTCATACCCTGCTCCTTGTCGAACTTCTCGACGTGGGACCGAGCCTGGGACCAGCCGATGCGATAGAAGCGGTTCTCCGGATCGGGAATACCCACCAGCACGCCGATGCGCTGGTTCTTCTTGTTGCGGATGAACTGAACCAGGATGTGGTTCTTGTTCTCGGGAAGAGGAATCTTGGAAGCCATGATTGATGTTCTCCTTGTTGGATGATGAGTGTATAAATGAAACTGAAATGTCAACCAGTAACTCGTTCAATGACGCCATGGGGACCGGCAAGATCCTCACAGTAGACGTTGGAAATGTTCAGCACTTCCTTGCCCCTGCAAGTGACGATCTTGACGTTGTAGGTATCCGAAGCATCCAGTACCACCGTCACAGTGGCATGAACCTTCAACTTGGGATTGGGATTGATCTTGAACTGCAAGCCACCCAACTGTCCCTTGGCGTCGTCCCTGGGGAGAGCCACACAGTTATGGGCACCAATACACATCATGGTGCTCATGCCAATCTGCTGCTTGATGGTGGTGGCGATGTTCTTGGGGTCGAGAGGATCGTACATGGGTTGTTCCTTGTGTGATGTAGTCTAGTGACTCTTTTAGAAAGTCAAGCCTTCATCTTCTGGTACAAAATCATGGTACCATCGAAGTTAGGAACCCTCATGCTTGCAGTTTCAGCATCCCAGGTAACTTCTTGAATGATAATATCATCCACAAAGGCACCCCCAACAACGAAATCAGAATCATCGTCACCTTCTTCTGAGTACCCGACAAATCCAGCAATAACTGGATCGCTGTCATCATCAAAGTTGATGACAACACAGTCACTCTGTTTGAGCAACTTGATGGCTTCATCAGTGGAAATGGATTTCATTGGAGTCTCCTTGGTTGTAGTAGTCTATCAACATTTTCTAAAAGTCAATAGCGTATTCCATCCCACCAACGAGTCACGATGTCAGACTCACCATCAAACGATGAAACAAAACCCTGTCGAGGCTTACCATAGGTATCGTCTATGTGACACAGCATCTCTTCAAGCTGCTCACGAATGTACCTCTTGGTCTTTCCCTTGAGATTGACCAGTAGCTGGAAAGGCTCGTAACTGTTGTGCTGGAAACGAGCTACATCAGACAACTTAGCGAGGTCTGTCTGAGCCGCTGCCAGTTGCTTCTGAAGTCGCTTGACTTCTCGCTCAAGCTGCGCCTTGGTCTTTTTCATGGCTTTTTCCCTGTCACGTGCTTGGGCATCTTGAAGGTCTTGGCACCCCGAGAAGCTGCATCATCCGCCTTGGTAAGCCACTCGTCCCGCTCCTTATCAGAGCGGGCGCGGCAGATGATGCGAATGGCGATTTCGTTCCAGTCGAGTTTTTCACTCATCGGAATCCTCCCAGCCCTTGAAGTGCTTGGGCTTGCGGTCGAAGTTGTTGCGGGGGTCACGCCGCTTGTTGTGGCGCTCACGATCATCCTTGCGGTGCTCCCGGCGAGGACGCTCCACCATGGGAGTCATGATGTTGAGGGCGATGGGCTGGTCATTGTGGTAGGACATTGTTGTCTTCCTTGTGCTTTGGAGTCTACTCAGGCTTTTTGAATGTCAAGCCATGATTTTGGTGTTGATATCTCATGTAGGCGATGTAGTTTGGCATGAACGTTTCAATCCATCCACGCCGACGCTCATCAGTGTAATGTTTCCACTTGTGAGCAAACAACCGAAGACGCCAGCTTGAGCAAGCGTCTCCAGTGATGCCAAGAGGAACTCTAGACGGCGATACAAGAAATGATTTTGCAGCCATTTTTCACCAGCTTGTCAAGTGACTCAATCATGTCAATACCTGCCCACATTTTTGTAAATTGAAGTATTCCTTTATTATCAACATAATATATTTCATATATAGGACACATAGTAAAGTTCCTTATGGAAAGCAACATATCATTATAATATTAAAAGTCAAATACAAGTATAAAGTGTTATAATATAAATAGTTATAACAAGAATAGTAAACAACCCTCGCAAGGTAAAAGTTTATTTCTCTTGTTCCTTGTGTGGTTATTCCATGCGAGGGTTGTACCACCTTGGAACAAGGGATCTTTATGCCAGTAAAATTAACATTTGACAACTTTATTGAAAAAGCTAATAAAGTTCATAATAACAAATATAATTATTCAAAATTTTCATACATTAATTTAAGAACAAAAGGAATAATAATTTGTAAAATTCATGGTGATTTTTTACAAAGTGCTGGGTGTCATTTATATGGTAATGGAAGACGTAGAGGATCTACTGTTGGATGCGGTTGTCCTAAATGCAAGGGATTATTAAGTAAGTTAACAAAAGTAAGTAATATTAATATATTTTTAGAAAAAGTCAAGCATGTAAAAGAACATATTGGTAAAAATTATAGTTACTCAAAATTTACGTATATTAATAGAAGAACTAAAAGTATCATAATATGTCCTAAACATGGAGAATTTTTACAAACCCCTTCTGATCATTTAAATGGTTATGGTTGTCCTTATTGTTGTAGTTCCAAGGGAGAACAATATATTAAAACATATTTAATTGAACATAATATACCATTTATACATCAATTTCGTTTTAAAAAATGTAAATATAAAAGAACATTACCCTTTGATTTTTATTTACCACAAGATAACATATGTATTGAATATCAAGGACAACAACATTTTAATGGTTGGAATGGAAATAAAAACTCACTTGACATAATACAACGAAATGATATTATCAAACGTAATTTCTGTAATGATAATGGTATTAAACTAGTTGAAATAAAATATACCGATAATATCGATATTATTCTCAACACCATACGTGATAAAGTTCAATGAACTCTTCACCATTGCCACCCATCTGGCAACAATATGTTGCCCATCGTTTACTATGGTCATTGTCTGTAGAGTAGCTGAATTGACCCTCTACTTCTTCATCTTCAACGATTTGCAACAAATGAGCCAATTCATGTGCTACCAAGTACCTAAGTCCGCGTCTAGTAAAGTTACCTAGAGCGATATTGATTTGGATGACCATAAAGAAATCATTTCCATTCAGACGTATGTGAGGATGGTTTGAGCATTTTAATTTTAAATTTCGCTTGCAACGGTCCTTTTTGGCGTATTTTCCGATAGCCATTGCATTACCATAGATGCGCCATTTAGGGTACCTGATAATTTGAAAAATTGGCTTGATCTTTTTTAAAACCTGTTTAGACTTCTGCGTTGCATCAGATTTATAAAAACGATTCTTACACTCTTCTGCCAGATTGTCTAAAAGATCAATGGTGACAATGACCTTCTTTTTACAAAATGCCATGTCACCATTGTATCACACCTGCTTAATTTTCAATCGATATCTGCGCCGTCATCTTCATCAAGCTGGATGAACCGCTTCGTGCCCTCCACTTGCTGGAACACACGACCGTAACGACGAGCAACACCCTTGGAGATAACATATGCAACACCTGCATCCATGTCATCAAAAGGCGTCTGAACACCCGAAGGCGTCTCAAACACCACTCCTGAACCAGTTGGATTCTCTCGCAGACATGGGGTTGGATACTCACGCTTTGCCATTGTAGACTCCTTTC
>Ga0302237_1002223_pt1 | contig 12247 bp, 3 predicted proteins | sample AAG_UR_Ala_MG_FD_193530 | JGI IMG/M metagenome (GOLD analysis project Ga0302237, IMG submission 193530) | Enriched activated sludge microbial communities from anaerobic digester in WTTP, New Holstein, Wisconsin, United States - AAG_UR_Ala | ecosystem: Engineered > Bioreactor > Anaerobic >...
GAACGGTTGAAGCAGCAGCGGGCTGGCGGTGGCGGCCGTCCCCTTCCGCCGCTGCCCGCGGACCTCGTGCGGGCGGTGGCGGCGGCCGCCGACGCGGGGACGCCGGCCGCGTGCCTGTGGTTGGATGACGTCTGTTGGCCCGATACGCAACAGCAGGCGGCCCTGGTGGAGGAGGATTTCCCCTGGCCCGAGGTGCGTGAGAAAGTCGTTCTCCAGTAACGTAGGCGCACCGCCCGCGTCGAGTCGGGAAAGCGAGGTTAGTTCGTGGACGAAGCGGAATTGCAGTCACGCCTGAGTCGGATCTCGACGATGTGGACCTTGCTGGGCGAGGCCCACGCGGTGCCGAAAGGCAGCGCGCAAGCCGCGCTGGCCGCGCTGATCGAGCGTTACCAGGGCGCCGCCTACCGCTACCTGCTGGGCGCCGTGCGGAATCCGGATGTCGCCGACGAACTGTTCCAGGAGTTTGCCCTGAAGCTGACCCAAGGCGCGTTCCGCTCGGCGGATCCGCAGCGGGGCCGTTTTCGCGATTATCTGAAGAGCACCCTCTATCACCTCGCCGTGGATCACCAGAAACGCCAGCGCAAGGCGTACGTCTCCCTCGACGAGCAAGTCGCTGAGCCGGCGGCTGGGGCCTGGGATCCGGACCAGGCGGACGAACAGTTCGTGCAGCACTGGAGGGACGAAATCCTGGCGAAAGCGTGGGCCGCGTTGCGTGCCGGGGAAGGTGCCGGCGGTCAGCCCTATTTCAGTGTGCTCAAGTTTCGCGCCGAGCATCCCGGTGCCTCGTCGGCGGAGATGGCGGCGCGGCTGAGCGAACAACTCCGGCCGGAAACCCCGTTTACCGAAACGGGCATTCGCAAGACGCTGCAGCGCGCCAGGACGCATTTTGCCGAAGCCTTAGTCGCCGAAGTGGCCCGCTCGCTGGGAGATCCGACCGACGACGAATTGGAGGACGAGTTGATCGCCATTGGCCTGCTGGACTACTGCCGCTCCGCGTTTCATCAGCGACGGAACGAGCGATCCTTGGAACCGCGATCCGGCACATGAGGGCCATTCCGCGTTGCTAGTGCCGTTTCCAGTTTCTAACTTCCTCGTTCTCTAAAGTGCGGTTGCGTCAGATCTTTGACGCGACGCACACGCCTGACGAATCTGAGAGCGCCAAGGTTCGATAGCAATGCTCCGTTGACCGTTACGCCAAGCCAGATAGCTCTCGATGGCGGCTTGTTGCTCTTCGTGAGTTCGGTGATCTGAGTTTTCCAAGGCGAATTTCTTGAGGGCGGTGAACTGACACTCGATACGGTTGAGCCACGACGCATTCGTTGGCGTCAGGTAGAATTTGACATTGTTTTGTTTCGCCCAACTTTGCACCTCGGCCTTAAGGTGGGGACCATAATTGTCCATGACAACATGCAACGTTTCCTTCTTGGAGTAGCGGCCGCGGATCCATTTAAGGAACGTGAGAAACTCGGTCCACCTCTTTCTTGCGTGGAATTGACCAAACAACTTTCCGGTTTCCAGGTCGTAGGCTGCCAGAAAGTGACGTACACCGCCTTTGCGACTGTAGGTGGCACGAAGACGTTCTACCGACTTTTTTCCCTTCTTGGAGAGGCACTGGCCGTGACGCGGTTGGAGGTTCAGTGGACCAAACTCGTCGACGCAAATCCGGCGTCCGTTGGCCGGGCGACGCGCGTAAAGACGCCGGATTCGCCGATACTTGGGCCAGAATTCGGGGTCCGTGGATTCCTTCCAGGTTTTTGTGTGTCGCCAGTTGATCTCGCATCGCTTCAGCAGGGTGCGCAGCCATTCCAAACTGATCCGGCCAATGATCTTCTGGCTCACCAAGTATTCGCGGAGTTTACTGAGTGACCACTGAGTCATACCGATCAATGCCTTCGGGGATGAGAGTGCGACCTCTGCAATCTGCTCGACCACGTCCGCAAAGAATCTTCGGGGACCGCCGGGACTATGGAAGACCGGATACCACTCAATTGCCTTCAATCCGCCGCGGTTGAATCGATGAATGATTTCTCGGACCCACCTGACGCTGTACCCCACAAGCCGGGCGATCTCCCGATTGCGGACTCGTCCGCAAGAGAGCAAAATAACCCGTGCATGGGAACTATTAACGTGATTGCTCCGCTGTCGCTTCAATTGATGCAATCTGCGTCGCTCGTAAGGTGTCACTCTCCGTACTCGTACTTGGACCATCCTGGGAGCCTCCGTGTCAAAACGTCTAACACTCACGATACGGAGGTTCCCTTTACCAAATTTCCTTCGTGCTAGCGAATAACCCCTTGCACTGCTAGCACTTAGATACGTCAAGCTGGGAAGTTAGAAACTGGAAACGGCACTAGGACGCGAAAGTTGCCTTCTGTGCATCGCGGTGTTGGCGAGGTGTTCACCGCGGGCGGTTTCTGGGGGGGCTTGCGAAGAAGGTGGACATGCTATTCTGCTCCCAGGTTTGGTTCTTTTTCCAAGGAGAAACGTTCCCAGGAGAAGCGAGCATGTCCACCAGTCTATTGTATCATGGGTTTGGGATTCGTGGCTACCAGCATGTGGCGACAGAGTACGTCGGGGGAGAGATCTGGTTTTCGATCGAGCAGCCGCGAGAAAGCTTGTGTTGTCCGCTGTGTGATTCGGCGGAGGTGACCCGTCGCGGCGGGGAGTGGCGGACCTTTCGCACGCTGCCGGTGGGCCGCAGACCGGTGACGGTCAGCCTGAAGCTGGCCCGAGTCGGTTGCGCGGCGTGTGATGTGGTGCGGCAAGTGGCGATTCCGTTTGCCGATCCCCGCCGGACTTACACCAAGTCGTTTGCCCGCTATGCCTTGGAACTGTCGCGGCACATGACGATTCAGGACGTGGCCGACCATCTGGGCTGGGACCTGATTAAGGACATCCAGAAGACGGACTTGCAGCGGCGGTTCAAGAAAATCCCGCTGAAAAAGCTGCGTCAGCTGGCCATCGACGAAATCTCGATCGGCAAGCACGGTCGCTTCTTGACGGTGGTCCTGGATCTGCAAAGGGGCGCCGTGATGTTCGTCGCCGAGGGCAAAGGCAGCTCCGCCCTGGAGCCGTTTTGGAGGCGATTGCGGGCCGCCCGGGCGAAGATCCAAGCCGTGGACATGTCGCCCGCCTACATCAAGGCGGTCAGCGAGCACCTGCCCAAGGCCGAAATCGTGTTCGATCACTTCCTCATCATCAAGCTCTTCAACGAGAAGCTGTCCGACTTGCGGCGGGAACTCTTCCGCCAGGCCCGGGACCAAGAGCTTAAGGACGTGCTCAAGGGCACCCGCTGGTTGTTGCTCAAGAATCCCGAACACCTGGACCCGCAACACAACGAGCAACAACGCCTGGACCAAGCCCTGAAACTGAATGCCCCCTTGGCCACCGCGTATTACCTCAAGGAAGACCTGCGGCAACTCTGGCAACAGCCCAACTGGCGTGCGGCCCGCAAGTTTCTCACCGCCTGGTGCAAACGCGCACGGGCTTCCGGGATTCGCATCCTGCAACAGTTCGCCCAGACGCCCCGGAAACACGCCCGAGGCATCCTGAACTATTTCAAGTTCCCCATTTCCACGGGACCCCTAGAGGGTACCAACAACAAAATCCGCACCATGCAACGCCAAGCCTACGGCTTCCGGGACACCGAATTCTTCAAACTCAAAATCTATGCCCTCCATGAAACCAGATACGAGTTGGTTGGTTGAATCTTGCTCAACTCTATACGACACGCGCGCTTCAGCCGGATGAACCACTTTTTCCGATGCCGGCGTGCTGGATACGCACACGGCGGTCGTGCATTGGAGCGATGGATCCACGACCGCGGGCGTTGTGAGCGAGGCAGGCGGCCAAGGGACGGTGACGGCCGGCCACGTGTACGCGGACAACGGCGTGTACCCGATCCGCGTGGACGTGACGGATAATGGCGGCGCGACCGGCAGCCGGCAGGCCACGGCCACCATCGCCAACGTGCCGCCGAGCGTCACGGCGGCGGCCCCGCAGACCGTAGTGGAAGGGTCGCCGCTGCAACTGACGGTCGCCACCTTCACCGATCCGGGCTTTACGAACCTGGCCGCCGGCACTCAGGAGACCTTCACCGCCACGATCAATTGGGGCGACGGAACACTCGTTGTGCCAGGCCAAGTCTCGGCAACTTCAGGCGCGGTCGGCACTCCTACCTCAGGCTCCGTGGTAGGCAGGCACACGTATCAGGACGACGGAACGTACACGGTAACGGTGACGGTCAGGGATGACGATGGTGGAACAGGCACAGCCAGTTTCACGGTGACGGTGAACAACGCGGTACCGACCGTTTTGACCGCGACGGACTTAAGCGGCATGGAAGGCGCCAACCTGGACTTCGTGGCCACTTTTTCCGATGCCGGCGTGCTGGATACCCACACGGCGATCGTGCATTGGAGCGATGGATCCACGACCGCGGGCGTTGTGAGCGAGGCGGGCGGGCAAGGGACAGTGACCGCCAGCCACGTCTACGCTGACAACGGCGCGTATCCACTCCGTGTGGATGTGACAGACAATGGCGGCGCGACCGGCCGCCGGCAGGCCATGGCCAGCATCGCCAACGTGCCGCCAAGCGTCACGGCGGCGGCCGCGCAGACCGTAGAGGAAGGTTCGCCGCTGCAACTGACGGTCGCCACATTCACCGATCCGGGCTTTACGAGTGTGGCCGCCGGCACGCAGGAGACCTTCACCGCCACGATCGATTGGGGCGACGGATCCCTGGTTGTGCCAGGCCAAGTCTCGGCAACTTCAGGCGCGTTCGGCACGCCTACCTCAGGCTCCGTGGTAGGCGGGCACACGTACCAGGACGACGGAACGTACACGGTCACGGTGACGGTCAGGGATGACGATGGCGGTCACGGTACGGCCACGTTTCTGGTCACCGTTACGGACGTCCGCCCAGCCCTGACAAGTTCCATCAGCGGCTACGTCTATCTGGACGTCAACGACAACGGTGTGAAGGACCCGCCGGAGCAGCCCCTGCCGAACGTGCCGATCGCTCTGACCGGCCCCGTGTCGCGGACCACCGTCACTGCCGCCGACGGCTCCTATCGCTTTGACGACTTGCCGCAGGGAACTTACGCCATCAGCGAGACCCAGCCGCTGGCTTTCGACGATGGACGGGAGACGCAAGGAATGCCTCGGTTGGGATTGGTGGGCAACGATCGGTTCTACGCAATCGAGCTGGCTACGGACGTCCACGCCACCGGCTACAACTTCGGCGAATGTGGCTTGCGCGCGGAACTGATCACCAAGCAGTTGTTGCTTGCGTCCACGCCGTCGGCCGGCCAATTGGTGTCCCGAATGATGGTCGCCGATGAAAGCTGGTTTACGTTCCGGGCCGGCGCGGACGGACTGCTCACGGCCACGGTTCCAGTGACCGTGCGTTCTCCGGTGATCGAGATTTACAGCGGTGATCTGCGGCCCGTGGCCCTCAGTCATGGCCGCAGCGCGGTGTCGGCGACGGTGACGAACGGTGTTGCCTATCTGGTTCACGTTGCCGGAGCGAACGGTTCGGCCTTTGAGACGTCGCTCCAACTTGACGCCTCCACACCCGAGACCCCCACACCGCCGCCGCAGCCGGCATTCCCACTGACCACGAACCCGCGCAATCACCAGGACGTCAACGCCGACGGGTTGGTCACGCCGCTGGATGTCTTGGTGATCGTCAACGCCCTGAACCGGCTGCCCCTGGCTCCCGCCTCCGACGGTTTGTACCTCGATGTCAACGGCGACGGCCTGCTGACGCCGAATGACGCACTTCAGATCGTCAATTATCTGAATTGCCAAGACAGGCCAAACCCGGTATCCCAGCAACTCGCTGGGTCGTCGCTGCGTGCGTTCGATACGGCGGAGACCCCAAGCGTACGAGAGATAACCGCGGCGGCAATCGCGCCGCCCGTGGTAGTTGTCAAGTCTCCGCAGGACGATGCTGAGTTCTTGAATGGAGGTTCTGTTGTCATTGCAGGAGTGGCTCTTGCCACGACCGAAGTCGGTCCGCTGAACACACCTGTGGCCAACCGGATCGTGGCCGTGCTGATCAATAACTCAGCGGTGGATGTCCTCGACGCGGGCGGCAACTTCTTCGCGCAGGTGGATCTGCTGCCGGGTGAAAACGTGTTTGACCTGACGGCCATCGACGCTTACGGCCAAATGGCCGCGGCGCGTCTAACGGTCATAGGGAGCCAGGCCTCAACTGGACACGTCGACCTGCTGTTCGACGTGTCGCCCAGCTTTGCGCCGCTTTATGCGCGCACATCCTTCGAGCCGCGGAGCAGCCAACTGTTCGCCGAACTGGCCATTCATAACGTGGGCCAGTATCCTGCGGATAATCCGTTCTACGTGGGCGTGCGCAACATCAGCGACCCGACCGTGTCGGTTCGTGAGGCGGTCGGCAGAACCCGCGACGGGATCCCGTACTACGACTTCTCAAAGGTGCTCCCCGGCAACTCGCTCAACCCCGACGACGTCACCGGATTCGTCCATGCGGTGTTTCACAACCCGAACCGCGTCCAGTTTACCTACGAGCTCGTTTTTCTGGCCAAGCTCAACGAGCCGCCCGTGTTCACCACTGTGCCAGAGGTCGAGACCCAGGTCGGTTTTCCGTACCATTACGATGCCGATGCCGCGGATCCGGACGGCGATACTTTGACTTACGACTTGTTGGTCGGACCATCGAGCATGAGTGTGGGCGAGGCCACCGGACAACTCACTTGGCTTCCCACGCTCGCGGACCTGGGCGTACACGCTGTTGTCATCAACGTGACCGACGGTCGCGGCGGATCCGCCGAGCAACGCTATCTCTTGTCAGTGACCGAGTCCCTTCCCAACCGCCCGCCGGTGATCACCAGTCTGCCGGTAGTCGAGGCGGTGGTGAATGCCGGCTACCGTTACGATGTGGTCGCGGTCGACGCAGACAGCGATACTCTCAACTACAAGCTGCTTGCATCGGATTTCACTGGCTATCGTCAGACGGTTCTCGATGATCAGCCGGTCGGTTACTGGCGGCTCGAAAGAACAACGCTGAAGACGGCCGTTGATGAAACGGGACAAGGGTTCGATGGACGCTACGAGAACGCCCCCTCGTTCCAGTCAGGAGCGATCGCACAAACGAGCGATGCAGCCGTCCAGTTTAACGGTATCGACCAGCACATCACGATCCCCGATTCCGGCCGGCTGACGCCCCAGCGGTTGACGGTCGAAGCGTGGGTCAATCCATCGGCGTTCGGCAATAACGGGAAAGTGCTGATGAAGGGGGCATCCTACGAGCTGTCCATTAGCTCGACCACGCCGGGCCGCATTTTCTTCTTCGTCAACGGTTCAAACACGAAAGTGGACGCACCGCTGAACGTCGGCGAGTGGTCTCACGTCGTGGGCACGTTTGATTCGACGACACTCCGCCTCTACGTAAATGGAACGCTCGTATCGACGAAGCCATACTCTGCGGCCGTCAAGTACTCATCACAACCGCTGGTGATCGGGGCAGGAGGAGGTAGTCGGTCCTATTGGAATGGCGCGCTGGACGAAATCGCCATCTACGAAAGGGTCCTCTCGGCCCAGGAGGTTCTCCGGCATTATCGAAAAGGAATCAATGGCCCATCGAAAATGTCTCCGCCAGCAGGAATGACAATCAACCCGGCGACAGGTGTCATCACCTGGTTGCCGACGGAGACGCAAGTGGGGCAACATGAAGTCGTTGTCGAGGTTTCCGATGGTCACGGCGGACTGGACCAGCAGGCTTTCGTGGTCCGCGTCGAACCCGAGCCTGGCAATCGGCCGCCCGTGTTCGTCAGCTCGCCGACGACCAACGTATATCTCGTGCCGCTGTCGCAGCTCACCAATACGATTACCTTCGAGTCGATTCCCGGCGACGTCCCGCGCACTGGCCTGCCGATTTCTACACAGTTTTGGGACTCTCACGGTATTTCGTTCGGGTTCGAAGGCAGCAGCGAGAGCTTGGTGCTGGCAGACGTCGGACTGCCACGCACGGCCTTCGTCGGTTATCAAGGGAGGGCAGATGAGCCAGCGCCGGGGCAAGACGTGGGAACGTACTTTCTTACGGACGACGGCCAAGTCGGCGCCCCTCCGCCGCCCATCATTATTACCTATGCCGAACCGGTATCCTCTGCAGGCGCGGTCATCATCGACATCGACCAAGACTACGAGGAATGGACCGTAGAGGCTCGCGATATCGCCGGCAATGTTCTGGATACGATCGTGCTGGATCCCTACAGTTATCCAAGCTGCGGTCGTGTGGCTCATTGCGGCTTGGCAGTTCCCTGGCATTTCCTCCGCGAGTCAGCGGACATCTCCTCCATCCGCATGACCTACACCGGCACCTCGGGTGGTGTCGGATTGGCGTTCGACAACTTCACAACCAGCCGTGCAGGCCAGGAATACTCGTACGACGCAGATGCCATTGACCCGGACGGAGATTCGCTCGAATACACTCTCGAAGAAGGGCCCGTTGGAATGCTCGTGGATCCAACGACCGGGCTGTTGCGATGGCCGCTTGATGCTCGCCAGGTTGGTGAACACGCGGTAAGAGTGCGCGTCTCCGATGGTCGCGGGGGATTCGACGTACAAGCCTTCTCCTTGACCGTCCGCGGGCAGGGAACGAGCGAGATCCGGGGCACGGTATTCCACGACGTGAATGGTGACGGCGATTGGATGCCTCCCGAAGAGCCTGGACTTGAAGGCTGGACCGTGTACTTGGACGCGAACGGGGATGGACGGCACGACCTGGGCGAGCGTTCGACCGTCACACACGACGACGGCACGTACGCATTCGGCGCTCTGCCCCAAGGAACCTATGTCGTGCGGCAAGTGCCGCAGCCCGCATGGCAGCAAACCGAACCACTCACGCGCAGTTATACCGTCACGCTCGCCGCGGACGAAACTGTGACGGGCTTCGACTTCGGGAATGTCGAGCAGTCGGCCGAAAACCGCTCTCCCCTATTCACGTCAAAGCCTCCGGACAGTGCCGGCGTTGACGAGTTAACGCGATACAACGCTGCTGCCTTCGACCCCGACAACGACCCGCTCACGTTCGACCTGCCGCTAGCACCAGGCGGTATGACCGTTCATCCGCAGCGGGGCATCGTCGTCTGGCAGCCGACGCGCGATCAGGTGGGGACGCATCAAGTGGTCGTGCGCGTCAGCGACGGACGCGGGGGAGTGGCGCTGCAACCGTTTGAAATTATCGTAGTCCCCCCGAATTCTCCGCCCATCATCACATCCACACCGCCGTCACCGGCGGTCGTTGATCTGCCGCTGCAGTACCCGGTCCGGGCGCAAGATGCCGATGGCGATAGCCTTGTGTTCCGCACAGAAAACGCGCCGGCGGGCGTCCAGATCAACCCCCAGACCGGCCTGCTGACGTGGACACCTACATCCGGCCAGCTTGGCCAGCACACGTTCACCGTCGCCGTGTCCGACGGTCGTGGCGGCGAAGCGCGGCAGGCTGTGGCGATCGACGTCGTCGCCGATGCACCGAACGATCCGCCCGTGATCACGTCCCAGCCGCGGCTGCGGGCGCGGGTCGGTTCGCCTTATGGTGACCTGATCGAAGCCCACGACCCCAACGGTGATCCGCTGACCTACCATCTCGACGCGGCGCCGGCCGGCATGACGGTCGACGACCTGGGCATCGTCCGCTGGCAGCCGTCTGCCGAGCTTCGGGGCACGCAGCAGCCGGTAACGGTGCGCGTCGATGACGGGCGGGTTGGCGGTGTCGCCACGCAGGAATTCGTGCTGGAAGTGGTGTCGCAGGACAGCAATCAGGCCCCATGGATCACCTCCACACCGGTGTTGACCGGCGTCAGCGGACGCACCTACCAGTATCAGCTTACCGCGCGGGACCCGGACGGAGATCCGGTCATGTGGAGTCTCGATGTGGCTCCGGCCGGCATGTCGATCGATCCGCTGCGGGGGACCCTTCGCTGGACACCTGCTGCCGACCAGATCGGCTCGCACCCGGTCGTCGTCCGGGTGCAGGACATCTTCTTTGCGGCGGGCACACAGTCGTTTGCCATCAACGTCCGTGCCACGAACCAGCCGCCGTCGATTCGCTCGACGCCGGACGTCATGGCCAGCCCGGACGAACTGTACGTGTACGCCGTGCGGGCCGTCGACCCGGACGGCGATCCACTGACGTTCCGCCTGAGCGTTCACCCAGACGGGATGACGATCGACCAGCACACCGGCCTGATCCGCTGGACGCCCTCGGCTGCCGACGACGGCCAGCATCCGGTGCGAATCGTGGTCGAAGATGGTCAAGGGGGCATCGATGGCCAGACGTACACGCTGCACGTCGGCCAGCAGCCGTTGAACCGGCCGCCGGTGATCACTTCCACGCCGATCCACTACACCACGGCCCAGCGGCAATACCGGTACGCGGTGGCTGCCTACGATCCGGAAGGCGGCTCGGTAACGTATTCGCTCGAGCGGAACCCCGACGGCATGGCGGTCGATCCGAGCTCGGGCGTCGTCACCTGGACGCCGGATATGGACAGCGAAACAGACCATACGGTGACCGTCGTCGCAACCGACGACGCGGGGGCGCGGGCGACCCAGACCTATATCCTGACGGTACGGCCCAACCAGTCGCCGCAGATTACGCCGCCACCGCCCCAGTCGGTCGCGGTGGGGGCCAGCTACCGCTACGACGTGCGGGCCACCGATCCCGAGCGTGATGCGATCACGTTCGTCCTGGACGCGGCGCCGGCTGGCATGACAATCGATCCGCAAGGCCGCATCGCTTGGCGGCCCACGGCGGACGATGTCGGGGCTCACACGGTCCAGGTCACGGCCCGCGACGCCTACCGGGCGACGGACACCGCCAGCTACTCGCTGAACGTCACCCCCGACACCGAAGCGCCGCGGGTGACGCTGTCGGCCTCGACGAACCAGATCAATCCGGGCGGCGAAGTCGTGTTCCAGGTCCACGCCACCGACAACGTGGGCGTCGCTTCGCTGACGCTGACCGTCGGCGGCGAAGCGGTGGCATTGGACATTGAGGGCCGGGCTAACGTGGTGATGGACCGACCGGGGCTGATCGACGCCGTGGCCACGGCCATCGATGCGGCCGGGAACGTCGGCACGAGCAGCGTCTGGCAGGTTCGCGTGTTTGATCCCAACGACCGGGACGCGCCAAAGGTGACCATCCACAGCCCGGAACACCAGGACGTGGTCCAGTACCGGGCGGACGTTGTGATCAGCGTCCAGGACGCCAACCTCGATTTCTGGCGAGTCGAATATGCGCCGATCAACCTTGTCAACCCGGCCGATCTCGGCGCAGACAACCCGAATTACCGCGTGTTGGCCCAGGGTACGGAACCGCTGGATCACGTGTCCGTGGGAACGATCGACGCTACGCTTCTGGAAAACGACGCCTATCTCCTGCGCGTTGTTGCTTATGACGTCAACGGCCTGGGTCGTATCGAGCCGTTGCTGTTTGGCGTGGCCGGCAACGCCAAGCTCGGGAACTTCGCGTTTACGGTCACGGACTTCTCCGTGGCGCTGGCCGGCATTCCGATTGAGATTGGTCGCACATACGACACGTTGCAGTCTCGAAGCGAGGGAGATTTTGGATACGGTTGGCATCTAGCGCTACAAGACGCGAGGATCGCTGAGACCGTGCCGAAAGACAGCGAATTTGTTCCGGGGAAGACACGCGTCTATCTGACTGCCCCGGACGGCCGTCGTATCGGCTTCACCTATCAAGAGAAATACCTTTCGGGGTTCTGGGGCTTCGGCGCTGTCTATGACCCGTATTTCGTTGCTGACCCTGGCGTAAATGCGAAGTTGGAGGTGGAAGGACAGGTGGGACGAGGCGGCGTCGTTGGCGCGCTAAGCCCACCGTTCAACCCCGACCGCTATACGCTGACAACGCAGGACGGAACGCGATACGAGTACGATCAGTACGCCGGCCTGCAGCGGATCACCGACCGGAATGGAAATACAGTTTCGTTCACTCCCACGGCAATCATTCATTCGTCTGGTGCCGCAATTGACTTAGTGCGGGACGCCCGCGGCCGGATCACGCGGATCGTCGACACTGCCGACAACTCGATTGCCTATCAGTACGATGCCCGGGGCGACCTGGTCGGCGTGACGAATCAGATCGGTGAAACGACCCGCTATGTCTATCGCACCGATCCGGCGCATTTCCTGGAAGAGATCTACGACTCGGCGAATGTCCGCGTTTTCCGGGCCGAGTTTGACG
>Ga0302237_1002227_pt1 | contig 12221 bp, 11 predicted proteins | sample AAG_UR_Ala_MG_FD_193530 | JGI IMG/M metagenome (GOLD analysis project Ga0302237, IMG submission 193530) | Enriched activated sludge microbial communities from anaerobic digester in WTTP, New Holstein, Wisconsin, United States - AAG_UR_Ala | ecosystem: Engineered > Bioreactor > Anaerobic >...
TGTCGGGGGCGGCCCCCGGCCATACGATCTTCCAACCCTCAAGCGGCACGGCAACCGCTTCGAGCAGTTCGGATACGACAAAGCTGTTCTCGCCGAGATGCGGAGGTTCGCATAGTCTTCCCTTCGTCACCGAAACCGGCGTCTGTGCCTGAAGTGCGGCGGGAAGCACAGCCAGCATGAACGCCGCACTGCAGACGCTGAGGCAGGCAACGGATCGCTTTCGGTAGTTCATCACAGATGTCCTTTCATGCCGGTTTCCCGAGGTCGCGCCTTGGCGGAATCCAAGCCGTGTAAACCTTGGCACAAGGGCCTCCCGAATAAGCGTGGCGAGGTTGAGCGATGTTCGATTGTTCTGATATAATCGGGCGTCAGCAGAACAATTGGCGGGGCTCTAGCAAGAATAAGAAGAACAGACCGTGCTGTCAACCGTCGATTGCTGAGCGACTTCCCCTGTTCGGACAGGTGGCCCAGGCGGCGGATTCTGGATGTACCGCAAGAAGGCATTGATCAAGCTTTGAGTGTCCCTTCCAGGAGCCATATGATGATGAATGACTCAATCACCCGGCGTAAGATGCTCAGGGGCGCGGCCGTCATGGTGGCGCTAACGGTTTCCGAGGCGCTGGGCATACGCAACGGCTTGGCGGCAGATCAGCAGGCGACCGGACCAAACGTGATCCAGCAGGAGAACGCCCGTGAGGGCGCAACCGACTGGCAGCTCACGCGAACCCGCGTGGACAAGTCCGATGGGTGCCGCTGCCCAGCCATCGAAGGCTACTGCTCCAGGCAGAGCGTGGCGGCCGGCGAGAAGCTGCAAATCATGGTCTCCACCCAGCCCGCCTCGAAGTTCCAGATTGAGATCTTCCGCACGGGCTACTACGGCGGGCGCGGGGCACGGCTCGTGACCAAGCTCGGCCCCTTGGAGGGCAAGACGCAGCCAACTCCCGAACCGGACGAGCGGACCATGCACGAGTGTCGCTGGGAGCCGTCGGTCGAGTTGACCATCCCCGCCGACTGGATTAGCAGCGTCTATCTGGGCCGGCTCACCACGCTTCCCGACACGGACGACCAGCCCTATTGGCAAAGCTACGTGGTGTTCATCGTGCGCGACGACCGCCCGGCTGACATTCTCTTCCAGTGCAGCGACAACACTTGGCAAGCCTACAACGGTTGGCCGTACAAGACGTCGCTGTACACGCATCCCAAGGGCAACGGCCCCTGGGCCGACGTGAGTTTCGATCGGCCTTACGGTCGCGAGGCGCAGTCTACCGGAATCGTCAACGATCCGCTCTCCATCGGTTCCGGCGCGTGGCTGACGTTCGAGTTTCCCATGGCTTACTGGCTGGAGCAGCAGGGCTGCGACGTGAGTTATTGCTCCAATAGCGACATGCTCACCCCGGATCGCGGGCTGAAATGTAAAGCGTTCCTCAGCGTGGGCCACGACGAGTATTGGGACATCCGCCAATATCAGAGCACGGTGAAGCTGCGCGATGCGGGCGTAAACCTGCTGTTCCTGTCCGGCAATTCCGTGTGCTGGGTCACCCCGTTCAAGCCCAGCACCGACGACCGCCCCAACCGCGTCATCTTCCGTAGCGGCCCCTACGGCGGCAGGTACAAGTGGGCCGAAGATCGCATCAAGACGAACGGCCCGTTCCCCGACCGTGGTCCCGACGAAGGCTACCTGATCGGCGCACGCAACTCTCGGCCGATCAACGGTGGCGGCGACTGGATCTGCGTCCAGCCGGAGCATTGGATCTTCGCGGGCACCGGCATGAAACAGGGCGACCGCGTGCCAGGGCTGATCGGCTGGGAGTATCACGGCGACCCGCCCACCGACTTGCCCGGCTTGGAGATCGTGGCCCAGGGCACCGCGTTTCAAGGTGGTGTGAATCCATCGCCCTGGACCGCGACCATCTATCCTGGCCCCAAGGGCAACTACGTGTTCAATGCCGCGACGATCTTCTGGTGCCAGGATTTAAGCATGCCGCCAGGGCACACCCTGCCGTGGTCCCATTGGAGTCGGCCTCATGGCCCGGATCCGCAGGTGCAGCAGATTACGGTCAATCTGTTGCGGCGGGCGGGGTGTTTGCCATAATGGGCTCATCGCCACCACCGGCACCTGGGCCGACAGTTTCATTCCTAGGACAGAAAGATCGATGACAGAAAGATTTGGCAATCTCCGGTTCCCGAGGAACATTTTTCTGTCATCAATTTTTCTGTCATTCTGCCTTCCCAGTCGGCTTTTTTGCCGGTCCACCCGCAATCGTGAATGAGAGAATTCCAGTGACTTGAAGTTAGGAACCCGACCATGAACACAACGCCCGCCTGTATGTTGGCCCTCATCCTCACGGCTACCAGCTTGCCAGCCGCCGAGTTGCGGATCGGCGGCGCCACAACGAGCATCACCCCGGATCAACCGGTTGCGCTCGACGGTCATCGGAATCTGAGGATCTCCAACAAGATCGAATCGCCGGTGACCGCCACGGCGCTGGCCTGGGAATCTCGCGACGGAGACCAAGTGCTCGATCAGGCGATCATGGTGTCGTTGGACCTGGTGGGCATCCGTGACGGCATCTTGAACAAGGTGCGCGAGAAGGTGCAGCCGCGTCTGGCGGACTTCGATCTGCGCAAGCTCTTCATGAACGCCACGCACACGCACAACGCGCCCGTGACGCTCGAAGGCCGTTACACGCTGCCCGAGCAAGGCAATATGAAGCCCGCCGAATACACGGAATTCATGACGTCCAAAGTCGCCGATGCAGTCGTTGAGGCGTGGCAGAAGCGCCAGGCGGGAAAGGTCGGCTGGGGGCTGGGCCAGGCTGTCGTGGCCCAAAATCGACGCGCTGTGTATGCGGATGGGACTGCCCAAATGTACGGCGCCACCAACACCAAGGACTTCCGCGGCATCGAAGGCTATGAGGATCACAGCCTGGACGTGCTCTTTTTCTGGGACCAGCAAGACCAACTCCTGGCCACCGTGATCAACGTGCCTTGTCCGGCGCAGGAAGCCGAAGGCGGTCTGGCCATCCACGCCGATTTCTGGCATCCCGTGCGCGAGCGGTTGCGCCAACAGCATGGCAAAGAGCTATTGGTCCTGGGCTGGGCCGGCGCGGGCGGCGATCAGACCTCGCGGCCCATGGTCCGCAAGGCGGCCGAGGAACGGATGCGCAAGCTGCGCGGGCTGACCGGCCTGGAGGAGGTCGCCCGCCGCATTGTCGACGGCTGGGAGGAAGCCTACGCCGGAGCGCGCCAAGACATGCGCACGGACGTTTTGCTGCGGCATTGTGTCCAGGAGGTTGAATTGCCTTACCGCCAGGTGACCGAGGCGGAAGTGACCGAAGCGCGGCGCGAGGCCGCCAAGTTCGCCGAAGATCCCGCCCAACGCTGGAACTACCGCTGGCATCAGGGCGTCGTGGAACGCCACGAGGCTCAGAAAGCCGGCACCGAAGGGCTCTTCCCGATGGAATTGCACGCGCTGCGGTTGGGCGACGTGGCGATTGTCACCAACACCTTCGAACTTTACACCGACTACGGCGTGCAGATCAAAGCCCGCAGCCCCGCCGTGCAGACCTTCGTCATCCAACTGACCGGTTCCGGCGGTTATCTGCCCAGCGAAAGGGCCGTGCGTGGCGGCGGCTACGGCGCGGTCATCCAAAGCAGCCGGATCGGCCCGGAAGGCGGCCAGGTCCTCGTCGATCGCACTCTCGAAGCAATCAAGGCATTGTGGCCGGAGTCCAAGTAAGCCGGATCGAGGCTCACCGTCTATGGGAAATGTCGGGGCAAGAGTATGAACAAGATCATCGCTGGCATGACCGTGGCTACGCTGTGCACAGGGATGTACGCGCTCGCGGAGCCGCGTGTCGTCCAGGAGGCGCGCGGCTACAACTCGTGGCCGATGATTCAGGCGCTCGGAGAAAAGCTGGTCTGCGTGTACAGCCGAGGCACGTCGCACACGATCGCTGAAGACACCCGCGCCGTTTACGCACGAACCTCCACAGACAACGGAAAAACGTGGACGCCGGAAACGGTTGTCGCCAACACTCCGGGCTACGGCGAGGTCGCCGTTGGAAAGGGGCTGGATTCCAAGGGCGCGATGCTCCTGTGGGTGCGTCGAATGAACGGATCGGAATGCGTTCAGGACCTCTACCGCACCACGGATGGCGTGACGTTCGTGCGCGTGACGACGCCGAAGCTGGCCGTGGTACCCGTGCAGATCACCGATATCTTCTCGGTCCCCACGGTCGGGCTCATGGCCCTGTGGTTCGCAGGGCGCTACGGCGATGATGGCCCGAGTCACGCGTGGGGCGCGTTGACCAGCCGTGACAACGGCTCTACCTGGGCACAGACCACCATCGAGTCCAAGTTGACCAAGCCGCAGTGGCCGACCGAGCCCTCCGCGGTCTACCTCGGCCATGGCAAGATTCTCGTCGTCGCACGGACCGAGCAGGGAGGCCGATCTCAATTCCAGATGGTTTCATCGGACTATGGTGCGACGTGGGCGCGCGCGCAAACCAACATCGGCGATGTCCTGATCTCCACGCCGAGCCTGATCCTCGACACCGAAACGGGTCTGTTGAGCAACTACTACTATCAGCGCGGCAAGGGAATTCTGTGGCGTCGGGTCGTCGATCCAGACCGCGTGTTCGGCAATCCGCTCGAGTGGCCTGCTTCCGAGGCCGTCGCCACGGGCAGCCCGGTCACGATTGATGCGGGCAACGCGAACGCCACCGCGATCAGGGACACACACTACGTCGCTTTCTACTCCGGCAAGGCTCCTGACACGGCGATCCTGGTGTCAGTGCTCCCAGCACCGACTGCGGGTAAATCGCTTTTCAGCCCCTCGCGCCCCGGTGGGCCGCGAAAATGAATCAACTGACCGGTTCCGGCGGCTATCTGCCCAGCGAAACGGCTGTGCGTGGCGGCGGCTACGGCGCGGTCATCCAAAGCAGTCGCATCGGCCCTGAAGGAGGCCAGGTCCTCGTCGAGCGCACGGTCGAAGCGATCAAGGCATTGTGGTCCGAGGCGAATTGAAGCGGCAATCCTCCATGCCGGCAATCGGTCATGACCGACCCAACCTCACTCCTAACCCAAAACTCGGACGCGCGGAGAGACCGCAGCGACAAGCAAGACAGACGCTTCAGATTTCCGCCACGGCATTGATCAGGTACTGCCGGCTGGCGGCGATCAGGGGTTGCACCCGATCGGCCTCGAAGTCGCCTTCGGTTTCCAGAGAGAGGACACCGGCATAGCCGTGCTGTTTGAGCACCTGCAGGCAGCCGCGCAGGTTCACCTCGCCTTGGCCCAGGGCCACGCATTGGTTGGCCACGGTATCCTTGACGTGTACGTGCACGACACGCTCGACAACCGCCCGGAGGGTGGCCACCTCGTCGCTGCCGGCGTGGTGCACATTAGCGGTATCGTAGTTGATTCCCAGCCACTTCGAGCGCGACAGCCCCAGGATTTTCTTGAGTCCTTCGGCCGTGACCGAAAAGGTACCGTGGGGCTCGATGGCCAGGTAGACCTGACATTTCTCGGCCACTTCCAGGATTGCCGCCAGACGTTCGCCGAGCACTTTCAGAGCGTCGGCGTCGGACATCGTCTGGGGCTTGCGGCCGTCGCCACAGTTCACGACGGGAATGCCCGCCTCGTGCGCCCAGCGGACGGCCTGCGACACGCCCTCCAGGCTTTTCGGATTGGGAATCAGCGCCCCGTCCGGAGCCCAGAGCGCCGTGGCGCCTTCGAACCCAAACTCGATGAGCAGGCGGCGGAACTCGGCCGGATCGCTCTTCCAGACGTCGACGTGTGGGCACCAGGGGCCGGTGGCCTGCGGCTCGACGTACTTGTAGCCAGCCTGGCGGATTCGCGCCAGTGCCTCGCGCAGAGACTGTTTCCGGAAACTGACCGTTCCGCAGCCGATCTTGACCGGCCATCTCTCGGCCGACGCCGCTGACAGACGGGCGCCCACAGCGGCGGTCGTGCCCGCCCCCAGCACCGCCGCGAGCACCTCGCGCCGCGTTAGGCCGAGCCCCTCGATTTCACAACAACGATGCACGCTCATCAAATCACCTCCACTGTTATTCTTCTACACAGAATTGTTTTGCACTTGATGCCGTTGTTGTCGGTAGCCGGGATCGACACCGCCCTGTCTTGTAGTGCCGATTCGATCAAGGGACGCGGGGTGCCGCGCAGCGCACCACGAAGCCCACGATCGGCGCGGGGTCCTTCAGCGAATGCGGATGGTGGCCCACGCCCGGCTTGTGGATGACCGTGATCTGGCCGCCCAACTGCTTGTAGCGTGCTTCCAGGATGGCGGTGTTCTCCGCGACCGGGACGACGTCGTCGGCGTCGCCCACCACGTGCAGCAGCGGGATTCCGGCGCGGGCCAGGGGCTCCAGGTTGTCGACCGGGTTGCCGCGGTACTCGGCGAGCCGCTCCTCGGTCAATCCGTAGCTCTTCAGCCAGGCGGCGAAGAACTGCGCCGTGCTTTCGCTGGTGCCCTTGCGTCGGGCCCAACTGCGAATGTCGCACACCGGTGCGTCGGCGTAGATGCAGGCGACCTTGTCGGGATTCGCGGCCGCCCAGTTATAGATGTACAAGCCGCCGCGGCTCATGCCTTCCAACGCCACGCGCTGGGCCAGTCCGTGCCGCGTGGTCAGTTCCTGATAGAAGGCATTCCAATGCGCGACGGCGGCGGGATTCCCGAACAGTTCCACGACATCCATGTACGCCAGGTGGAACCCGCGGGCCAACAAGGCCAGATCGGCCTGCGGCTCGTGACCGAAGAACCGCGCCCGCCAGATCCAGGGCTTGCCCGGAGCCGCCGTCTTGGGCGTGACGAGGATACACGGGCGTGCGTCGCACGAGAAATCGTAACGGTCGTACCCGTTCCATTGACTCTTGGTGCCGGGAAACGGGCCCGGATCGGCAGCCCTCGCGACAAGGGGCACGACCGCCAGCGACAGAAACAGCAGCAGCCCACACCGGACACGCTTCTCGGCAGGGCGCCGCGAGCGGTGCCAACTCCTGGCTGAGTCGCAGGATGGGCTCATGATTTCTTCTCCTATGCGCGGCAGGAAACGGCAGAAATTGGGTCTCATTTGTCCCGATGTGATACCTCAGCGTCTACGGACCGGTCACCACACGGCGTTGATCATCTTCACGGTTTCTTCCACGGGCATCTGCCCGCCTTCGGGACCGACCACATTGCTCTGAATGACGGCGCCGTATCCGCCGCCCTTCGCGGCCCGCTCGGAAGGAAGGTAGGTTCCGCTGGAGGCGTAGAGGCCATCCAGGTTCTTGCCTATGCTCCTTGTCCTTGCCAGGCAATCAAACCGGCTTGGTCCCGGCTGCCGGCTTTACAAGTCCACCCGCAGTCCGTCGTAGGCGACCACGATGTCCTCGGCCGCCAGACGCGGCGCGAGCAGGTCGTAGGGCTCGCAGAAATGCAGGCTCAGGTGGGTCACGAAGAAACGGCCGCCGGGCTTGAGCCGCTTGCTTTCCACCAGCAACTGCCGGATCAGACGCACGAAAGGAAAGTTCATGTGGCCGACCAGCAGGTTGGGCTGCGTCTGTTCGCCAAACGTTCCTTCCACAATGGCCAGGTCGAGACGCTCCGCGCCCAACGCCGCAAACGTGCCGACGGGAAACCAACTGGTGTCCGTGGCGTAAAGCAGCGATTTGTGCTGCCCACGCAGAACGTACAGCAAGGCGTCTTCCGTGGGGATGTGGTTGGCGGCCAGCGCCTTGGCTCGCCACGGCCCCAGCGCAAATTCCTCGCCCGGTTTCACGGTTTGCAGCGTGAGCGCCGGCCGTTGGTCGGCGTCCAGGGTCTTCAGGTGCTCCTCGATCCGGGCCACCGTGTTGGCGTTGCCGGCCAGCGACAGCGGCTTGTTCTTCTCGCGCGCCAAGGCCACGATCGCCGCCGGATCGCAATGGTCGCCGTGCGAATGGGTGATCAGGAGATGGTCGATCGCCGCGGGAGCGATCCCCGCCGATTCAAGGCCCTTCCGTCCGGTCACCGAGTAATCGATCAGCACGCCCGCCGAAACGAACAGCGACGAATAACGCCGCGCGTTTCGCCCCCCGTGCTGCCGGACGTAGGTGCAATTGTCGCAGGGATCCGTCTCCGGCCGCTGGATGTCCGCCGCGCCGGTGCCGAGAAAGACGACATAGGGAGCCGGCGTTTCGGGTTCCGCGGCCAACGCGCCCGGCGACAGCCCGAGGAGCAAGGAAAATAATCCCAGACAAGTTGGAAACACGGTGGCTGGATGCATGGCGGTGCCCGTCGTAAAGAATTGTGTATGGTAAAGTTTCGGCCCTCGGTGGAAGTTCGCTCCGCCTGGTCTATTGGCTTGTGCCGCCGAACTGGCGGTTCCATAGATCAGCGTAGCTGATCAGCCGCATCTGGTCACGGAATTGTTGCCAGGATCCGCGACGATCGCAAGCTGTTGTTGGAGAAGAACAGGAACCGCTTAGTTGCTCGGAGTGATCGATTCGCCGTACGCGATCACTTCACGTCGCGAACCTCCGCCACCATTTCCAGCAGCGTGTCGAGCAGCTTCTTCGAGGCATGCGGCTCGAAAGCGCAGGAGCCGAGCCAGGTCTCATAGCCGCCCCATTCAAAGTGCTGGGCGGTGGGAATGTAGCCAAAGCCGCCGTGGGCCCATTCAACGAGCACAGCGGGCTGCATCGCCGCCCGCTGGCGGAACTCCAAACCGATCTCGCAGAACGGCTCGCCGGGCATGGTGCCGATGCACGCCGGCCCGATGCGCAGGACTTGCAGCGGCACCGAGACCTCCGCCTCATCCTTGGCCATGTCCCGGACCCGCTGCGCATAGCTCCATGAGAGGTCGACCTGGTCGGGTTTGGGCCCCGGTTTCGTCAACCGCTCCTTGGACCAGGCGATCTGTTCGGCCGTCGGCAGGGGACGCGCGATGGTTCGCTCCCGAAAACGGGCCGCCAGCGTCACGTGGTCCTGATAGTCGGCCGTGGCGAGTGCCGCCTGCACCTTGGCGGCCAGGTCGTGGGCCACGAAGCGGATCTGCTCGTAGGGCTTCTTGGGAGGGCGCGGCTGGAGGAAATTGATGTTGTTGATGTCGCCGCTGGAAGCGTTGGCCATCAGGACCACCAGCGGCGGATCCTGCTCGTGGCCGCCGAGCAGCCGTTCGAGCCGGTCGCAGTACACGCCGTAGTAGTCGGCCGAGATATCGCCCTTGGGCACGCCGCCCACATAGTGCAACGAATAGGTCGAGTAGACGGCGATCGGCGGCCCGTCCGGTTCGCGCAGGGCCAGGATCGTCACCGTGGGATCGGTCGGACCGGCGGGTTTCACCAGGTTCGGGCTGCCGCCCGCTGGATTCATCTTCACCTGGTCAATCCCGCCGAAGGGATTGGGCGGCATGGTGCCGGGCTTGAGAAATCAGCGCCGGTTGAACACGTGCTCCGGCGCCTGAGTGGTCAGGCACGCCAACTGCGCCGGACGCAGCCGGTTCGTTGCACAGCGCACGCCGTCGACGATCCGCTGCACGACAAAGGCGCGGTAGTTCTCGTACTCCGGCTCAGCGGCGGCGGGCGCCTTGCCGCCGGGGCTGCTGGCAGAATGCGTATGCACGGCGGAGATCAGCACGTTGCTCGCTGGAATCCCAAGCTGCTTTTCGATCAGGCCGCGCGTTTCGGCGCATAGGCCCACCTCCGTGCCCAGCAGATCGAGGACCACCAGGGCGAGCTTGGTCTTGCCGTCGTCGAGCACGAGGCACCGGGCGTGCAGTTCATCGTGTACGTTCGTCGACAGGGGGGCGATGAAATTGCCGACGATCGGCCGCCCCAACGGCGGCGTAATTACGCTGGTCGCCGCGCCGGCCCGAAATCCGGGCGCCGGCTCGGCCGCGCACAGCGTCGTGGCAATCAAGGAACAGGCAACGAGGGCGAGCACCGACGATTTCATGGCAAGAATCTCCTGTAGTCTGCGGTCGTTCAAGGCATGAGGTTGGATGGGGCAGGCGAGGCTATTTGGCAGCGGTCGGGCGCACCTCGGCCGCCATTTCCAGCAGGGCGTCGAGCATCTTCTCCGAGGCCTTCGGCTCCAAGCGGTTGGTGCAAAGCCAGGTCTCGTAACCGCCCAGTTCGTGCTGCTTCGGCGTCGGCAGGTAGTCGAAATAGCCGTGCGCCAGGGAGACCAGGAAGGCCGGCTGCACGGGACTCCGCTGGCGGAATTCGAGGCCGATCTCGCAGAAGATCTCGTTCGGCAAGCTGCCGATGCACACGTCGCCGATCCGCAGCACTTGCAGCGGCGTCGGGACCGAGGCCGCACCGCGGGCCAGGGCTTCAAAGCGCTGGGCGTAGACGTAGGGAATGTCGGGCTTGCCGCCTTTGGCCAGCGTTTCCTTGGCCCACGCCAGCTGCTCGGCGCTCGGCCGGCGTGTGGCGATCACCGGCTCGCGGTAGCTTGCGGCAAGGGTCAGCCGGTCAGAGTACTGGACCTTGGCCAGGGCCGCCTGGACCTTCGCGGCCAGGTCCTCGGCCACGAACCGCATCTGCTCGTACGGTTTCTTGGGCGGCCGGGGTTGGCGGAAATTGATGTTGTTCACGTCGCCGCTGGTCCCGTTGGCCATCATGGCCACCATGGGCGGATCCTGTTGGTCGCCCTGCAGCAGACGCTCCAGGCGCTGGCAGTACATGCCGTAGTAGTCGGCCGAAATGTCACCGTGTCCCACGCCGCCCACGTAGTGCAGCGAATAGCAGGAGTACACGGCAATCGGCCGGCCATCAGGCTCACGCACGGCGAGAATCGACACCGTGGGATCGGTCGGCCCGGCCGGCTTGACCAGGTCCGGGCTGCCCGCCGCTGGATTCATCTTCACCTGGTCGATGGTGCCGAAGGGACCGGGCGGAATGGTGCCTGGCTTCATGAACCAACGGCGGTTGAAGACGTGCTCCGGCGCCTCGGCAGTAGTGAACCCGAGCTGCGCCGGGCGCAACCGGTTGTCGGCGCACTTGACTCCGTCGGCGATCCGCCGGGCGACGAAGGCCTGGTACTTATCCATCTCCTGCGGGAAGTCGAAGTGCTTCTCGCCCAGGGCGCTGGCGGCCGAATGGGTGTGGACGGCCGAGATCAACACCTTCGCCGGCGGAATGCCCGTCTCCTCCTCGATGAGCTTGCGCGCCTGGTGGCTCACGATGTAATGGAAGCCCAGCAGGTCGACGACCACCAGCGCCAGCTTCGTCTTCCCGTCGTCGAGCACAAGGCACCGCGCGTGCAGCTCGTCGTGGACGTTCGTGGCGGGAAAGGGCAAAAAACCGCCGATGATTGCCGAACCCAATGCCGGCGTGATGTTGCTCGTGGCCGCCCCGGCGCGAAACGTGGGCGCGGGCGGGTCCGCAGCGAAGAGGGTGGTGCTCAGGAAGCAGGCAACGATGCCGAGCAGATGGCGTCTCATGAAGGTGGGCTCCCAAAACAGGTCAACGGAAGGAAGTCGCTGGCAGGTCCTCCAAGATACTGCATCGCCTTACGCAATGCCACCGCGGATGGTATCCTTGCCAAAAAAACAGGGGAAAGGACTTGTCATGCACCAACAGACGACGCTCTTGTTCGGCCTCCTGCTGGCCGGTTTGCCGTTTCTCGGTTCGCGCACTGCCGCGACTGCGCAGGATTCAAAACTCGAGCGGCTGAAGTACAACCATCCCGGCCTGGTCGTCGATCTGGGGGCCGGGCTGTGGGCGTGGCCGCTGCCGATGGACGCTAACGGCGACGGGCGGATGGACATGGTCATCAACGAGGAAGATGTGCCCTACAACGGCGTTTATGTCTACGAGCACCCGGGCTCGAAGGAGAAGATGCCGGTCTTCAAGCCGGGCCGCAGGCTCAGCGACGGCATGATCAACGCTCAGGTGAGCTTCGTGGACGGAAAACCGCGCGTGTTGACGCCGGGCAAGGAATACCCGGACTTTGCCCACTCCGGGCTGGCCCGGCCGGTCGCGCTGCCGCTGGCCGCGAACGTGCATCCCAACAAAGTCCGCGGAAACATGTGGCGGTACGTCGACTTCGACGGCGACGGCCTGACGGATCTCGTCATCGGCATCGACGACTGGACGGACTACGGAGAGCCCTGGACCGGGTGGTCAGCACGTCGATGCAGGGCGGCTGCACTTGCGAAAACGCCAGCCTGCTGCGGGTAAACACGGGCAATGTCGAGTTCGCCGCGCTGTTCGCGCCGAAACCGCAGGGC
>Ga0302237_1002228_pt1 | contig 12219 bp, 7 predicted proteins | sample AAG_UR_Ala_MG_FD_193530 | JGI IMG/M metagenome (GOLD analysis project Ga0302237, IMG submission 193530) | Enriched activated sludge microbial communities from anaerobic digester in WTTP, New Holstein, Wisconsin, United States - AAG_UR_Ala | ecosystem: Engineered > Bioreactor > Anaerobic >...
TGCCTTGGTGGCCTTGTATCTGAAACGCTCGATAAACCTTTCGGTTTCCTCAATCATTTTCTGCTGGTTGCGATAGGCAGCCAGTTGCTGTTCGCGCTGCTCCCCCTTCCATTTCACAAAAGAAGAATAGTTCATTTTCTGGTCTGAAATGCGCCCCAGTGAAATTTCAATGGTCCGGGTGGTCACATTATCCAAAAATGCCCGGTCATGAGAAACCAGTACCACCGCACCCCTGTAATTCCTCAGAAAATCTTCAAGCCACTGGATCGATTCGATGTCCAGATGGTTGGTGGGCTCATCCAGTAAAAAGAGATCAGGTTTACGGAGCAACAGCTTCGCCAATTCAATCCGCATCCTCCACCCGCCACTGAATTCTGCGGTTTTCCTCCCGAAATCGCTCCGTTCAAATCCCAGTCCGATAAGGGTCTGTTCCAGTTCAGCCTCATAGTTGTCACCCCCCAGGATCCGGTAAAGGTCACTCTTTTCATGGACGACTTCCAGTAACCGGAGGTAGGTTTCGCTGTGAAAATCCCTTCTTACCAATATGTCGTGATTTAGCGCCTCAATCTCCTCCTTCAGCGCCAGCAACGGAGCAAATGCCAGTTTTGCTTCCTCCCAGACGGTATGGGTGTCGGTAACCGCCATCTGCTGGGGCAGATACCCGATCGTAAGCTCCTTGGGAAGTGATACTTTGCCCGAAGAGGGCTGGTCAATTCCGGCAATGATCTTTAACAAGGTGGTCTTCCCCGCCCCGTTCTTACCGGTAAGGCCAATCCTGTCACGGGAATTGATCAGAAAACTGATCTCCCTGAATAACTCAAATCCCCCAAAATGCAGCGATATCTTTTCAACTGAAACCATGCGATGACCTATTTTTTCTGGGGATCGGCCGGCCGGGTTTCCGTAGGTTTTGAGGCAGCCGGTTTTGCCCCTGACTTACCTGCCCCTGACTGTTTCCGCGAGGCAGATTTCTGTCCGGCGCTGCTCTGGGGAACAGGTTTCCTTAAAGCTGCAGGCGATTCCGGAATTACCTTTCTGATCCGGATATAGACCAGCTTGATATTGGCCTTTTCAGTCTTCCGTTCATCAATTTCAAAGTTCTTGTTCAAAGCCTTCAGCATGGGGGTTAACTTGCCGAATCCGTAGTTACGGGGATCGAATTCAGGTTTTTTCTTGTTGATCAAACTGCCCACATCACCCAAAAATGCCCATCCATCCTCGTCAGCAAGGTCATTAATGGTGGACGATATGAGGTTGATCGTCTCTTTATCGACACTCTGGAGCGACTTTTGAACCGGCATAAAGGTGCCGCTCCTGACTTCTTCGGCAGGAGTTTCTTCAAATGGCGCGTTAAGGATTTCCAGGAAAATAAATTTGTCACATGCGGTAATAAACGGGTTGGGGGTTTTCTTCTCCCCGATGCCAATCACCCTCATTCCCGATTCCCGGAGCCGAATGGCCAACCTGGTAAAATCACTGTCACTTGACACGAGGCAAAAACCATCCACCTTTCCCGAATATAAAATATCCATGGCATCGATGATCATGGCAGAGTCTGACGAATTCTTGCCTGAGGTATAACTGTACTGCTGGATAGGAGTGATTGCGTTTTCCAGGAGGACACCTTTCCATCCCGAGGTCTGGGAACGGGTCCAGTCACCGTAAATCCGCTTGGTAGTAGGTACTCCATACTTGGCAATCTCTTCCAACATGGATTTAACATTATGATACGGAACATTTTCGGCGTCGATCAGGACAGCCAGTTTGAGTTCCTTGTTGTCATCTATCATCGGTAATCAATTAAAATTGTGCAAAGGTAAAGCTTTTGCGGTGGAATTAAGAGAAATAGTTAATTTTAAGGTCAAGAAACCTTCGGCCTGCCTTGCCTTATCCAACCACATTTCGCCATAGCTTCAGCGTTGGCGCAAACTCCGGAAAGCAAAGACGAAGGTTCAGGTTCAGGAGGAGTACTTAACGTAATAATAAGAACGAAATCATGGAAAGGATGGAGATAAATAACGGGGACATAACCCGGTTGGAGGTGGATGCCATTGTGAATGCCGCTAACAGTACGTTGCTGGGAGGCGGAGGGGTGGACGGGGCGATTCACCGGGCTGCCGGTCCGGAACTGCTGGAGGAGTGTCGCCAACTGGATGGGTGTCCGACCGGGGAAGCCCGGCTCACCAAAGGGTACAGGTTGCCTGCCAAATGGGTCATTCACGCAGTTGGACCGGTGTGGAACGGGGGCCAGGGCAAGGAGGCGGAGAAGCTGGCCTCGGCCTACCGGTCGAGCCTGGAGATCGCCCGGAACCACCGGATGAAAAGCATTGCCTTCCCCAATATCAGCACGGGGATCTATGGCTACCCCAAGGAGCAGGCCGCCATAGTGGCCATCCGGACAGTCCGCAAATTTTTGGCGGAGAACGAGTGGCCGGAGAAGGTGATTTTTGCCATCTTTGATCAGGAAAATCTGACCATATACCGGGAGATCCTTGAAGGATATTAGAATTAGAATTAGGATATCAGAAAATCAGAAAATCAGAATAACCGGTTATCAGCCGAAGGCACCGGCAAGCGATAATTGAAAACAAGACTTTAATATTAATTCTATGGCTGACGACAAGCAGATTATTTTCTCGATGTACAAGGTAAGCAAGATTTACCCTCCCAACAAGATGGTCATTAAAGACATCTCCCTCTCCTTTTTTCTGGGTGCCAAAATCGGCATCATCGGATTGAACGGAAGCGGTAAGTCAACGTTGTTACGGATCATTGCCGGGCAGGACAACTCCTTCAACGGGGAGTTGGTTTTCTCGCCGGGTTATACCGTGGGATTGCTGGATCAGGATCCCCTCCTCGACGGGAGCAAAACCGTCAAAGAAGTCGTGCAGGAGGGGGTGCAGGAGGTTGTGGACATTCTGAAGGCCTATGAGGATATCAACCTGCAATTCGGTCTGCCCGAGGTGTATGAGGATCCGGAGAAGATGGATGAACTGATGGCAGAGCAGGCTGTTTTGCAGGAGAAGATTGACCAGCACGATGCATGGAATCTGGACACCCGCCTGGAACGGGCTATGGATGCCCTGCAGTGCCCGCCCGATGACCAGCCCGTGAGAGAACTTTCGGGAGGGGAAAGGCGCCGGGTTGCTCTTTGCCGGCTCCTTCTGCAGGAACCCGATGTGCTGCTGTTAGACGAGCCCACCAACCACCTTGATGCCGAGAGCATCCTCTGGCTGGAACAACATCTCCAGCAGTATAAGGGTACCGTGATCTGCATCACCCACGACCGCTATTTTCTCGACAATGTTGCCGGATGGATCCTCGAACTCGACCGGGGACAAGGAATTCCGTGGAAAGGGAACTACTCCTCCTGGCTGGAGCAAAAAGCAAAACGGCTGGAACTGGAGGAAAAGGGGATGTCGAAGCGGCGGAAGACCCTGGAGCGGGAGCTCGAGTGGGTACGCATGTCGCCCAAGGCCCGCCAGGCCAAGTCAAAAGCCCGGCTTTCAGCATACGACCGGCTTCTTAACGAAGATGTCAGGCAAAAGGAGGAAAAACTGGAAATTTACATCCCCAACGGCCCCAGACTGGGCGACAGGGTCATTGACATGGAAAAGGTATCCAAAGGGTATGGAGATCGCATCCTCTTCCAGGATCTCGGATTTTCGCTTCCCCCCAACGGTATCATCGGGGTGATCGGACCTAACGGAGCAGGAAAGACCACCCTCTTCAGGCTGATCATGGGGATGGAGGAAGCCGACAGCGGGACCATCAGCATCGGGAAGAGCGTCAGGCTAAGCTATGTCGACCAGACCCACAAGGCCATCGATCCCGAAAAATCGGTGTTTGAGGTAATTTCAGGAGGCCTCGACAACATGATGCTGGGGGGTAAGCCGGCCAATTCCCGCGCCTATGTGGCCAGGTTTAATTTTTCGGGGTCTGACCAGGAAAAGAAATGCGGTGTCCTTTCTGGAGGGGAACGGAACCGGCTCCACCTGGCCCTGGCCTTGAAATCGGAAGGCAACGTGCTGCTCCTCGACGAACCCACCAACGACATCGATGTCAACACGTTGCGGGCTTTAGAGGAAGGCCTGGAAGCCTTTGCCGGCTGTGCTGTGGTCATCAGCCACGACCGCTGGTTCCTCGACCGGATCGCCACCCATATCCTTGCTTTCGAAGGAGATGCGCATGTCCACTTTTTCGAGGGCTCCTTCTCGGAATACGAGGAAAACCGCAAACGACGCCTGGGAGACGAAACCCCCAAACGGTTCAGGTACAGGAAGCTCACAAAATAAGGTTGAGGTTGAGACAGAGGAAGAGGAAGAGGTAGAGGTAGAGGTAGAGGTGGAGGTAGAGGTAGAGGTGGAGGTGGAGATGGAGATGGAGATGGAGATGGAGGTTGAGGCGAAGGCTGAAACGGAGGTAGAGACGGAGGTAAGGAATGAGGTTCAAATTCGTCAGAGGTGGGTCCTGGCAAAGGGAACTACCTGCTGCGACGTGAAATCTCCCCTGAGATATTTGTAATAGCCTGCAATGGCGATCATGGCCGCATTGTCCATGGTATATTCGAATTCCGGAATATAAATATTCCATTTCCGTTTGCCGGACTCCTTGTGCAGGGCTTCCCGGAGGCCTGAATTGGCAGATACCCCGCCGGCAATGGCAATCTCACGTATCCGCGTTTGTTTGGCCGCCTTGACAAGCTTTTGCATCAGAATATCCACGATGGTTTTTTGCAGTGAGGCACTCAGATCAGCTTTGTTTTCCTCGATAAAAGAAGGATTTTCCTCCAACCGGTCACGCAAAAAATAGAGAAAATTGGTCTTGAGTCCGCTGAAACTGTAATCGAGCCCTTTGATAAGGGGTTTTGTAAAGGTGAAGCGGCCGGGATCCCCTTCCCGGGCCAGTTTATCTATAAAAGGACCTCCGGGATAGGGAAGGTCCATCACTTTGGCGCACTTGTCGAAGGCCTCTCCTGCCGCATCATCGATAGTTTGCCCGATCACCTCCATATGGAGGTGGTCTTTCACCAGGATGATCTGTGAGTTGCCGCCTGATACGAGCAGACAGAGAAACGGGAATCCCGGGGTTTTGCGATCCCGGCCTTCCTCCCTGATAAACAAGGCAAGGACATGTGCCTGAAGGTGATTCACCTCTATAAGCGGAATATCCAGAGCCAACGCAAAACCTTTGGCAAAAGAGGTTCCCACAAGGAGGGAACCCAGCAATCCTGGCCCCCGCGTAAAAGCCACTGCCGAAAGCTGTTTTTTGGAAACACCCGCCCTCTTCAGAGCCACATCCACCACAGGAATCATGTTTTGCTGATGCGCCCGGGAAGCCAGTTCAGGAACCACCCCCCCAAAGGCTTCATGGACCTTCTGACCGGCCACAACATTCGAAAGGATGGTATCATTCCTGATCACCGCCGCCGAAGTATCATCACAGGATGACTCTATCGCCAGGATATAAACATCACATGTTGAAGATTTACCCGTGACCATATTTGTTTCACCTGAATCAGCTCTCAATTTGCAAGGTTTTTGCTTATTTTTGTCAAAACGCAAAATTATCAAAAAAGGCTGGAAAATCATCCTTGTTCCGCTGACACTCCTCTTTTTGCTGCTGTCGGCCCTTTACCTGGCCATTCATTCCCAGGGGGTCCAGACTTTCCTTACCCACAAGCTTACTTCCTATCTTTCGAAAAAACTGGACGCCGACATACACCTTGGCAGTGTCGACATAGCCCTTTTTAATAAACTCGTCCTCCACGATGTATGGATTGAAGATCAGCAGGGAGACACCCTGGTCTGGGCAGGGAAAATATCGGCCAAACTGAACTCCCTCATCCTGTCTGACAAATTTGCTGGTATCGGCCGCCTTACCATTGACAATTCCCGCTTTTTTATCAGCAAAAACAGCGACGGGGTTTTCAATTTCAGCTTTCTTCTCAACACCCGGGAAAAAGACACCCTTTCACAAAACGAATGGAAATTCGCATGCAACACCTTCCGGCTCAAAAATTCGGAATTCGTTTACCGTGACCGGAAGAAAGGAAACACGGAGTACAAAGTCGACGATATAAACCTGCGGATCGACGGATTCAAAATGTATCCCGATACTCTCCTGATGAAGGTATCTTCTTTCACCCTGATTGACAGCCAGGGATTCTATCTGAATAACCTCACTGCCGATATCAGTTCGACTGACGGAAAGTTTTCCCTGAAAAATCTCACTTTTGAAACCCTCCATTCCAGGGTTGATTCAGCTGAATTTACCTTCGAGCATAAAGAGTTGCCGGGAGGCGGAGGGAAGAGGCTGGCGATGGAATTACAGATGAACGAAGCCAGGCTGAACCTGGCGGATCTGGCTCTCTTTGTCCCTTCCTTCAGGGGGATGAATCAGGAACTTGAGATTTCAGGCCTCCTCACCGGGAACTTTCAGAATTTCAAGGCACGGGATCTGGTCATCAGGACAGGAGACAATACCATGATCGGATGTGATCTGTCCATCGACCTGTTCGGAGACATGCACGAGCCTTTTATTTTTCTGGACATCAATCAGCTAAGCAGTAATTTCCGCGACCTGTCCTCAATAAGGCTTCCCAACAGCGCCAAATTCCGTTACCTCTCCTTACCTGCCGACCTTCTCGAATCGGGGACGTTCACCTATCAGGGGAATTTCACCGGATTCCTTACCGATTTTGTAGCCTACGGAACCCTTATCAGCCCGATGGGATTGATAAAAACCGATATTTCCTTCGTTCCGGTCTCAGGAAATAACATCCGCTACAAGGGGCGCCTGAAAACCGAAGGATTCAGGCTCGGAGAATTCCTGAATTCCACAACCCTGGGAGATCTGAGTTTCAACGGAATGGTCGATGGACTTTACAACAAAACCAGAAAGAGGATAAACGGTAATTTCAATGGTGCAGTCTCCAGTCTGGCCGTCAATCACTATACTTACAAAAATATCTTGCTCGACGGAAATCTCGACAACAGAAAATTTGAAGGTAACGTAAAAATTGATGATCCCGGACTGAAGCTCAACTTCTCGGGAAAGCTCAACCTGGATGACAAGGTTCCGGCTTTCGATTTCATCATGAACCTCGACAAGGCCGATCTGGTGGCACTTCACCTCGACACCCTGCAGTCAGCCAGCAATCTGGAGTTTGAAATGGCGGCCAATTTCACGGGAAGCAACCTCGATAATATGGAAGGACTCATTCAGGTTTTCAACGGAAAGTATTCAAATCACAACGATACGATGGCTTTTGATAACCTGACGGTCAACACCCGCCTGGATGAAACAATAAGCCAGATTAACCTCACCTCCGATTATTTTGACTTATCTGTAGTGGGCACTTATCATTTCAACAACCTCCTTGAATCGTTCAGGATCGTTCTCGCACGCTATTTGCCCGCCCTGGGAGTTCCCCGTGTTGAAAACGTCAACACCAACCAGTTTGCCTTTGATTTCTATGCCAGAAACCTCGATGAAATCACCGCCGTTTTTTCACCCGGATTGTCGGTAACCACGCCTTTTCTGCTATCGGGACGAATTGATTCAAAAAACAGTTCCCTGGAACTGGAAAGTGAACTTCCCGGCATTTCATACAACCAGATCGCCATGCGCAACATTTCGGTGGGCATTTCTCCCTTTGAAGAACAGCTCACTTCGGAAATCAGGTTTAAGGAACTCCAGTTAAAAAACGGATTAAGTCTTTACAACCTGGCCTTCCTGATGGATGCTGCGGAAGACCGGGTTAATTCCAGATTGATTTGGAACAGCACCGAGAACCCCTCTTTCAGCGGCAAGGTCGTTGCCGCCATGTGCATCCATGAAGCTGATAGCACCGGCCTTCCTGCTTTCTCCATTCACCTGGAACCATCCAGGATCATAATTGCCGACACCGTCTGGCAGATCTCTCCGGCTTCCGTTGATATCAAAGGAAAAAGGATTGCCGTGTCGGACTTCTCATTCCGGAACAACTTCCAGGAAATCGCCGCCGACGGGGTGATTTCGCCTGACGAAAAGGAAAAGATGAACCTTTATTTCCGGCGCATTGACCTTTTCAACCTGGGCAGTTATTTCGGGAAACCAACGGGCATCAGGGGTATGATCAACGGAAACCTTACCATTTCTGATTTTTATGACAGCAGAAGGCTTGATTCGGATCTTTCCCTGTCAGGCTTTGAATTCAGGGAGCAACAGATCGGTGATATTACCCTGGCAAGCAAGTGGGACCGGGAAGCCCGGCTGATCAAGGGCGAACTGAAAATTTCAAAGAACGGACAGATCAGGACCTTCGCCGAAGGTTTCTTCAAACCTGAAAATCAGGAAATCGATTTCACTTTTGACTTCAACAACCAATCCCTGGGAATTCTCAGTGCGGTCATTCAGGAAACGCTCACCAATTTCCATGGTGACGGCACCGGAAGGATCAGGGTTCATGGCAACACCGGGAAAATTCTGATGGATGGCGCAGTGATGTGTACCAATGCAGGATTGACGATTGATTTCACCCAGGTCAGTTACCTCCTCAGCGACTCCATCCGGTTTTCGGGAGACAGATTGCTGTTCAGAAATATCGGAATAAGAGATTTCATGGGAAACACGGGTACCCTGAACGGCTTCATCCGCCACGACAATTTCAAAAACATGGATTACAATCTGGCTGTGAGATCACCGAAAATTTTAGCTTTGAACACTACCATGAGACATAACGACCGGTTTTATGGCAAGGCAATTGTCCTGGGGAACATAGCCATTACGGGACACGGAAACGATGTGAAATTATCGGGATCGGCCACCAGCCTGCCGGAAACAGCCCTGACCATTGTCCTTGGAGATGATGCCGAAGTGGCGAGATACGACTTTGTGAGATTTGTCGAGGCCGTTAAGGACACGGTTGTCAAACCGGTTCCTGCCGGCCGGGAACAAGAAGGAGGGTTGGTGATCGATCTGATTATCAATGCCACCCCTGACGCCAGGTTACAGATGGTTTACAACACCCAGATCAGTGATATGATCAGGGCACAGGGAGAAGGGACTCTCCGTTTCGAGATGGACAAACAGGGGAACATCTATCTGTCGGGAAATTATGTACTGGAAGAAGGAGATTACCACTTTACGGTGCAGAATGTTATCAACAAGCGTTTCAGTGTTGAGCCGGGGGGTTCCGTTGCCTGGTCAGGGAGTCCTTATGATGCCGTCCTCGAACTGAATGCCGTTTACAAGTTAAAAGCCTCCCTTTACGAGCTTTTGGTCGGATCCATCGAGAATGTCAACGCATCACTGCGCGTTCCCGTAGAATGTATTATTAAGCTCTCGGGCGAGCTTGTCAACCCTGACATTGATTTTGACATTGAATTTCCCGACCTCGAAAACCGGCTTCGGGATGAAATGCAACAATTCTTTTCAACCCAGGAAGATCTCAATCGCCAGATGCTCTCTCTGCTTGTTCTCGGGAAATTCTACACCCCGGAATATGTAAGGGGGAGTTATGAAACCAGCACTTCCTCCCTCATCGGGAATACCGCCAGTGATCTCTTTTCAAACCAGTTAAGCAACTGGCTGTCACAGATATACAAGGATCTGGACATCGGCTTCAACTACCATCCGGGAAACCAGATCACCGGCGATGAGATCGAACTGGCGCTGAGCACCCAGATCTTCAACGACCGCGTGAGCATTAACGGCAACATCGGCAACAACCCCAATCCCCGAACTATGAACAACAGCGAACTGGTGGGCGATTTTGAGATCAACGTAAAGCTTACGCGCAATGGGAAGCTCCAGTTGAAAGCCTACAACAAATCGAACAACAACCTCATCTACGAAACGGCGCCCTATACGCAGGGACTGGGTGTCAGTTACAAGGAGAACTACAACCACATCGAGGAGCTCTGGCGGAACTTCCTGGCGCTCTTCGGCAAAAAATGATGGACATCACACAAGTTAAAGTAAATTATTTATTACTTTTGCAGTTTGATATTCAGTGAATTGCTGAGGATTTTAAAGAAGGACGGTTGGTATGAAATAAAACAATCAGGTAGCCATATTATTATGAGACACTCTTCAAAAAAAACCAGATTTCTGTTCCTAATCATTCGAGTGAAGAGGTAAAAAAAGGGATATTAAAGTCCATATTGAAAAATGCTGAAATTGACATCAAGAAAAGATGAAAAGGCCGAAAATTACCATAGTTGTCACCAAGGAAGATACAGGGTTTAGTGCTCATGCCCTTGTGGATGATGTTTCAATCAACACTCAAGGTGAAACCCTGGAAGAATTAAGCGAAATGATTTTAGATGCTGTAAATCTATCTTTCGAAGATAAGGGTTATCTTTTCAATAAAGAAGAATTAAATTTCACCTACGATTTGAAAAGCTTTTTTGAGTTTTATAAAGTGCTCAATGTAAAAGCGCTTTCGGAACGTATTGGCATGAATCAGAGTTTGTTGTCGCAATACATCCATGGGATAAAGAAACCTTCCATCAATCAAAGGAAAAGAATTCTTAAAGGTGTTCAACAAATCGGGAAGGAATTGTCAGAGGTGAATTTTTTACTTTAAACAAGAAAAAGGAAGGAAGACTTCAAAAAGTGCAGATTCGCATGAATGATAACAAAAGAGCCGGCGATGGGCCGGCTCTTTTGTTATCATCCTTAAGGCAGAAATGTTTTCTGTCAGGTTAGGAATTACTTCGTTGCTTTGGCATTTGCCTGAGCGGCGGCTACCCGCGCAATCGGCACCCGGAAAGGTGAGCAGCTCACGTAGTCCATGCCGACCATGTCGCAGAATTCAACAGAGGAAGGTTCTCCGCCATGTTCACCGCAGATCCCCACCTTCAGTTTCGGATCGACACTACGGCCTTTTTCAACGCCCATACGGACCAGTTGTCCAACCCCTTCACGGTCGAGGATCTGGAACGGGTCATTTTTGAGAACGCCGGTCTTGAGGTAGACATCCAGGAACTTGCCGGCATCGTCGCGGGAGTATCCGAAAGTCATCTGGGTAAGGTCATTGGTTCCGAAGGAGAAGAATTCAGCCACTTCGGCAACCTTGTCGGCGGTGAGGGCAGCGCGGGGTACCTCAATCATCGTTCCCGTGAGGAAGTCGACGCGGGCGCCCTTCTCGGCGAACACCTTCTCTGCGGTCTCCTTGATGATATTCACCTGGAGTTCCAATTCCTTGACGGTGCCGATCAGGGGGACCATGATTTCCGGAAGGACGTTAACGCCTTTCATCTTCAGATTGACGGCAGCTTCGATGATGGCGCGGGCCTGCATCTCGGTGATCTCGGGATAGGTGATCCCCAGGCGGCAGCCGCGGTGACCCAGCATCGGGTTGAATTCGTGGAGGGATTCCACCTTGAATTTGATCTCTTCAAGGGAGATCCCCATATCTTTGGCCAGTTCCACCTGCTGGGCTTCTTCGTGAGGCACGAATTCGTGGAGCGGCGGATCAAGAAGGCGGATGGTTACCCCGAAGCCTTCCATGGCGGCGAGGATCCCTTCGAAGTCGGCACGCTGGTAAGGAAGCAACTTGGCAAGGGCCTTGCGGCGGTCGGCTTCGTCATTGGAGAGGATCATCTCGCGCATCGCCTTGATGCGTTCCCCTTCGAAGAACATGTGCTCGGTGCGGGTGAGGCCGATCCCCTGGGCGCCGAATTTGCGTGCGATCAGGGCATCTTTAGGGGTGTCGGCATTGGTGCGTACCTTCATGCGGGTGAACTTGTCGGCCAGTTCCATAACGGTGGCAAAGTCACCGCTCAATTCGGGATCCATGGTTTTCACCTTGCCTTCGTATACTTCCCCGGTGGAGCCGTTGAGGGAGATCCAGTCCCCTTCGTTGAAAACCTTGGCGCCTACATTCATCGTGCGGGTTTTGTAATTGATCTGAAGAGCGCCGGCGCCGGAGACGCAACATTTGCCCATTCCGCGGGCCACCACGGCAGCATGGGAGGTCATCCCTCCGCGGGCGGTGAGAATACCCTTCGCAAGGTGCATTCCTTCGAGATCTTCGGGCGAGGTTTCCTGGCGGACAAGAATGGAAGCCGGATATTTGGCAGCTTCATCGGCGAAGAAAACAATCTGTCCGGTAGCAGCACCCGGGGAGGCGGGCAAACCTTTGGCTACTGACTTGGTCCTTTTCAGTTCATCGCGGTCGAAGACCGGATGAAGCAGTTCGTCGAGTTTGCCAGCCTCGATGCGGAGCAG
>Ga0302237_1002232_pt1 | contig 12210 bp, 12 predicted proteins | sample AAG_UR_Ala_MG_FD_193530 | JGI IMG/M metagenome (GOLD analysis project Ga0302237, IMG submission 193530) | Enriched activated sludge microbial communities from anaerobic digester in WTTP, New Holstein, Wisconsin, United States - AAG_UR_Ala | ecosystem: Engineered > Bioreactor > Anaerobic >...
CATGGCCAAGATGTCTCCGGAGCAGCAGAAGCTCGTCCGCGACAATGCCTTCAAGGCCATGGTCGACTCTTTCGAGATCGCCTTGAAACAGGACAACGAGTACAAGGAAAAGCTGACGAAGTTCGGCGTCCAGTTCATCACCCTCACCGAAGCGCAGAAGCAGGTGTTCGTGAAGAGAGCCCAGGCTCTTCTGGAAAAGGATTACATCCCCAAATGGGGAAACGCGTGGAAGGTTTTCTCCGATCTCGCAAAATAACGGCCACGTTCATATTCTCGAATGTAGATCGAGGATAGCCGGCGGAGACCGATACGGCCCGCCGGCCCCCTGTTTTCCCGTATCCACGAAATATGCGCGAATCCGGAAAGGTTGAAAAGAAATGCACAAACCTGAAATTACAAAGGACGGGGCCTCCGCGGCCATCACCAAAACGCTGGTGCTCGTCAGCACCGTGAGCCTGGCGAGCATCGTTCTCATAAACCTGCTCAACATACTCATGCGTTTCCTGCTGAACAAACCGCTTTTTTGGAGCCTCGAAGTCAGTTCCATCCTCGCCGTCTGGTTCACTTTCATCGTATTCGGGGTCAACTACAAGGAAAACCAGCACTTCAAGATAGACGTGCTGATCAACACTTTCACCGCGAAGGTGAAGGCCTGGCATGCAGTTTTCACCGACCTGGTTCTCTTTATCATTCTTTGCTTCGTATTCTATTCCGGCATCGTTTCCTTCTTTCGCAACTATCAGATGACCCTCCCCTCCACGGGGGTTCCATCCTCCATAGCGCTGTACCTTCCTTTTATCATCGGGACCGCCACCTATCTGGTTTTCATCGTGGCGAAATACGTGAAAAAACTCCGAACGAGGTCGTAATATGAGTCTTTCGCTTTCCTTCGCCCTGGGATCCATGGCCGTTCTGATGCTCCTCGGCATCCCCATCTGGGCGGCGATCATCGGCGCCTGCATCCCCTACCTGCTTGTCAACGGCGTTCCCCTCGTAGCCATCACTTCCATAATGGCCGGAGGCAACATCACCTCCTACATCATCCTGGCGTTCCCGCTTTTCGCCCTCGCGGGGACTCTCATGAATTCCGGTTCGGTGACGAACCGGCTTTTCGATTTCTCGAACATAACAGTGGGATGGGTCAAGGGCGGCCTGGGCCACGTCAACGTGCTGGCGAGCATGCTGTTCGCCGGGATGTCCGGCTCGGCAATAGCGGATATCAGCGGTCTGGGCAAGATAGAAATCAAAGGCATGACCGACAACGGATACGACCTCGAGTTCTCCTGCGGAATCACCCTCGCCTCCTCGGTGCTCGGCCCCATCATCCCTCCCAGCACCGCCGCGATCATTTACTGTGTCATCGCCGGGGAATCGGTATTGAAGCTTTTCCTGGGCGGTTTTCTTCCGGGGATCCTGATCGCCGCGACGCTGATGATCATGGTATACATCGTCGCGAAAAACCGGAATTATGCCACAATCAAGAGGCCCACCTTCATGGAGTGGCTGCGGGGGTGGAAACCGGTCTTCCTCTCGCTGTTGACGCCAATAATCCTCATCATGGGGATGATCGGAGGCATTTTCACCCCGACCGAAGCCGCTTCCATAGCGGTCGCCTATTCGATTTTCCTCGGAACCGCCGTATACAAGAGCCTGTCGCTGAAACAGGTCCTGCGGGACATCACCGGCACCGCCGTTTTCTGCGCGGGCATTTATGCCATAATCGCGGCGTCCTCCCTTCTTTCCTTCGTGTTCACCCGGGAAAATGTGGGCCACAAACTGGTGGCTTTCGTCCTGGGTTTATCCATGCCTCCCACGGCGGTCATCCTGATGATCCTTCTGATCGTCCTGATCCTGGGATGTTTCATCGACGGAACGGCCCTGATGATTCTTCTTCTTCCCATCGTCATGCCCATCATCACCGCCATCGGATACCCTGTCGTGGCCTTCGGCATCATTTTCATCCTCACTACGGTCATGGGGATACTCACTCCTCCCTTCGGGCTGGGTCTGTATATCGGAGCGGAAATAACCGGATTGTCGTTTCAGGCGACCGTCAAATCCGTGCTGCCGTTTCTCATCCCCTTGTGCGTTTCCATCGTCATCATGGTCTATTTCCCGGGGATCGTGACGGTGATTCCCAGTCTCCTCGTCAAATAGAGAGGCATCGAATGCAGAATCCGATTTATTTTGCGGAAGCGACAAGAAACCGGTTTCTGGGGGCCGACCCCCGGACCGTCGCCGTTGTGCCGATAGGAGCCATCGAACAGCATGGCGCTCATCTTCCCGTGAGCACCGACACCCTGATTCTTCACCATGTTCTGGACAGGGCGGCACGGGCCTGCTCCCGGCCTGTCGTCGTCGCTCCCATGATCCCGTTCGGTTATTCTCCCCATCATTTCTGCTACCCCGGCGTCATCTCACTCCAATCGGAAACCGTCCTGTCCCTGTTGAAGGACGTCGGTTCATCGCTCATCCGCAGCGGTTTCTCCCGCATCCTCCTTCTGACCGGCCACGGAGGGAATTCCCATATCATCGGCCAGGCGGCACGGGATCTCGGCTGCCATAACAGAGGCGTCGTTGCGGCGGCGGCGGCGTATTGGGACATTGCGAGAACTCCCCTCACGGAGAAAATGCGGGGATTGACCCCGTGGATTCCCGGGCATGCGGGCCTTTTCGAGACATCTCTGGTGATGGCCATACGCGGAGAACTCGTCGACACCGCCCGCCTGGCAGATGCCTCCATGGACGAGGGGGAAATTGCCTCCATCTTGTTCACCGATCTCAACAAACAGGCGTATTTCGAACGGCATGACTATCTCCTCGCGATCCAGGGCGCGACGGACCCGGCGATCCACGCCTCCAGGGAACTCGGCGAGGAGATCCTGGACATCGTCCAACGGGAACTCGCCGTTTTTATCGATGCTTTCAGCGACCACGACTGAACATGACGCCAACGACAGGATTCTTGAAACCGGAACGGTTTAGGCAATCAATTTTCAAGGAGATGAACAGATGATTGAAAGGCACTGCACGCTCATGATCCCCGGGCCCAGCGAAGCGGCCACGGAAACCCAGCTCGCGATGGCACAACCGACCATTCCCCATTATGGCGACGACTGGACGGCCATGAACCATAGAGTGCTGGAAAAACTGCAGCGAATTTTCCAAACAAAAAACGACATGTACATAATACCCGGCTCCTCCAGCGCCGCGATGGAAGCCGCAGTGAACAGCGTCATCGAGCGCGATACCGAGGTCCTTGTGGAACTCTCGGGTTTCTTTGGCCATCGGTTCAGGGAAATGGTGGACAGCTGCGGCGGGAAGGTCATTCCGCTGGAGGTCCCCTACGGAAAAGCCATAGACCCCGAGGAGGTTCGCCGAGTTCTCAAGGCGCATCCCCGAATAAAAGCCATGACGGTGGTCCACAACGAAAGCTCCACCGGCGTCGTCAATCCTGTTGCCGAAATCGCGGCCGTCTGCCGCGAATTCGGTGTTCTCGTGATCTGCGACACCGTCTCTTCGATGGGCGGCGTGGAGATCAGAACTGACGACTGGAAACTCGATTACTGCCTCACCGGCGCGCAGAAATGCCTGCAGTCGTCTCCCGGGATCGGAATCATCTGTTTGTCCGACAAGGCCTGGGACTACATCGACAAACGGGCCATTCCGATCCATGGATGGTTCCTGAACCTCAAAAACATCCGCGAATACTGCGTCAAATGGAAAGACTGGCACGGCCACGGACCTGTGACCGCTCCCACGGCCCTGTACGCGGCGCTGGATGCATCTCTGGACCTCATCATGAAGGAAGGTCTTCGGGAAAGATTCGCCCGCCATGAATTGAACACGAAAGCGGTTCGCCGAGGTCTGGAGGCCGGGGGACTGACATTGTTCGTGGACGACAGGATCGCGAGCCGCACGGTCACGACCATCGTCGTGCCTGAAGGGCTCGACGAAAAGGCCATCCTGGGCATCATGAAAAACGAGTTCAACATCCTCATCGCGGGAACCCCCGGAAACCTGGGCACCAAACTGGTGCGAGTCGGACACATGGGGATGACGTCAAATAAAAACCTGCTCATCTCCACCATCTCGGCGCTCATGCACACCATGAAAAAACTCGGGGCAAAAGTGGACATCGGAGCGGCCGTCGAAACGATGCTGGAAATTTACGGGAATTAACCAAAAAGAACGCTTACGGCGAAAGGAGAAAAGGACATGGATACCGTGTATTCCCACCGCGACATGCGCGCCTTCTGCAGGAGCCTGCTGATACAAGCGGGAATGCCCGACTCCCGGTCGGAGGACATAGCCGACATCCTCGTGGAGAGCGATCTGCAGGGCCATCCGACCCACGGCCTTAAATTGCTGCCGGCGTACCTCAAGGAAATTAAAGCCGGGACAATGAGCTTGACCGGAGAACCGGAGATCATCGTGGACAAGGGTTCGTCCATGCTCATGGACGGCAGGTACCTGCCGGGTCCCTGGCTGGTCATGGGAGCCTTGAGAACGGGTTTTTCCCGGCTGGAGAATCACCCCACGTTCACGGTTTCGATAAAGCACAGCCACCATATCGCCTGCCTCGGCGCCTACCTGAAAAAGGCGACGGACAGGGGACTCGTATGCATCATCATGTCGTCGGATCCCAACAACAGGTCGGTTTCGCCCTTCGGCGGCTACACGCCCACCTATTCACCGAACCCCATCGGAGCCGGCATCCCGACGAAGGGAGATCCGATCCTCATCGACATGAGCACCTCCACGACGGCGAACGGCGTCGTCGCGAAATACAAGGAAGAGGGCAAGCAGCTCCCCTTCCCCTGGCTCCTCAGCAACAGGGGTGAAGCCTCCCGGGACCCCGCGGATTTCTTCAGCACGCCGCCGGGAAGTCTCCTGCCCCTGGGCGGGCTGGACCTGGGATACAAGGGCTTCGCTCTCGGCATCCTGGTGGAAGCCCTCACGTCCGCCCTGGGGGGGTTCGGCAGAGCGGACGGCGCCTCGCAGTGGGGCGGTTCGGTGTTCATTCAGCTCATCGATCCCGCCGGATTCGGCGGACGGGACGCGTTCATCCGGGAAACCACGTATTTCGCCGGCGAGTGCACAAAAAGCGCCGTTATGCCGGGCAAATCCGGCGTCTACATGCCCGGCTGGTTCGAGCTGAGAAAGCGTGAGCAGCAGGAAAAAAACGGCCTCGCGCTGTCGAAAGAGATCATCGGACCCCTCGAAGCCTGCGCCGCCGAGTTCGGAATCCCCCTCCCGAAAAAGCTCTGATGTCGCCGCCGGCCGGAACTCGAGGCCGGCGGTCCTCTTCACACTGTTTTTTCCGACCTGAAATTCCTGATTATCTCCCGATAGATCCGCGCGGCCGAGACGACCTCGTCCAGCGAGACAAATTCGGACGGCGAGTGGGCGTTGACGATGTCTCCCGGACCCAGAACGATGCTGGGGATTCCGGCGGAGGAGAGCTTGCTGGCATCCGATCCATAGGTGACACCCTCCACCGTGGATGATCCCAGGATGGTGTCGCAGGCGGCCCGGGCGGCCGACACGATTCCGGCAGTTTTCGGGGTGGACAGGGGAGGATCGAAAAACCGGTTTTCCACCTCCACCCGCATGAGGGGGTCCGCCGCCCGCAGCTCCTCCAGAATCCCGTCGAACTCCCTCTCCACCTCATCGCGGCCCTCGCCGGGAATGACCCGACGATCCACCGCAATCGAACAGCGATCAGGCACGGTGTTCACCTCTTTTCCACCCGCGATGATGCCGATATTCATCGTGGGGCCGCCGACGAGTTCATGGGTCGATTTGCGGTGTTCAGGTTCCAGCCGCGCGCGGAAAGCATTGACGACATCGACCATTTTGTAGATCGCGTTGACGCCTTTTTCAGGCCGCGAGCTCTGCACGGCTTTCCCGTGCGTCACGACGGAAAACCGGTAGCATCCTTTATGGGCTACGACGATGCGCAGGCCCGTCGGCTCACCGACGACCGCCCCATCGGCCCGGATGCCGGTCTTTACCAGATCATAAATCCCCCTGGCCCGGTATTCCTCATCGACGGCTCCGATGAACACGACATTGACAGGAAGAGCGTCTTCCTCAACCAGAGTCCTGATAGCCCAGAGCATCGCCGCCATCGACCCTTTCGTATCACAGGCCCCCCGCCCGTACAGGGAGCCGCCGCGAACCACCGGTAGAAGCGCATCGGGCCGGGACAGGTCCCAGGAAACCGTGTCCATATGGGCTTCGAAAATCAGGGTGCGGCTCGGGTCCTGTCCGGTGAACCGGCAGATGATGTTGTCGCGGCCTTCGAATACCGGCTGCCGCGTTATTTCCGTCGCGGTCCCGGAAAAAAAACGCTCGATGTAGGCGGCCACTTCGGCCTCCCCCGCTCCATCCGGAGAAAGGGTCGGGTTGATGCTGTTGATGGACACCAGATCGGCAAGGGTTGCGGTGACTTTCCGGGAAAAAAGGTCGTCCGTCGAGCTGTGCGTCATGTTCCTTCCTCCCTCATGGACAGGTCCATTAGAAGGCCCTTTCACCGCAGTGTCAATACTCCGGTCATTCTTCGGGCCTCCTCCGGCGTCCCCTGCCGGCCCCGGGACGGATGGCGTCCCCCGGGATGATCAAAAGTCCACTGTCCGCTATACTTCCCCCTATGGACCTCCCGTACCGATGCCTCATCATGGACCACGACGACACGGTGGTGGAAAGCACGCCCCACATCCATTACCCCGCCCATGTGGAGAGCCTGAAGCTGCTGCGGCCCGGCCGGCCCCCGGCCTCGCTGGAGGAGTGGTTCCGCAAGAATTTCCACCCCGGGGTCACGGCCTACCTCCGGGACGAACTGGGTTTCGCGCCGGAGGAGATCCGGGAGGAGTACCGGATCTGGCGGGCCTATACCAGCCTCCGGAGAGCGGCGTTTTTTCCCGGGATGCTGGAGCTTCTCTCCACGTTTCGGAACCGGGGAGGCATCGTCACGGTGGTGTCCCATTCCGACGCGGACCTCATCGAAAAGGACTACCGGGCGGCCTCGGAAAATGCGGGGCTCCCCGCCTTCATTCCGGACCGGATCTTCGGCTGGACGACGGAGGATAACCGCCGCAAGCCCCACCCCTATCCGGCCCTCCGTATCATCGAGGAATTCGGCCTGGAGCCCCGGGAGGCCCTGGTGGTGGACGACCTGCGGCCGGGGGTGGAAATGGCCAGGGCCGCGGGGATCCGGACCGCGGCCGCCGGCTGGGGACACCAGGTGGGCGAGATCCGGGCTTACATGCGGGAGAGCTGCGATTACTTTTTCGAAACCGTCGAGGAGTTCCGCGCCTTCATCCTTCCGCCCTGAGGACCGGGGTCCGACGCCGCCGCGATCAGACCGGCGGCCCCGACCCGGTGACCCCGGAATCGGCCGGCCCCCTGCCCCAGGGCGTCACGGCCGAGCTTCCGCGCATTTGCCGGGGCCTGCCGCCTCTGAATCGGCCGGCTCCCTGCCCCAGGGCGTCACGGCCCCCATCAGCCGTCGGCCGATAAAAACCCCCGCCGGGGTCTTACCTTTTTTCCGAATAAACGCTATCCTCTTCCATCCCTTTTCTTCATCCCAGGAGGCGCCATGAAAAGTCGAGGTCTTTTCGCCGTCGCAGCAGCGGCGCTGATTCTTTCGGGCTGTTCGGGAAAAAATGAAGCCAAACCCATCGAACTTTCCTACAGCATCTTCTTTCCCTCCACCCACCTCCAGGCCCGGACCGCCGAGGACTGGGCCGGGGAGATCGAAAAGCGGACCCAGGGCCGCGTAACCATACACATCTACGCCGGAGAGACCCTGACCAAGGCCGGCCAGGTCTACGAGGGAGTGGTCAATGGGATTTCCGACATCGGCATGAGCGCTTTCGCCTACACCCGCGGCCGTTTCCCGCTTCTGGAGGCCCTGGACCTTCCCATGGGCTACCCTGACGGGATCACCGCCACGAGAATCGCCAACCAGGTGGCGCGGAAATATCGGCCCGCGGAGCTTCAGGACGTGGAGGTCATGTATCTGCACGCCCACGGGCCCGGCCTCCTGGCGTCCCGGAAACGGGTGGAGAAACTCTCCGACCTGGCGGGAATGAAGATCCGGGGCACAGGGCTTTCCGCCAAGATCGTCGCCGCCCTGGGGGCCGTCCCGGTTTCCATGAGCCAGGGCGAAACCTACGAGGCCCTGCAGAAGGGGGTGGTGGACGCGACCCTCTGCCCGGTGGAGACCCTGAAGGGCTGGAAACAGGCGGAAGTCATTCAGTATGTCACGGACACCCGGGTCATCGGGTACACCACCGCCATGTTCGTGGTGATGAATAAAAAGAAATGGGAAAGCATTCCCGAGGACCTCCGCAAGATCATCTCCCGGACCAACGAAGAATGGATCGAAAAGCAGGGCCGCGCCTGGGACCTGGCGGACGAGGAGGGAGCCGCTCTGGTAAAAAGCCTGGGGCGGACCGTGGTGGAGCTTTCGGATTCGGAGAAGGCGGCCTTCGTGAAGGCTATGGAGCCGATTCTCGCGGAGTACGTGTCCTCCGTCGACTCGAAAGGGCTCCCCGGGGCCGGCGTCATCGCCGATATCCGGGAAATGCTGAAAAAGCGGTAAGGGGATGGCGGGCAAAACAGGAGTCGCCGCCGCGCTGGAGCCCTTTTTCTCCGCCGCCCGGAGGCTCATACTGGCCCTGGCCCTGGTATCCGGCGCCGCGGTGCTGGTGATGATCGGCGTCACCGCCGTGGACGTGATCCTGCGGATCTTCAGATCCGGCCTGTACGGGGCCTACGACATCATCCGCATGTCCGGAGCGGTGGCGGTTTCCTGCGCGCTTCCCTATGTCACCGCCGTGAAGGGGCATATCGCCATCGAGTTTTTCTATCAGAAATTCTCCCGTCCCGGTCGGGTTCTGCTGGACACGATCTTCCGCCTCCTCACCCTGGGGGTCTTCGGTTTCCTGGTGGTCCGGTCGGTGATGTACGCTCTGGAACTCCGGGCCAGCGGTCAGGTCATGCAGACGCTGAAGGTGCCCATATTCTGGATCCCCCTGCTGACGGGCCTCATGTTCATCCTGGTCCTGGTGGTCACCACATATCACATCCTGCACCCGGGCAAGGAGATGATCAGGCCATGAATCCCGTATCCATCGGGCTTCTGGGGATCCTTCTCCTTTTCCTGCTGCTCCTCACCAGCATGCCCGTCGCCTTCGCCATGATCATTTCCGGCGCCGCGGGCTTCGCCCTCATCGTCAATTCCCATGCGGCCTTCAGCATGGTCACCGCCGACATCGTGGACACCTTCTCCTCCTACAACCTGTCGGTGATCCCTCTTTTCGTCCTCATGGGCCAGACGGCCTTTCACGCAGGGATCAGCACCGGCCTCTTCCGGGCAGCCTACGCCTGGTTCGGCCACCTTCCCGGCGGGCTGGCCATGGCCACCGTCGGGGCCTGCACCGGTTTCGGCGCCATCAGCGGCTCCGGCCCCGGAACGGCGGCCACCATGGCCGCCGCGGCGATGCCGGAGATGCGGCGCTACAACTACTCCATGGAACTGGCGGGAGGATCGGTGGCCGCCGGAGGAAGCCTGGGGATGATGATCCCCCCCAGCGTGGTGTTCATCGTGTACGCCCTGATCACCGAGCAGTCCATCGGGGCCCTCTTCCTGGCCGGGGTGGTTCCGGGGCTGATGATCGCGGGGCTCTTCTGCCTCTCCATCTTCATCCGCTGCTCCCGCGATCCCTCTCTGGGGCCGCCGGGACCCCGGGCCTCCTGGTCCCTGCGCTTCCGGTCCCTGGTGGGAGTCATCGAAACCCTCCTCCTCTTCGCCCTGGTCATGGGAGGAATGTTTTTCGGATTCTTCACCCCCATCGAGGCGGCGGCCATCGGCGCCGGAGGCAGCCTTCTCATCGCCCTGGCCAAGAGAAAACTCGACGCCCAGGTCCTGGGGCGGATCCTTCTGGAGACGGTGCGCACCTCCTGCATGGTCCTTTTCATCGTCACCGGCGCCATCATCTTCGGACGTTTCCTGGCGGTGTCCCGGATCCCCTTCACCGTCGCCTCCTGGTTCGCCTCCCTGCCCCTCCCGGGCTTCGCCGTCATGGCTCTGATAATTCTGTTCTTCCTCTTCGCCGGCTGCTTCATCGACGCCCTGGCTCTGGTTCTCCTGACGGTCCCCATTTTTTTCCCCGTGGTGAGCCGCCTGGGCTACGACCCGGTCTGGTTCGGCGTGATGATCGTGCTCCTGACCCAGATGGGGGTTATCACCCCGCCGGTGGGAGTCAATGTCTACGTGGTGGGGGGAATCGAGCGGGACATCCCGCTGCAGACCATCTTCAAGGGAGCCATGCCCTTTCTGTACATGCTGATCCTGTCCGCCGGGCTTCTGGTGGCCTTCCCAAAAATCTGCCTGTTCCTGCCCTATTCGGGCATGTGAGGAAAGGAGGCATCCATGCCGGACCGGAACATTTTCCGCAAAATACTGTTCTGTACGGATTTTTCCGACAAGGTGGACCCCGCCTTCCGCTATGCCGTGAACCTGGCGGGCGGCGGACCCCACCGGGAGCTGGTGATCTTTCACGTCGTGCCCGAGCCCAGCGCCCAGTTCTGGAAAACCTACATCTCCGACTCGACGGAGATCGATGTCCGGGTCCGGGAGGAGATCGACGCAAAAGTCCGGGAAGCCTACCTGGAAAGGATCCCTCCGGGCCTGACCTATTCGGTCCGGATCGCCCGGGGCAGACCCGGGGAGGCCATCCTGGAGGCGGCGGAAGCGGAGGATGTGGACCTCATCGTCATGGGACGTCATGGCACCAGCGTATTCAAGACGCATTTCTTTGGAAACACCACCGAAAGAATCGCCCGGAAGAGCCTGCGCCCTCTTCTCATCGTTCCCGTGCCGGAAAAAAAATAAAAAACCCCGCCCCATCGGCGGGGCCCCGAAGCCCTGTTTTTTCGGCCCCTCGGCGCCTTGTCGGTGACGACCCCGGTTTCGGCGGCGGCCGCCTTCCCGCTGACGGACCCTCCGCAGTGCCCATCCACGGGGCCCATCCACGGGGCCCATCCACGGAGCCCATCCACGGAGTCCATCCACGGAGTCCATCCACGGAGTCCATCCACGGAGTCCATCCACGGGGCCGGAGGTCATCCCGGCGATATGGGTTTTTCCGCGGGACTTCCCGCAAAAAGCCGCCCGGCCCCGTTTCCCGAAGGATTATTCATGCTATGATGGGACCATCCCCGATCACGGATCGCAGGCGCACCGATGGACACCGAGAAAAAGGAAAAACTGAAGGGCATCATTCTGGTCAACCTGGCAACCCTGACCTGGGCGACGAACATCGCCCTGGGGCGCCATCTGCGGAACGATATCGGCCCCCTCTCCCTGGCCGCCGCCCGCTACTGCGTCGCCGCCCTGGTATTCGCCCTGCTTCTGCGGAAGGCCCCTCCCGAGGAGCGGCGTCGGGGCGGGGACGGCCCGGCCCTGACGGGGATGACGATTTCGGGAATCCTGCTTTTCGCTCCCCTCCTGTACTTCGGACTGAATTTCACCACCGCGGTGAACGGGACCCTCATAAACGGCATCGCCCCCCTTCTGACGGCCTTCTTCGCCGCCGCGTTCATCAAGGAACCCTTCAGCCGACGCCAGGCCGCCGGCTCCGTCATCGCCCTCGCGGGAGTCCTGACGCTGATCTCCGGGGCCTCGCCCGCCTTTTTCCGCACCGCCGCCGTCAATCCCGGCGATCTCCTGGTGGTGTCGGCAGTCCTGATGTGGTCCCTGTATTCGGTGGCGGCCCGCCGGGCCATGCGCAGCCGTTCCCCCCTGTCCGCGACGGCTCTCTCCATCTTTCCGGCCCTGCCGGTTCTCCTGGCTGCCGCCCTCTGGGAAAGCATCCGGTTCCCCCCCGTCGTGAGCCCAAAGCTGGCGGCGCTGGTTCTGTACATCGGTCTGGTTCCCGCCGCCCTGGGCTTCCTGGCCTGGAACTGGGGGATAAAGAAACTGGGCGCCGGCGGGGCCATGGTCTTCTACAACACACTGCCCCTCTACGGGGCTCTGCTGGGGATATTCTTTCTCGGTGAAACCCCCGGCGCCGCCCACCTCGCCGGAGGGCTCATGATCATCGCCGGAGGTCTGGTGGCGGCCCGGAGCTGAGAGGACTGGGTGAAAATTTCCCCCGGCGGGAAACCCCGGCGGAAAACCCCGGCGGCGGGCCGCTC